>MDSW01191130.1_pt1 | contig 13032 bp, 15 predicted proteins | sample 811171 | NCBI WGS metagenome assembly MDSW01 (sample SAMN05326641, study PRJNA326480) | marine metagenome | isolation source: seawater | place: Atlantic Ocean: North West | collected 2012 | reverse complement strand
GCGGCGCAGGAGGCGATGGAGGGAGGGCTTGTCCGGTCCATCCATCCGCAAACGGAGTTGATGGACGTGGCACGCGGCATGGCAAGGGAGATTGCGGACAATACGGCTGCGGTTTCCACAAGTCTGACCCGCCAGATGATGTGGCGCATGCTGGGAGCCAGCCATCCGATGGAGGCGCATATCGTCGACTCCGCCGCGATCTATTCCCGTGGCAAGACGCCGGATGCCAAGGAAGGCGTCATGAGCTTCCTGGAGAAGCGTCAGCCAGTCTATCCGGTCAAGGTGTCTGATGGCATGCCGAGCTTCTTCCCATGGTGGGAAGAGCCGGAGTTCAAGTGGATCGGCGGCGACGACTGAGTTGTGCTCAGTGCATGGCCTTCCTTATGCGGCGGATCATGAGCCAGACGATCAACACGACCGGGGGCGTGGCGATCGCTGCCATCCAGTGCTTCTCAAGGTGCAACCACTCCGTAAGAGGTCCCAGCAGGTAGAGCGCAAGATTTACCGCATAATAGCTGATCGCAACCACGGAGAGTCCTTCGACAGTCTGCTGCAGGCGCAGCTGAAGGTCGGCTCGCCGGTCCATGCTCGCAAGCAGCTTCTGGTTCTCCTCTGAGCGCTCAACATCGACGCGGGTGCGTAACAGGTCTGAGGTGCGGACGGCCCGTTCGATCAGCGTATGCAGACGGGACTGGGTCGATTTCACGGTCTTCATCGCCGGGTCGAACCGGCGCATCATGAATTCGCGGATGGTCTGCCGTCCCTTGAACAGTTCTTCCCGTAACACGTCGATCCGTTGTAGGACGATACTTTCATACGCCTCGGTTGCGCCGAAGCGGAAGGATGATTGAGCGGCAACGCTCTCCAGTTCTTCCGATACGGCGAGCAGGGCATGGAGCGTTTCTGCCGGGCTGACATTCTCATCACCCATATTGTCGACGAGATCGCTGAGGCGCTGCTCTGCATCATTCAGCTTCGGCGACATCTCACGGGCACGCGCGAGACCAAGCATGGACATGGTCTTGTAGGTCTCAAGCTCGCACAGGCGCTGCACCACGCGGCCTATCCGGCGCTCACCGGTGGCCGGGCGGGCGAACAGGGCAAACCGTGTATGGCCTGCCGGGTCGATATGAAAATCGGTTGCTATGACCAGGCCGTCGTCGAGCACCCGGCTGATGGCAAGACTGTCGCGGACGAACCATTGGTCGGATTTCTCGTCGATCCCGTCATCGCCCTCCTGGAGTTCTATGCGAAACAGGGCCGACGCGATCCGCGTGCCCGGCGCCTTTGCCATCCAGTCTTTAGGGAAGCCGTCGAAGGCCGAAGGATCGAATGGCGTATCTGCGAGATCTTCCATGAACAGGGTGTAGGTCATGAATTCTGCGTGGCTTTCCCATTTCAGGAATTGCCGGCCAAGCTTGCCGTACCAGTGGATCGCGCCCGGCTGTGGGTGAGGCGCGCCGAAACGGTCGAGCAGAGCGATCAAATGCTCGCGCTCTTCTTCCCGATTCCGTGATGCGGCCTTTGAGGCAGGCTTCAGAGCAATATAGGCAACCCGCCCTGGTGCCTTCAGTGACGGAAATGGCCGTGCATGCAGCTCGTTGGCCAGGCTGTAGCGCAGAGGGTGGTCGGGTATGGACGTCATGGCGGCCGCTCCGAAGATGGCCGGTCAGCCTAGCCACAGCAGGCGGATTGGCAATTCTCACCTGATGACGCAGTCCGGCGCCTATTCGAAATCGCCGCTATAGCCCATCTGGTCGCGGGTAAGGTCGCCGAAGCGGGTGACGTTCGAATCGAAGGCCAGTTCGACCTTGCCGATCGGGCCGTGACGTTGTTTGCCGACGATGACTTCCGCCTTGCCATAGACCTGGTCCATACGCTGGCGCCAATTGGCCCATTTCTCATTTGAGGACGGATCGTTCGGGTCTGCACCCGGTTCCGTCCGGGCGAGATAGTATTCTTCACGATAGACGAACATCACGACGTCTGCGTCCTGCTCGATGGAGCCGGACTCGCGGAGGTCAGAGAGCTGCGGGCGTTTGTCGTCGCGCTGCTCCACCGCACGTGACAGCTGGGACAGGGCGATGATGGGTACATTGAGGTCCTTGGCGAGAGCCTTCAACGCCGTCGTGATCTGCGTGATCTCCTGCACCCGGTTTGCGTTGCTGTTGCCCGTCGTGACGGTGATTAGCTGAAGGTAGTCGATCACGATCATGTCGAGACCGACCGAACGCTGCAGGCGCCGGGCGCGGGCCGCAAGCTGGCTGATCGAAATACCACCTGTATCGTCGATATAGAGCGGCAGGTTCTGCAGCTCTTCTGTCGCCTCGCGCAGCTTTTCGAAGTCTGACTTGTCGAGGTCGCCCTGACGGATGCGGTGCGTGGTGATGCCCGTGCGCTCGGCAATGATACGCGTTGCCAGCTGTTCGTTCGACATCTCCAGCGAGAAGAAGCCGACAATGGCGCCGTCCACGGTTTTCTTTGAGCCGTCTTCCTGCGTCTCGGCGCGATAGGCCGACGCAGCATTGTAGGCAATATTCGTCGCGAGCGAGGTTTTCCCCATCGAGGGACGGCCCGCAAGGATGATCAGGTCGGAGCGGTGCATGCCTCCCAGCTTGTCGTCCAGATCGCGTAGGCCTGTCGGGATGCCTGCGATTTTGCCTTCGCGCTGGAAGGCCGCCTCCGCCATCTTCAGGGATTCCGTCAGGGCTTCCGAGAAGCTCGTGAACCCGCGTCCGGAGGCGCCGCGCTCGGCAAGGTCGAACAGGCGGCGCTCCGCCAGTTCGATCTGGCGTTCGCCGCTTTCATCGGGCTCGGGGTGCAGGGCGCGGCCCTGAAGTTCGCCGCCGATCCCAACCAGCGCCCGGCGCATGGCCAGATCGCGGATCATGCGGGCATAATCGCCGACTTCCGGGCCGAAGGCGGCGGAATCCAGCAACTGCTCCAGATACCGCGCACCGCCGATCTCGGTGAGTTTCTCGGCTTTCTCGAAATGCTCGCGCAGGGTCACGCCGTCTGCAATGCGGCCCTGCTGGATCATGGTCGCGGCGACTTCGAACAATTCCTGGTGCGCGGGAGCATAGAAGTCCGAGGGGCGGAGAATGTCTGCAACGCGCTGATAGGCGTTATTGTCGAACAGAATGGCTCCCAGCACAGCGGCTTCGGCCGAAAGATTGTTCGGCGGCGTAACGGTTGAGACGGGGGATGTATCGTCGAGAGGCATGGCGGCAATCTAACTCACCTCACTGGCGAGTGCATGCAACAAGTACTGTTCAGCTGTGGATAGCTGCCATGATTCGGGGGAAAGGTTGGAGAATCAGATTCGCTAAAGGAAAAAGGCCGCGATCATGTGACCGCGGCCTTCTTGTCCGATTGCGGAGGAAGACTATTCGTCTTCGCCGGCACCATCTGCAGCGCGCTCGGCAGCGGCATCCGCCAGTTCGCCGGCCTGCTCGTCGGCAACTGCCTGTTGAGCAGCCTGCAGGGAAGCAACAATGTCTTCGCCTTTTGCCTGACGCTCGGCCTCGTCGCTGGAACGGGCAACGTTGGCCTGAACATTGACGGTGACTTCCGCGTGGAGGCGGACAGCCACGTCGTACAGGCCGATGGCCTTGATCGGCTTGTCGAGGCGAACGCCGGAGCGCGGGATTTTGTGCCCGGCAGCTTCAGCAGCATCAGCAACGTCACGCGCGGTGACAGAGCCGTACAGCTGGCCGGTGTCGCCGGCCTGGCGGATCAGCACAAAGACTGCGCCTTCGAGCTTCTGCGCTTCGGTTTCAGCGGCAGAGCGGGCTTCTGCGTTCCGGGCTTCGATCGCTTCGCGCTCGGATTCGAACCGCGCGCGGTTCTTGTCCGTTGCCAGCAGGGCCTTGCCTTGCGGGATCAGGAAGTTGCGGGCGAAGCCGTTCTTCACCTTCACTTCGTCACCAATGGTGCCGAGGCGGTCGATGCGTTCAAGAAGGATGACTTGCATGTGGAGGTCTCCTTACTTCACTTCGAACGGAAGCAGGGCCAGCATGCGGGCGCGTTTGATCGCCTGTGCAAGCTTGCGCTGGTTCTTCAGGTTCACAGCCGTGATGCGGCTCGGCACGATTTTTCCTTTTTCGGAAATGTAGCGCTGGAGCAGTTTCACGTCCTTGTAGTCGATCGCCTGCGCGTTATCGCCGGAGAACGGGTCCACCTTGCGGCGGCGGCCGAACGGGCGGCGGGCAGGAATGTTCGTGATGTTCAGTTTCTGAGCCATTTCGAGTGTCCTTCCCTAGTCGCGGCGGCGTTCTTTGCGCGACAGAACCGGAGACGGCTCGTCGCTCAGTGTGTCGACGCGGATAGTCATGTAACGCATCACATCGTCAGAGATACGCAGGCGGCGTTCCAGTTCGTGGATAGCCTCCGCCGGACCGTCGATGTTCAGGAGCGAGTAGTGCCCCTTGCGCTGTTTCTTGATCGGATAGGCAAGGTTGCGCAGACCCCAGTACTCGGTCTTGCCAACTTTGGCGCCTTTGTCCTTGAGAAAGCCGCTCAGTTCTTCGACGAAAGTGTCGACTTGAGCAGGCGAAATGTCAGGCCGTGTAATCACGACATGCTCATAAAATGCCATGTTTTTGTTCCCAAAATTGAGGCATGCGGCACCAGGCAGCGGGAAACTGCCGGATGATGGCCCCTCTTCGTCCGGCTCATTCCGGAGTACCAAGGACCGCATCCCTGCGAGTGAAGGCGGGTGTAAAGCCTATATTGGCGGAGATTTCAAGCGCTTGCGCACATTGGCGCGCACCTTTAGTCACGGGGCCAATTCGGAGATTTCCATAATGACAAAATTCGCTTTTATCTTTCCGGGGCAAGGGAGCCAGGAAATCGGCATGGGAAAGGCGCTCGCAGATGCCTTTCCGGCTGCAGCAGAGGTTTTCAAGGAGGTCGATGAGGCGCTCGGCCAGGACCTCTCCGGCCTGATGTGGGGCGGAGATATCGAAGAACTGACCCTTACGGCCAATACGCAGCCGGCGCTCATGGTTCACAGTGTGGCCGCCATGCGCGCGCTGGAGACCGAATTCGGTCTCTCGGCACAAGACGCAGCCTTTGTGGCCGGGCATTCGCTGGGCGAGTATTCGGCGCTTGCGTCTGCCGGAGCGATCAGCCTTGCGGATACGGCGCGCCTCCTGCGTATTCGCGGCAATGCGATGCAGGGTGCCGTGAAGCCCGGCGAGGGGGCCATGGCAGCCCTTCTCGGAGCCGACATCGTGCAGGCAGAGGCTGCCTGCGCAGCCGGACGCGAAACAGGTGGCGCTTGCGAAATCGCGAACGACAATGCGCCGGGACAGCTCGTTCTTTCCGGGACCAAGGCCGCGATTGATGCCGCCTGCGAATACGCCAAGGCGAACGGCGTGAAAAAGGCGATGCCGCTGAATGTCTCTGCGCCATTCCATTGCTCGCTGATGCAGCCTGCGGCTGATGCGATGGCGGAAGCGCTGGCCGGGACTTCTATTCAAAGTCCCTCCGTGCCGCTGGTCGCCAACGTCTCCGCCCATGCCGTAACCGACCCGGAAGTCATCCGCCGCAACTTGGTCGATCAGGTCACGGGCCGCGTCCGCTGGACCGAAAGCGTGCAGTTCATGGTGGCACAGGGTGTTGAAGCCACGGGCGAAGCAGGCAATGGCAAGGTGCTGACCGTGATGCAGCGCCGCATCGAAAAATCACTGAACGGTTTCACCCTCGGTACGCCCGAGGATCTCGAAGCCTTCGCACAAGCAATGAAGGGATAGCCAGAATGTTTGACCTGTCAGGCCGCACGGCCCTTGTCACCGGAGCCTCAGGCGGCATTGGCCGCGCCATCGCGCAGGCCCTGTCCGAGGCCGGCGCGAAGGTCGCCCTTTCCGGCACGCGTGAGAATGTGCTGGAAGAAGTTGCCGGCACGCTGAAAGGCGATACGGCCATCGTCCCGTGCAACCTGTCGGATGCGGAATCCGTCGATGGTCTCGTCGGCAGGACGGAAGAGGCCATCGGCCCGCTGGACATTCTCGTGGCGAATGCCGGCATCACGCGCGACAAGCTGCTGATGCAGATGAAGGATGAGGAATGGAATGATGTTCTCTCGGTCAATCTCGGCAGCTATTTCCGCCTCACCAAGAGCTGCGTCCGTGGCATGATGAAGCGCCGTCATGGCCGCATCATTGGAATCACGTCGATTGTCGGTGTGACGGGAAACCCTGGCCAGACGAATTACTGCGCCTCCAAGGCGGGCATGATCGGCTTCACGAAATCGCTCGCTCAGGAAGTCGCCAGCCGCGGCATTACGGCCAACACGATTGCACCAGGATTCATCGAATCGCCGATGACGGATGTGCTGCCGGACAACCAGAAGGAAGCCCTTCTGGGACAGATTCCTGCCGGCCGTCTGGGGCAGGGATCGGATATCGCTGCTGCAGCTGTATATCTCGCTTCGAATGAAGCCGCATATGTCACGGGGCAGACGCTGCACGTGAATGGCGGCATGGCAATGATTTGATTTCACTACAGTAAGGCTTGCTCATAGGGCTTGGCGCTGAGCCAAAGTGTGTGCTAGGCGCAACACCAATGGTTCGAATCCGGGCCAGTCCTCAGGCATTTTCAGAGAGGTACTCATGTCTGACGTTCTTGAACGCGTTAAAAAAATCGTTGTCGACAATCTCGACGTGGATGGTGACAAGGTCGTTGAAAGCGCAAGCTTCATCGATGATCTGGGCGCTGACTCGCTGGACCTGGTCGAACTGGTCATGGCCTTCGAGGAAGAATTCAACATCGAGATTCCGGACGACGTCCAGGAATCGATCCGCACCGTTGGCGATGCGGTGACCCACATCAAGGCACACGTCTAAGACAGGCAGGGTCACCATGTCTGAACGCCGCGTTGTTATTACCGGAATCGGTATTGTCTCGCCATTGGCCGATGGCCGCGAGGCAACTTGGGAGCGCCTGATTGAGGGCAAGTCGGGGGCTGGACGTATCGATACGTTCGATCCTGAGGATATGCCCTGCAAGATTGCATTCCAGGTGCCGTGGGTAACTGGGCGCGGTGGCGGCGAGGGTGACCCGCACGCCTTCGATCCGGACAAATATACCTCCGCCAAGGAGCGCCGCCGGATCGATGAGTTCATTCTCTATGCAATCGCTGCAGCCAATGAGGCTGTCGAGGATGCGGACTGGAAACCGGAAGATGACGAGAGCCGCGAGCGCACTGGCGTTCTGATCGGCTCCGGCATCGGCGGTCTCGAGTCGATCTACGAAACGGCGATCACGCTTCACGAGGGCGGGCCGCGCAAGGTGAGCCCGTTCTTCATTCCCTCCGCCCTGATCAACCTCGCCTCGGGCCAGGTCTCGATCAAGTACGGGTTCAAGGGACCAAACCATTCCGTGGTCACCGCATGCGCCACCGGCGCGCACGCCATCGGCGACTCCGCCCGCCTGATCAAATATGGCGATGCGGATGTCATGCTTGCGGGCGGGGCCGAAGCCGTCATTGGGCGGATCGGTATTGCCGGCTTCTGCGCGGCAAAGGCCATGTCCACGAATTTCAACGACACGCCCGAAAAGGCTTCGCGCCCTTATGACAAGGACCGCGATGGCTTTGTCATGGGTGAAGGCGCTGCCATCCTCGTGCTGGAAGAGTACGAGCATGCGAAGGCCCGTGGCGCAAAGATCTACGCAGAGGTTTCCGGTTACGGCCTGACAGGCGATGCCTATCACATCACGGCGCCGGCTGAAGGTGCTGAGGGCGGCTACCGCGCCATGAAGATGGCGCTGAAGCATTCCGGCATCGACCCGAGCGAAATCGATTACGTGAACGCGCATGGCACCTCGACACCGAAAGGCGACGAAGGCGAGGCTGGCGCCGTCGAGCGCGCCTTTGGCGATCATGCGAAGAACATGTCCATGTCATCGACGAAATCGGCCGTCGGGCACCTGCTCGGTGCGGCTGGCGCGATCGAAGCCGCCTTCTGCGCGCTGGCGATCCGCGATCAGGTCATGCCGCCGACCCTGAACCTCGACAATCCGAGTTTCGAGACCGTGCTGGATCTTATCCCGCATAAGGCGAAGAAGGGCCGCGTGCGCGCCGCCATGTCGAACAGTTTCGGTTTTGGCGGTACAAATGCCTCACTTGTTCTTAAGGAAGTGAAGTAAGCCTGTTTCTCCGGGCTGGGGTTGGCATGTAAGCTGGCACCCGCCAGGATTCGCGAGGCATTCATGAAGCTCATCAAGGCACTTGTTTCTCTGCTGATCGGCCTGATTGTTATCGGGGGCGCAGCAGCGGCTGGCGGCTGGTTCTGGCTGCAGAATGAGTTGCAAAAGGCCGGACCATCCGCAGACGAGCATGTTTTTGTCGTTCAGCCGGGCGAGACGCTGTCGAGCGTCGCAAATCGTCTTGAGCAGGAGGGGATCGTGCGGGACGGCCGCCTGATCCGCATCAAGGCAAAGCTCGACGGCACGGAGCTGGCCATCAAGACTGGCGAGTTCATTCTCGAACCTCAGGCAAGTGTTGCCGATGTCATGGATGTGCTCATCGATGGCAAGGCTGTGTTCCACAAGATCACGCTGCCCGAAGGCCGCACGACGGCACAGCTGCTTCGGCTGATCGAGGCGGATCCGATCCTGACAGGTGATATGCCTACGGAAGAGATCGCTGAGGGAAGTCTTCTGCCGGATACTTATCTCTTCCATCGCGGGATGACGCGCCAGGAACTGATTACGCTGATGCAGAAGGCGCAGAAGGATGTGCTGGACGAACTCTGGCCGCAGCGCGCAGAGGGCCTGCCGATCAGTACACCGGAAGAGGCGGTCATACTCGCTTCCGTTGTTGAGAAAGAAACAGGCATCGCGTCAGAGCGCCCGCAGATCGCCGGCCTGTTCGTCACACGCCTCAAGCGCGGCATGCGGCTGGAGAGCGACCCGACCATCATCTACGGCGTCTCGCAGGGCGAACCGCTCTACAATCGCCGCGGAGAGCGCCGCACACTTTATCGCTCCGAGATCGACCGGAGGACGGACTGGAACACCTACCAGATCGACGGCCTGCCTAAGACGCCAATCTGCAATCCGGGCCGCGATGCCATTGCCGCCGTGCTGAACCCTGACGAGACGGGCCACATCTTCTTCGTGGCCGACGGCAAGGGCGGACACCTGTTTGCGAAGACGCTGGCGGAGCATAATCGCAATGTCGCCGCATACCGGCGCTATGAGCGCGAGGAAATTCAGAGGGAACGGGCTGGGGAATAGAATGGTCTACGTCGTTGGACACATCGCGCTCCTGATGATCGATCAGGAGTTTGCGGATGAGGAGGGAATACCTGCCACAAGTGCTGAAGTTGAGGTCAGCATTCTCAGACATCTGGAGGGAAAGTTCGCCAACATCGTTCCCGTGGTACAAAACGGGGTTACGGCAATCGCCCTTTTTGATTTTTCAAACCATGCCAGCCAACAGCGGCGTGCGTTTGAAGAGTGCAATGCTTATCTCGAGGATTTGCGCTCCAGAGGGTTCCCGGTCAATTGGAGTTTCGAGTTCCGGGACGAAGAAAAGGAAGACTACTGGATGTCGCAGTCTCAGCAGCGTTGGTGAATACGATGAGCGCAAAACTGTCAGGCATGACCGGCTTCGCCCGGGTCGCGGGAGAGGCTGACTGGGGTGCCTGGGCATGGGAAGCCAAGAGCGTGAACGGGCGCGGTCTGGATGTACGGGTGAACACGCCGCCGGGCTTTGACGCGCTTGAACGCGCTATCAAGGCCGCTGCCTCGCGGCGTCTCAAGCGCGGTTCCCTGCAGGTCTCTCTACGGATTGAGCAGTCGGCGGCCAGCGCGGATGCCGCAATCAATATGGGTCTCTATTCGAAGCTCATAGAGGCGGCCCGGCGTGCAGCTGGCGGTGACATTTCCAGCGAAGCGCTCGCGACACTGATGACCGTGAAGGGCGTCGTGGAAACCGGCAGCGAGAGCCTGCGGGATCTTGCTGCGAATGAAGAGATCATCGCCCTGCTTGCGGCGGCAGGAGAGCAAGCCCTGGATGAACTGTCCAATGCCCGCCAGTCGGAGGGTGACGCGCTTCAGGGGATTCTCGAAGGGCATATTACCGAGATGGAAGTATTGGCGCAGACCGCAGCCAGCCTCGCCGTGGAACAGCCGGCACTCCTCAAGGAACGGCTGACGAAACAGCTCGATGAACTGGATCCCGGCAATCGGGTTGATCCCGACCGGCTCGCTGCCGAACTGGCCCTGACAGCCGCAAGAGCCGACGTGCGGGAAGAGCTCGACCGGCTGGCGGCGCACTTTGCCTCGGCGCGGGAGCTGCTGGCTCTGGGGTCTCCCGTGGGCCGGAAACTCGATTTCCTGGCCCAGGAACTGAACCGCGAGGCCAACACGCTCTGCTCCAAATCGGTCAGCATAGATTTGACGAATGCGGGACTCGGCCTCAAAGGGGTAATCGACCAGTTCAAGGAGCAGGCAGCAAATGTCGAATAGCGGACATCCGAAGGACAGCGGCAAGCGCCGGGGCCTGATGCTTGTCCTGTCGAGCCCGTCCGGCGCAGGCAAGACCACGCTGTCGAAAATGCTGCTTAAAGAGTTCGATGATGTGAAGCTTTCGGTCTCCGTGACGACCCGCCCGCCACGGCCGAACGAGGTCGATGGCGTGGACTATTTTTTCAAGAGTATCGACGAGTTCCAGGAGATGATCTCCCGGCGCGAATTCCTGGAATGGGCGCACGTCTTCGACAAGTATTACGGCACGCCAAAGGCGGACACAGTCGCCCGCCTGGAAGACGGCCATGACGTTCTGTTTGACGTCGACTGGCAAGGCGCTGACGCACTCCACGACGAAATGCCGAACGATGTTGTCTCGGTCTTCATCCTGCCGCCGAGCATTGAGGAACTGGAAAAGCGGCTCGTGGCCCGGCCAGGGTCCTCGTCAGAGCTTGTCGAGCGGCGGATGGAAGATGCCAAGCGCGAAATCATGCACTGGCGCCGCTACGACTACGCAATCATCAATGACGATCTCGATGTTGCCTATCACCGGCTCCGCCGGATCCTGCTGGTTGAGCGCCTGAAACGCCTGCGCCAGCTGGACCTGGAGGACCATGTGCGGCGCCTGCTCGGGGATGCCTGATGAGGGAACATGAAGACTATCCGGATATCGATCCGCGCCCGGTCTGGCTTCTGGCGCTGATCCCCTTGCTGGGGGTTATCTGGGGCGCTTGGTACGTCGCAAAGTATTGGTTCTGAATAGAAAAAGCCCCGCAGGTTCCTGCGGGGCTTTCTGCATCTGGCAATCAGGCTCAGGCTTTCGCCATTGCGTCTTCAAAGTTCTGGGCGACCTTCTCGATGAAGCCTTCGGTCGTCAGCCATTCCTGGTCAGGACCGACGAGCAGGGCGAGGTCCTTCGTCATGAAGCCGGCTTCGACCGTCTTAACAATTGTGCTTTCCAGCGTTTGGGCGAACTTGCGGACTTCCGGCGTATCGTCCATCCGGCCGCGATGGTCGAGGCCCTGGGTCCAAGCATAGATCGAGGCGATCGAGTTGGTCGAGGTCGCTTCGCCCTTCTGGTGGTTGCGGTAGTGGCGCGTGACCGTGCCGTGTGCGGCTTCGGCTTCCACCGTGTTGCCATCCGGCGTCATCAGCACCGAGGTCATCAGGCCGAGCGAGCCGTAACCTTGAGCGACCGTGTCGGACTGAACGTCGCCGTCATAGTTCTTACAGGCCCAGACATAACCGCCGGACCATTTCATGGCGGCAGCGACCATGTCGTCGATCAGGCGGTGCTCATAGGTGCCGCCGAACTCCTTGAACTTGTCGGCAAACTCGGCGTCGAAGATTTCCTGGAAGATGTCCTTGAAGCGACCGTCATAGGCTTTCAGGATGGTGTTCTTGGTGGACAGGTAGACCGGCCATTTGCGCTGCAGGCCGTAGTTCAGGCAGGCGCGGGCGAAGTCGCGGATCGACTCGTCGAGGTTGTACATGCCCATGGCGATGCCGGAGGACGGGAAGTCGAACACTTCGAATTCCTTGCTGTCGGACCCGTCGGACGCTTCCCATTTCATGGTCAGCTTGCCCTTGCCCGGCACGAGGAAGTCAGTGGCCTTGTACTGGTCGCCAAAGGCATGACGGCCGACAACGACGGGGCGGGTCCAGCCCGGCACAAGGCGCGGGACGTTGGAAATCACGATAGGCTCGCGGAAGACAACGCCGCCGAGGATGTTGCGGATCGTGCCGTTCGGCGACTTCCACATCTTCTTCAGGCCGAATTCCTCGACCCGGGCTTCGTCCGGCGTGATGGTGGCGCATTTGACGGCAACGCCGTATTGCTTGGTGGCATTGGCAGCGTCGATGGTGATCTGGTCATCCGTCTCGTCGCGCTTCTGGATCGACAGGTCGTAATATTTCAGGTCGATATCGAGATAGGGGTGGATCAGCTTGTCCTTGATCATCTGCCAGATGATCCGGGTCATCTCGTCCCCGTCCATTTCGACGACCGGGTTTTTGACCTTGATCTTTGCCATGTTGGATTTCCTTGCTGTTGCCTTTATCTGGCAGCGCTATAGCAGAGGCCGCAGCCGCGTCAAAACCAGGAAAACCATGTCAGAACAGCGCAGCCCCGCAATTATCCTCCATTCGCCCCAACTCGGCGAAAATATTGGTGCTGCGGCCCGGGTGATGCGGAATTTCGGGCTGACGGATCTGCGGCTTGTCTCCCCCCGTGACGGCTGGCCGAATCCGGCGGCGGAGACGATGTCCGCGGGCGCGTTCGAGGCTGGCGTGACGGTGCAGGTGGCGGAAACGCTGCCGGAGGCGCTGGAGGGGATTACCTGGCTGGCTGCGGCGACGGCGCGGCTGCGGGGTATTGAGAAGCGGGTCGGTGATGCGGGCGAGACGGCGGAGACCGCTTTCCAGCGGCTGGGCGCCGGCCAGTCGGCCATCATGTTCGGGGCGGAGAAGTCCGGCCTGCCGAATGATGCGGTGGCGGTGGCGGATTTCCTCATTACGTATCCTGTCGATACGGATTTCAAGAGCCTGAACCTG
>MDSW01069009.1_pt1 | contig 13032 bp, 11 predicted proteins | sample 811171 | NCBI WGS metagenome assembly MDSW01 (sample SAMN05326641, study PRJNA326480) | marine metagenome | isolation source: seawater | place: Atlantic Ocean: North West | collected 2012 | reverse complement strand
TGCTTAAAATTTTAATAATTGAGCCCTTGTAGTTCAAAAGGATAGAACAATTGCCTCCTAAGCAATGGATCCCTGTTCGATTCGGGGCGAGGGTACAATAAAGGAGAAATATGAAAAAAGAAGAAATTAAACGAGATCCAGTTGTTGATAAAATTTTATATTTTGTATCATTTTTAAGAAACAATTTACTTACAGTATTAGCTGCATTAGTTTTAATTATTATTGTAGTTTTCTATGTAGGTAATGAATCTTCTAAAAATGAAACTGCTAGATTGAACGCCATAGATGCTGTTGATAAAATTATGGTTGATTTAATAAATTCTGGTGTAGGTATTGCTAATTTAAGTAATGATTTTATCTCCAAAGTAGATAGTCTTAGCAATTTATATCCATCTTCAGAAGAAGTAGCCTACCTAAATTTTTTAATTTTACAAAGTGATTCTGCTTATAGTGAAAATATAAAAAGTATTGAGGAAAGATTTTATATTTTAGAGAATATTTCTAATGATTGGTTCAAATCTCAAGTTTTTTTATTGACAGGAGATAACCTTTCAGATCAAGGGCAATACGAAAAAGCGCTCTATGATTATAATAATTCATTAAAATTTTCTAATACAAATTTACAAAAAGCTTATGTGAACTATAAAATAGGATTAATGTATACTAAATTAGATAACTATGAAAAATCTTATGAATTCCATAATGATGCGAATAATATATTTACCAAAAATGATTGGTCGGATGGTGTGAAAAATAATGCTGAATACAAAGATTGGAAAACTAGAAATGACATTGCATTAAATAAGCTTAAAATAATTTTAAAGAAATAGTTTGAAAAATTAAAGTTTTTCTTAATATATTTAAGCAACGAAAGAGGGAATTATTCCCTCTTTCTTTTTATATACAAATTTTTTTGAAAGGAATGATAAATTGATTAATAAAGATATCATAGATGCGTTTAAAATTATAGCTAAAGATAAGGATATAGAAACAGTTAATTTGAGTTATATAATTGAAGAGCTTTTTATAAATTTAATGCATAAGAAATATGGAGAAGAAAACAATAATTTTAGTATTATTGTTAATATGGATAAAGGAGAAATTGAAATCTATCAAGAAAAAATGATTGTAGATAAGGTAGAAGATGAAATCCATGAAATTAGTTTAGATGATGCTAGAAAGATTGAGCCTTCAATGAATATAGGTGACCCATTTATTGACGTTATTAATCCAGATTCATTTGGCAGAAGATTGATATTTCATGCCAAGCAATTTTTGGCACAAAAAATTAAAAATATTGAAAAAGAATCCATATTAAAAGAATTTACATCCAAAACTAATGAAATTATAATTGGTAATGTCCATCAAATACAAAAGGATAGAATTTTTGTAAATTATGAAAATACTGAAATGATACTTTATAGAGATCAACAAATTCCATCGGATAGATATAGAAGAGGTGAAATAATTAGAGCAATTATAAGTGAAATAAGCTCCTCAACCAAAGGACCTGAAATTAGATTATCAAGAACAAGTGAAAATTTCTTAGAACGTCTATTTGAAATTGAGGTACCAGAGATTGAAGATGGTATAATAGAAATTAAGTCAATAGCTCGAGCCCCTGGTGATAGAAGTAAAATAGTGGTATTTTCATCTGATAGAAGAATTGATGCAGTAGGAGCTTGTGTTGGTATGAGAGGTAGTAGGATTCAATCTATTGTAAGAGAATTAAACGGAGAAAAGATTGATATTATTAATTGGAGTGAAAGACCAGAAGTATTAATATCAAGAGCAATTGCTCCAGCCAAACCATATGATTTATATATGGATGAAGAAAAACCCTATGCTGTAGCAGTTTTTGAAGATGATGAATTAGCTATTGCTATTGGTAAAAACGGCCATAATATCAAATTAGCATCTCAAGTTACCGGCTATACAATTGATGCTGTAAAAAGGTCTGATTACAAAAATGAAAATAAAAGTATTATTCCATTAAGCGAGATTGATTTAATATCTGAATCACAAATATTAAATTTTAAGGAAAAAGATATAATATCTGTAGAAGATTTTTTAGATACTGAAGATGATATTTTGTTAACAGTTAAGGGTATAGGGGCTAAAACTTTAGAAAAAATTAAAGATTCTATAAATACTTTTATTCAATCTAAATCAAATTCATAAGAGGAAATTTTATGTCAACAATAAGAAGAGTTTTTGAGGTTGCCAAAGAGCTTAATATTTCACACATAGAGATAATAAATTTTTTAGCTGATAAAGATATTAAGGTGACTATAATGTCGCCTCTTTCGGATGATAATTACAGCGATATTTTAGAGCATTTTTATCAAGAAAAAAATCAAGTTGATAGATTGAGAAAAGAAAAAGCTAGACTTAATGTAATTCATCATAATCAAGAGTCTGAATTAGCTAAAGAAGTTGACAAAAATCAAGATGAAGCAGTATCTGAAAAAGAACCTAAAAAAGAAAGTATTGCTAAAAGTGAAGAAAAAGTTGAAAACAAAATAGATTCAAAAGATAAAAAAGAAGATAAAAAAGTTGAAGTTGAATCTAAAGAAGAGAATCCTGAAGTTGTTTCTAAAAATAAAACAATTAAAATTAAGCAAGTTAAAGATGCTCCTAAACTTAAAAAAATTGATATATCCTCAATTATTGATAAAATTAATACAACAAAAAAGAAACAAGATACTTCTTCAGCTTCACAAATAAAAACTTCAGTATCTCAATTAACAAAAAAGACGGTTAAAAAGAAAAAAAATAAAAAAGAAGATGATGTAGATTTAGTTGAAGAAATCGAAAAGAAAATTATAAGTATAGTTGAATTTTCAACTGTGGATGAATTTGCTCAATCAATGGATGTTCCTGTTCAAGATGTTATAATGACTTGTATGAATTTGGGTTTAATGGTGACGATAAATCAAAGGTTAGATATGGATACTATGATAATGGTTGCTGATGAATTTGATGTTCAAATTAAAGAAGAAAAAGAATCAGCTGATATTGAAGAATCAATTACGGATGAAACAGAGGAAGATTTAACAAATGCAGTTTCTAGACCACCAATTGTTACCGTTATGGGGCATGTAGATCACGGTAAAACATCTGTATTAGATTATATCAGAAATGAGAATGTTGTAGCTGGAGAATCTGGTGGAATTACTCAGCATATTGGAGCTTATGAGGTAAAATTAAAATCAGGAAAGAAAATTACATTTTTAGATACACCTGGACATGAAGCATTTACTGCAATGAGAGCTAGGGGTGCTCAATTAACTGATTTAGTTGTAATAGTTGTTGCTGCAGATGAAACTAAAATAATGCCACAAACTATTGAAGCTTTCGATCATGCACAAGCAGCAAATGTACCTATAATAATAGCAATTAATAAAATTGATAGACCTTCATCTGATTCTAATTTAATTAAGCAAAAATTATCAGAAAAAAATATTTTAGTTGAAGAATGGGGAGGTAAATATCAGAGTGCTGATATATCTGCCAAAGTAGGTACTGGAATGGATGATTTATTAGAAAAGATTATATTGGAAGCTGAATTATTAGATTTAAAAGCTAGACAAGATGTTCCTGCTAGAGGTATAATTGTTGAGGCAAGACTTGATAAAGGTTTTGGTTCAGTTGCCACAGTTCTAGTAAAAAAAGGTGTTCTAAATGTAGGTGATGTGTTTATTTGTGGTTCACAATCATCCAAAGTGAGGGCTTTAATGAATGAAAGAAATGTAAAGATAGAAAAAGCTTTCCCATCTGATCCAGTTCAGGTCTTGGGTTTTGGTGATGTTCCAAATGCAGGAGAGGAACTTATTATAATGAAAGATGAGCGTGAAGCTAGAAATATAGCTCAAAAAAGAGCTCAACTTAAAAGAGAAGCAGAACAAAGAAGATTTAGAAAAGTCACTTTAGATCAAATAGGTAAAGAAATTTCAAAAGGTAAAGTTAAAGAGTTGAATATTATAATAAAAGGAGATGTTGATGGTTCTATTGAGGCTTTAAGTGACTCATTAATGTCACTTTCCACAGATGAAGTTTCTGTTAAAATAGTTCATAGATCTACAGGTAACGTTAATGATAACGATGTAACTTTAGCATCTGCTTCTCAAGCAGTGATCATTGGTTTTAATGTTAAAACATCTCCTGAAGCCAAATTAAAAGCTAGAGAGCTAGAAATAGACGTAAGACATTATTCAATAATATATGAAGCCATAGAAGAAGTAAAACTTGCGCTTGAGGGTCTTCTTGAACCTGAAAAAGTTGAAGAGGTAACTGGTTATGCATCAGTTTTACAACAGTTTAAAATACCAAAACTTGGAATTATTGCTGGTGCATCTGTAAAATCTGGTAAAGTAGTAAGAAATGCAATGCTAAGAGTTAAGCGTGATGATGAACTTCTACATGAAGGAGTTCTTACATCACTTAAAAGGTTTAAAGATGATGTCAATGAGGTTAAAGAAGGTTATGAGTGTGGTATTGGTGTTAAAGGTTTTACTGATTTTCATGAAGGCGATGTAATAGAAGTTTATGAAATAAAAGAAATTAAGAGAACACTTTAGAATGCAATTTCAAAAAAAACCTTATAAAAGAAATGATAGATTAAATAAACAGATTAAAATCATTGCAAGTAATTATTTATTGAGAGATTTTAATGTTGAAGGACGTGGTGTCATTACAATTACTCGAGTTAAAGTTACAAGTGATTTAAGTAAAGCAACAATATTTTTTAGTGTAATAGATAATAGTTTGTCTACTACAGAATTAGAAAATGAGTTAAATAAAAAAGCAAAATTTTTTAAAGGAATTGTTGGTAGAAAAATTACAAGTAAAAAAATACCTAATATTAATTTTAGTTTTGATGATAGAATTGAATTTTATGATAAAATGGACCAAATATTTTCAAAAATAAATAATGAATGACTTTGATAACTTACTAATTCCAATTTGGAAGGATACAGATTGGACCTCAAATGATATTATTAAATTTATAAAACCATACTTAAAGCCCCACAAAATTGGTCATTCAGGGACCTTAGACCCTTTTGCAGAGGGTATATTACTTATATGTATAGGGAAAATGACAAAACAGGTTTCTAAGCTAATGGAATTAAAAAAAGAATATCAAGCAAGAATTATGCTTGGTAAAAGAACAGATACTTTAGATTTAACTGGTAAGATTAATAAAGAGAAAAAATATATAAAAAAAAACGATTCATCAATCAATGAGGTATTAACCAAATTCATTGGCGAAACAAATCAAGTACCTCCAATGTTTTCTGCCTTAAAACATAAAGGTCAAAGGTTATATAAACTTGCAAGACAGGGGGTTAATATTCAAAGAAATCCAAGACCAGTATTTATTGAAAGTATTAAATTATTAACTAATAATGAAAAATATATTGATATTGAGGTTGTATGTGGAAAAGGAACATATATTAGGTCTTTAGCTAGAGATATTGCTATTGAATTAGGTACATATGGATATTTATCAAAATTATCAAGAACAAAAGTAGGAGAATTTGATTATAATTCTTCTATTAGTATAAAGGATTTTAAAAGTTGGATATTATCAAAACAACATTTTCAAAATTAAATAATCATATTACGAAGAATTCAGTACTCAGTATAGGTTCATTTGATGGTGTTCATTTAGCTCATCAATCTATTTTTGATAAAATGAACAGTTATAGCAAAGATTTTACTAAAATTGTAATAACTTTTCAGCCTCATCCTTATTTTGTTTTAAGTTCTCATAAACATAAAAAACAGTTCCTTTTAACTGATTTTAAGGAAAAATGTAAATTAATAGAAAAATCTAATATAGATAAACTTATAATCTTGAAATTTACAAAACAAACATCCAAGATTACTGCTGAAAGATTTTTGAAAAAATTAATTAAATCTTTTAACCCAGTTTATTTTCTAATGGGTTTTAATCATACTTTTGGTTTTCAAAGAAAAGGTGATTATAATTTTGTTAAGAATTATGCAAATAAAACATTTAATGTAATTTCAATTAAAAAGAAAAATATAAATTCAATACCTATAAGCAGTTCTATCATTAGAAATCATATTAAATCTAATGATATAGAATTAGCAAATAAATTGCTTGGAAGAGAGTATTCAATTAAGGGTAATGTTGTAAAAGGTAAAGGTATTGGTAAAACAATTAATTTTCCTACGTTAAATATTAAAATTAAAAATGATTATAAACTTATTCCATCTAGAGGAGTTTATTATGTAAGAGTCTTTATTGAAAAAGAATTTTTTTTTGGTATGTGCAACATTGGTTTTAGACCAACTTTAACAAATGACAAGGAAGAATCAATTGAGGTTCATATATTTAGCGATAATATAATAAGTAATTATTATAATGATACTATAACAATAAGTTTTTTAAAATATATTAGAAGTGAAATTAAATTTAAGAATTTAAATTTTTTAAGACGACAGTTAAAAAAAGATAAAGAATATTGTTTGTCAATTGATACATAATAAGGAGTAAGAATAAATGTCAATAACAAAAGAAGAAAAAGCTAAGTTAATTAAAAAGTATGGTGATAGTGATACTAATACTGGTGCAAGTGCTGCACAGATTGCAATACTTACTGAAAGAATTAATAATATTACTGAGCATTTAAGAGAAAACAAAAAAGATCATAGTGGTAGAAGAGGTCTTCTGATTATGGTTTCAAAAAGAAGAAAACTTTTAAATTACACAAAGAAAAAAAATATGTCAGCATATATGGAATTAATTAAAGATTTAAAAATTAGAAAGTAAAAAAGAAAGTTTGGTATAAATAATGAAAAAAAGTATAAAATTAGGTAATCATGAATTATCTATAGAAACCGGTAAAATTGCAAAACAGGCTAATGGTTCAGTAATAGTAAATTATGCTGATACTACTCTATTAGTAACGGCTACGTGTTCTAAACAAGCTTCAGAAAACAGAAGTTTTTTTCCTTTGTCAGTTGAATATAGAGAGAAATTTTATGCATCTGGACGAATTCCAGGTGGTTTTTTTAAAAGAGAAGCTAGACCTTCAGAGCATGAAATAATAGCATCTAGGCTAACTGATAGACCTATACGACCACTATTTCCATCTGACTTTTTTCATGAAACTCAGGTTTTAATAAATGTGCTATCATATGATGGTACTGTGAAGCCTGATATTCTTGGTACAATTGGTGCATCTGCGGCATTATCAATATCTGATATTCCATGGGATGGTCCTGTAGCATCAGTTAGAGTTGGAAGAATTAATGGAGATTTCATTATTAATCCAAATGATGAACAATTATCTGAAAGTGATATGGAAGTTATAGTTTCAGGAACTTCAGATTCAATATTAATGGTTGAAGGTTCTGCAAACTTTATATCAGAAGATGATTTCCTTTCTTCTGTTCAATATGCTCATGAAGTTATCAAAGATATAATTAATGAATTAATAGATCCAATGGTTAAAGAATTAGGAAAAGATAAAATAGTATATGAAAAAGAAATTCCTATGGATGTGGATTTAGTAAAACTAATTGACTCTAAAATAAATGGTAAAATATCAGAATTAAATAAACCTAAAGCTAAAAAAGAACGTTATGATGATGTTGATAATTTTTTATCGACTATTTTAGAAGATTTTAAAGAAGATTACCCTGATGAATTATCATCAATCAAAGGCTATATCAATGATAAGATATCTGATGATTTAAGAAATCAAACTTTGGATGGTAAGCGTGCTGATGGCAGAGATTTTAAAACTGTAAGAAAAATTGATATAGAGTCATCTGTGCTTAACAGAACTCATGGATCATGCTTATTTACCAGAGGAGAAACTCAATCTATTGTTGTAACTACTCTTGGTAATAAGAAAGATGAACAGATGATAGATGATTTAAAAGGTTTATCCTATAACAATTTAATGTTACATTATAATTTCCCTCCATACTCTGTAGGTGAAGTTAGAAGAATGATGGGTGTATCTAGAAGAGAAGTTGGTCATGGTAATTTAGCATTAAGAGCTATTAAACCAGCTATGCCTGATTCTGAAAATTTTCCCTACACTGTTAGATTAGTTTCTGAAATAACAGAATCAAATGGTTCATCTTCAATGGCAACTGTTTGCGGAAGCACTTTAGCTCTTATGGATGCTGGAGTTCCAATTAAATCACCTATTGCTGGGATTGCAATGGGCTTAATAATGGAAAATAAAGATAGATATGCAATATTAACTGATATTTTAGGTACAGAAGATCATCTTGGTGATATGGATTTTAAAGTTGCTGGAAGTGATGAGGGAATAACTGCTATTCAAATGGATCTTAAAATTGATGGTTTACCAATTGACATATTAAAAGAAGCTTTAGATCAAGCTAAAGAAGGAAGGCTTCATATTTTAAATGAAATGTCTAAATGTTTATCTGAGCCTAGAAAAAAACTATCAGAACATGCTCCTAAAATGTTAATGACTATAATACCTGTTGATAAAATAGGTATGGTTATTGGCCCAGGTGGTAAAAATATAAAAGCTATTTGTGCAGACTATGAATGTGATTTAAACATTGAAGAGGATGGTAAGTGTGTTGTATCAGGTCAGGATCAAGATAAGCTCGAAGATGTAATTGCACTGCTTGACAATTATAGTTTTGAACCAGAAGTTAATAAGATATACGAAGGGAAAGTTGTTAAAATTATGGACTTTGGTGCTTTTGTTAAAATAGCCCCTGATGTAGATGGTTTAGTTCATATATCAGAGATACAGAAAGAAAGAACAAACAAAGTTGAAGATGTACTTAAGATGGGTGACAGCGTAAAAGTTAAGTTATTAAAAGTTGATGACAAAGGTCGTTTAAGCTTAAGTATTAAAGCTGTTGGAGACGAAAAGTAAATGATCATAGGTATTCCTAAGGAAATTAAAGCTAATGAAAGTAGGGTTTCCATTCTACCTTTTGGTGTTGAGGAACTTGTTAAATCTGGTCATAAAGTTTTAATTGAAAATAATGCTGGTCTTGGCAGTGGATTTAGTAATGAAATTTACGAGGAAAGTGGTGCTACTATATTGGACACACCGGACCAGATTTTTTCAGATTCCGATATGATAGTTAAAGTTAAAGAGCCACAGAAAAGTGAATTTAATTTAATCAAAGATAACCAAATTATTTTTACTTTTTTTCATTTTGCTGCAGATAAATCATTACTTAGCGCAATGCAGGATTGCGGAGCTACATCAATAGCTTATGAAACAGTTCAAGATTCAAATGGAAAGTTACCTTTGTTAATTCCTATGAGTGAAGTAGCAGGTAGATTATCTGTAATTAATGGTGCAAAATGTCTTGAATCGAATATGGGTGGTAAAGGAAAATTAATTAGTGGTGTTCCTGGTGTTGAACCAGCAAATGTTATGATTCTAGGAGGTGGTATAGTGGGTTCTAATGCTGCAAAATTAGCTTCTGGATTGGGTGCAAATGTATATATTTTAGATATTAATCATGAAAATCTTCGATACTTAGATGATACAATGCCATCAAATGTACATAGCATCTATTCAAACAAACATGTTTTATCTGAACTCTTGCCTAAAATTGACTTATTAATAGGTGCTGTATTAGTAGTGGGTGCAAAAGCACCTAAACTCATAAATAGACAAGATTTAAAATTGATGCAAAAGGGTTCTGTTTTGGTTGATGTATCAGTTGATCAGGGTGGGTGTATTGAAACGACAAAGCCAACAACTCATAATAATCCTACTTTTGTAGAAGAAGGCATAACACATTATTGTGTTGCTAATATGCCTGGTGCTGTTCCATTTACATCTACAACTTCCTTGTGTAACGCTACATTTGAATATGTTAAATTCCTAGCAGACAACGGTCTTGCATCAATCAAAAATAAACAATCTCTTTTAAAAGGTTTAAATACTTATAAAGGTAAAATTACTCACCCTGCTGTTGCAGAATGTTTTAATTTAAATTACTCTCAACCTAACAGTTTACTTTAGATTTAAAAATAAACCTTTGTATAATTGACTTTATATCATTAATTTAAAGTATTACTTTAATCAAATATTAACCAAAATATAAAGTGAGTAGGATAATATGCAGGCGAATAAAGAGGTTAAAAAACTCTATTATTCAATTGGTGAAGTAAGTGAAATAACAAAATTAAAACAATATGTTCTTAGATACTGGGAAACTGAATTTATTCAGCTAAAACCAGCAAAGAATAGTGCGGGAAATAGAAATTATAGAAAGTCTGATATAGATCTTATTTTAGAAATTAAAGATTTACTATATAATAGACACTTCACTATTAAAGGTGCTAAACAGTATTTAAAAGATAAATCGTCTCATTCTGTTAAAAAAACAAATGAAAATAACGATCAGATAAAAAATTTTAAAGAAAAGGTTATTAAGCTTACAGCAGCTGATTTGAAGACTTTTAAGCAAATTCAAAAAGGTTTAAAAGATTTATTATCATTAATTGATGATTTAAAATAGATTTTTTATTTAAATAATTTTTAAAGAGCAAAGGTACATTTATACTATTACAGCATTTTACGTCTGTAATAAAGGATTATATATGTTTTATTTATATATTTTATTCACTTCATTTCTATTTTCTGCTTCAGTTGATATAGATAAAGCACAACTTTTAGCTAAAAAAGTTTTTTCTGATAAAGTAATTAAAAATACGGTCACATTAAAAGATTCAAATATCCCTCTTATTTATGCGATTAATTTTGATGATAGTTCATTCATTTTAATTTCAGCAGATGATAGAGTTTTTCCAATTTTAGGTTATAGTAATTCAAATAATTTTTCCACGCATAATTTACCAACACAGTTTTCTGATATGTTAGATTTTTATAAGATGCAAATTAGGTATGTTATTGATAATAATATTAAAGCAACTAATGAAATTCAATTGGAATGGAATAATGCTAATATAAATTATCCTTCCAATCGTAATGTTGAGCCACTATTGACTTCTGTTTGGGATCAGGGACATTCATGGAATGATCAATGTCCTGAAGATAATTCAGGTCCAGGAGGTAATGCTTACGCAGGTTGTGTAGCTGTTGCAGCTGCAATGGTAATGAAATATTGGGAGCATCCTCAATTTGGTACTGGTTCACATTCTTATAATCATCCTGATTATGGTGAAGTTAGTGCAAATTTCAATACAAGTTATAATTGGTCTGATATGATTGATAATCAACCAACTGATGAATCCAGGAAACTCTTGTATCATGTGGGTGTATCTTGCGAAATGCAATATGGTCCTGATGGCTCTGGTGCATGGGTAGGTGTTTATGAGCCAAGCGTATTAACTGGACTTAAAACATATTTTGGCTATAATCAAAACTCAGTTTTTAGAAATAAGGATGATTATCCAGAGCAGACATGGGTAGATATTGTTAAAATTGAACTTGATCAAGGAAGACCCTTAATATATAAAGGTTATACAAATGATTATGGAGCAGGTCATGCGTTCGTTATTGATGGTTATAATGATGATTTTTTTCATCTTAATTGGGGCTGGTCGGGAAGTTATAATGGTAATTTCTTAATAACTAATTTATCTCCTGGAGGGTATAATTTCAGTACATGGCAAGGAGCTATTTTTCAATTATTTCCAGAAATAGATATTGTTAATGGGTGTACTGATATGTTAGCTTGTAATTATAATTCTAATGCAACAAATAATGATGGCAGTTGCGAATACATTGTAGATTGTTTTAACGAATGTGGAGGTACTGCAGAATTTGATGAATGTGGTATATGTAATGGTGATGGAAGTACTTGTGCTGGTACAGCTACTATTTCATTTGGTAGTATTAATTCTTCAGACCAATCATTTGAAATATTAATTGATTCAAATTCTGAAATATCTGGATATCAGTTTACAATATCTGATACGCCAGATAATATTATTCTTGAATATTTTGAAGGTGGTTTATCAGAAGAATATAATTTTTCTGTATCTTGTTCTGAACTAGGTATTGTTATTGGTTTTTCTTTTGAAGGAGATATCATTCCTAATTCTAATGGTTTATTAACCAAAGCATACTATTCAATTGTTGATGATACAGATTCTAATTTAAATATATGTTTTGAGGATGTTATTATATCTAATCAATATGGTACAGGGATCAACGTAAATGTTGACATATGCGAAAGCATTGATATATGTACATTTTCTGGCAATTTAAATGATGATAACATAATCAATGTTCAAGATGTTGTAATTATGGCTAATATGGCTATTACGCAAACAAATTTAGATATTTGCAATGGAGATCTTAACAATGATGGAATTATCAATGTTCAAGATATAGTATTATTGGTAAATTTAGTATTAGAATAAATCGGGACGTGGCGCAGTCCGGTTAGCGCACTTGACTGGGGGTCAAGGGGTCGCCAGTTCAAATCTGGCCGTTCCGACACCGTTAATAAACTCAAAAACCCTTCTATTTTTAGAGGGGTTTTTTATTATAAGAGATTTGTTCATATATGCTCAGTCTTAATCAATAATAAGCATTGGGCACTACAAAATGGGTACTACAAAATATTAAGGGCAATTAGTTTGAAGAATTCCACTTATTCTTTATGAGTTTCGGAGAACTGATTAAATCCATATTTATAGTGTAAAATTCATTTAGAAAAGGTAGGTTATCGTAAATTTTTATCCCTCCTTGATCATAATCAATTAATAATGCTAATTTACTATAATCACTTAATACTGATACAGCACCACTATTGCTAACACACTCAATATCTAATTCTGTAATTGTATTACTGTATGTATCTAAAATACCATAAGAGCAACCACCAAAGCCATCTGCTAATTTAAGGAAAAGTTCGCTTTCAGAAATATAATCAGAATTAATATGAGCCATTACCATTTGATATGGATATTCTGTGTATGGTGGTATATCTACTCTTGTTGCTTCATTAGTCATAAAATCAAAGAAATATAAACCTCTTTGAAAATGAAAATTTGAATTTCCACCC
>MDSW01114193.1_pt1 | contig 13035 bp, 12 predicted proteins | sample 811171 | NCBI WGS metagenome assembly MDSW01 (sample SAMN05326641, study PRJNA326480) | marine metagenome | isolation source: seawater | place: Atlantic Ocean: North West | collected 2012 | reverse complement strand
TTTAAAAGAAATACAGAAAAAATTAGAAAGGAAATTGCTAAAGAAAATGTGGTGTATCTAAATTCAATCGATTTTTTTAGAATGGTATGGAAGTAAGTTCTATTAAAATAAGTTAAATAAGAATTCAGATTTAAAATTTTCCTTTCAATTATAATTTTGTTATTTGATAGAGCATGATTTAAGTGACCAGGTAAAACGAAAAAACATTCAAATAAACTAGCCAATATTACACTTATTACTACTAGAGGAATCGCTTCAATTACTTGGCCTATGACTCCAGATATTAAAAACACTGGAGCAAAGCCTGCAACCGTCGTTAAAGAAGCTGCAGTTACAGGTCCAAGCATTTTTGTTGCCCCAAGAAAAGAAGCGGTATAAGAATCATTTGTTCTTTCATATTGATAATCAATGTGCTCAGCAACTACTATAGAGTCATCAACTATAATTCCCAGCATCATAATTAAAGCAAACAGGCTTATCATATTAATAGATTGTCCACTTACTAACATAATTGCTAAAGTTACGGACAAAGCCGCAGGAATACCTAATGCTACCCAAATTGCTACTTTAAATCTTAAAAATAAAAATAAAATAATTAAAACTAGTATTAAACCACCTGCTCCGTTTTTAAGTAATAAGTTAATTCTATCTCTTATCAACTGAGAAGATAGATCATATATTTCTATTTTAATATCTTTATTGGTATTTGTATTATAATCTAATATTGTTTTTTCTAAGGCCTTAGTTGCTTTTAATGTATCAGTCCCCAATGATCTATAAACTCTTAATGTTAGAGCTGGCTTAGAGTCACTTAGACCATAATTTTCAGTTTCTTTAGAAGATTCATAAACTTTTGCTAAATCTTCTACCTTCATATCCTGTTTTGTATAAGGAGAACTCAAAATTATCTTTTTTATTTTACTAATGGTGTCTTTTGTTCCGGAAGTTCTAAGTTGTACTAATTTATCATCTCTGAAGACTCCTGAAGGAATACTTTTAATATTAGTAAATATTTCTAGATTTATATCATTTATGTCTAATTTATTAGAAAACATTGCTACAGGATCAACATCTACATAAATTACTTGTTTCCTTAATCCATCGATGTCTACCTTATCTAAACCTTCATCTAGTAACTTCTGCTTTATATCTCTCGATATTACTTTTAATTGTGATTCTGGAACTTCTCCAGATAATAAAACTAACCCTATTTGTTCATAGGGTATAATAACCTTGCTTTCTGGTTTTTTTGAGTCCTCAGGTAAATTATTTATTGCTTTAATTGACCTATCTACATCCGTTAAAGCTTTTTGCATATCTGCTCCGCTTCTAAATTCCAAAAGAATATTTGCGACGCCTTCCTTAGCAGTAGATTTTGTATTTTTCACTTTATCTATGTATCTTACTTTTTCTTCTATAGGTTTGATAATTGACTCTTCTATATCTTTTGGACTTGCACCTGGCCACTCGACATTTATATTGATGTAATCAATAGAATAATTTGGAAAAAACTGAGTATTTAAAACTTTAGACGCATAAATCCCTAAAATTATCATCAATAACAGAAAAAGGTTAGCAGCTGTTTTGTGCTCTAATAGTCTATGAAAAAAACCTTGTTGCATATTTTAATTATTTTTTAGAATAGTAGTTATTAGTATTTTGAAAGTTATCTAATCTTGTTAAAATAATTTCAGCACCTTTCATGAATGCTCCCGAAATTATTAACTGATTATCTATATAACCTTCAACTTTCACTTCCACTCTTTCAGCACTATTTTTATTTAAGAGATATACATACTTTTCCTCATAAACAGCATTTTCAGGAACTTGAATCGCATCATTGATAACGCTGCCTTCAAACAAAACTTCTATAAATACTCCTGGCCTAATAGGATCACTTTCACTAATATCATTTATCCTTGCATACATATTTAAGCCTGCTAATTCTTCACTTATCACGCTATCAATCCTAGTTATTTCAGCTTCATAAATTTTTTTGTATTTGGACTTACCCCATCTAATTTTTATTTTTTTTCCTCTAAGTTCTTTATTCGTTCCTAATTCTGTAAATTTGGTTTCGCCTACAAAAAACTTTGCTTCTAACTCTGAAGTATTTACTAGTTTTCCTAAAAGGTCTCCTGATTTTATTTCACTTCCTATGTCAATTTCGTTATTAGTTACCTTTCCTGCAAATGGTGCTTTGTACTCAGTAAAAGATAGATTTTTTTTTGCTACTTTTAAAGAAGCCTCAGCTTTTTTTAAGTTAACTTTAATGGCATTAATTTTATAATCCTCTTGTGAAAATTGAGTTTTAGCTTTTGATACCTTTAAAGCAGCATCGTCTAAAGCTTTTTGAGATACTGTATTTCCAAACAACTTTTTTTTTCTTTTATAATCTTCTTCTGCTAACTTAAGCTGCTTAGCAACTTCGGTTAAAATTAAATTTGTCTTATCTAGTTCAATTTTTAACTCATCAAATAAGGCTTTTTTACTTATCAAGTCCTGCTCAAACTCAAATGGGTCTATTTTTAACAGCACTTCTCCTTTTTGTATCTCATCAGAATTGAATAGTTTTTTTGATACAAATATTATTTTTCCACTCAATCTAGAAACTATGTTTATTTCATTTTTACCAATTACTCTTCCAAAAAATAATAGTTGTGGACTTATTTCTTTTGGAATAACAATCTTGGTAATTACAGGTATTTTTTTTTCTTCTTCTACTAAATTAATTGCTTCATCCTGAAATAGTTTTAGTGCTAATAAAGTTAAAAATAATATTAGAAATACAAATACAGGATATACATAGTATTTATAGTTAGTTAAATAGTATTTATAGTTAGTTAGTATACTCATTATTTTCCATTTCTAGGTTACTTTTAAGTTTAGCAAGAAATTCTTTTTTTCTTTCTTCAAACTTAATAGGGGCAAGTGTTTTTACTCTTATGGGTCTATTTTTTTTCATGAAAGTATTTTTAGGCCATACTGAGTTTGAACTAATATATATTGGATAAACTAAGCAATTACAAAACTTTTGAATGGCATAAATTCCTGGCTTCATTTCACCTATTTTATTTTCTATTTGCCTGGTTCCTTCAGGAAAAATAATTACTTTATAATTTTTATTCAAAGAACTATAAACCTTTTCGGAAATATTTTTTACAGACTTTATTCTTTGTTTTCTGTTAACAAAAATATTACCTAACCTTAAAGCATACCATCCGTAAATAGGAATAAACATTAACTCTTTTTTAACCACATAAATTACTTTGTCAAATTCTTTTAAAAAAAAAATAGTATCAAATACTGACTGATGGTTTGCTGCTATTAAATAACCCTTTTTATCAGATATATATTTATTTTGATATATAATCTTAGTTCCAATTATTTTTTCTAAAAAAAACATCACTAGAAGTGCCCAAAATTTTACTGCGCACCTAGTAAGGGTTTCGGAAATTAGAAAAGGTAGAAAGAGAATTCCAAAGAAAAAAATTGAGAAGTAAAATATAAAATTAAATAAAATTGACTTAATGAACATATTATTATAGAACCAAATGACAAAATAAATACTTTAAATACTCCTCTGATAAAAATAATAACGTCTTAAAATTATCAAATATATTTTTTCTAATATTGATATCGCTTGCTACTGGATCAGCATAAAAATTAAGACTTTTAGATTTTTTAAACAGTATTAGCATGCTTCTAGGCATATGATAGTCAGAAGTAATTATTCTTATATTAGTGATACCATTTTTATTAGACCACTTAATTATCTCTTCAGCATTGTCTATCGTGGTCTCTGATCTTCTATCAATAAATACCTTATTACTATTTAAAATATCTTCAGGAACAACTTCTATACTTTTAATACTTTTATCTACTCCTGAAATTATTAGATAACTATTAGGGCTTTCTTTAAATAGTCCTATGCCCTTTGCTATCCGCCCCTTACCTCCCGTCAATACTGCTATACCTTCAACTGATAACTTATTTGACGCTTTATAATTTTTAATACTATTATAAAATTTTATAAAACCTAAAATGAAGCATAGCCCGAGAACTATTAATATTAAAAGAGATAACAATCTTAATTGCAATTCTACAATACCTTTCTTATTTGAGATTTTAAAAAATATACTAAAATTAGGGTGCAAATTATATTTTGTACAAAAATAAAGATTATTGTTGTCCCTATATTATTTATAATAAAAAAATGAAGTATTTTATATTTAGTTTCTAATGAATAAATTAAAAAATAGCCTGATAAAATCCCCAAAAACTGAAATAAAAAATACCCCAAACTAATATTAAAAATTATGTCTATGTCCTTAGCTCCACATATTCTAAATTTAATTATAAAAGCTTTTATTTTTTTTATATAGTTTATTTGTAAGATAGATAAAAGTATTAAAAAAAACATTATAGAAGTAGTTAATGATACTAAGCTTACTAGTACAGAGTTTTTATCCTTTGTGTTTTTTTTTAGTATCTCTGATCCTTTAATTATTTCTTGTATGTTTTTATTTTCCTTTTTTATATCTAAATAATTATTTTTTTTTATTATTATTTCAAAAGCTTCCGGTATTAAATCTTCTGCCAACAGTTCTGTATCTAATTTTTTATTAAGCTTCTCTAAAATAACTTTTTTTTCTATTTTTTTTACTGATATAATTCTATCGTTTACACTTAATCTAGAAAAAATTAAATCTTTACTTTCTTCATAGGTTTCTCCTGTAATGGGTATCAGCAATGTGTAAATTGGTTTATTACTAAAAAATAACAAGCTATTTAAATAAGGTATATTAATAGCAAATATTAGAGCAAATAAAAAATTAAAGAAATAGTGGCTTGTGTAATCTATTTTATCAGATGGGAAAAACTTTGTAATAATGTATCTCATAATTTCACTAAACTATGGTTTTTAATTTCATAACTTTCATTATATTCCAAAATGCTATTATTAATATTAGAACTAAAACTAATTATGGTTGTTCCAATTTTTTTTAACGCTAGCAATAAGTATGAAATTTTTTTTTGTACATCTAAATCTAAATTAATAAAAAAATTATCTAATAATAATATTCTTGGTCTAGTAATTATTGCTGCAGCAAACTGTACTATTTTTTTTTCATATTGACTTAAGCTTAAAGTATCCTTGGTTAAAATTTCATCAATTTTTAACCAAGATACAAGCTCTTCTACTGCTGTTTCTATTTCACCTGATCTTTTATTTACTGAAATTAATGGCAATGTGATATTTTCTTTAATCCCTAAGTTATTAATCAAATCACTCTTTTCGTTTACTAAGCTTATTTCATTATGGAGTTTTGCAATCTCATTTCTATTTAGCTTATTTGTATTTTTTCCTAGTATGTATAAATTTCCTGTATCAGCTTTTTCTAGCAGGCCAAGGACCTTGAATAATCTAGTTTTTCCAGATGCTGGTTCGCCTGTAATGGAGACTAGAAATCCAGAGGGAATAAAAATATTAATATTCCCTATTAATAATTTATTATTTTCAATATTTATAGATAGATTTTCTAGTCTTATCAATTTATTTACCCTTTAGAAGTTATTTGTTATATTTTAATTCAAATTAATAAAGAAGTTAATTACTAATAATTATGATAATTGAATGTCCCAAATGCAAATCAACTTTTAAAGTTGCTAGTAACATAGAAACAAAAAGTTTTTCAAACTTTAAGTGTAGTATTTGCGAGCATGTTTGGAAAATCAAATTGAATAAGCAAGAAGCTAATTTGCACTCAAAGGACAAAGCAGGAAGTAACTTTTACTATGTATTTATACTTAACGTAATAATTTTTCTTATGGTAATTATAGCCTTGGTGCTCTTTAAAGATAAGCTTATTTATTCCAATAGTTTTTGGATGGAATTTTATGAATTTTTTTTGAACTTAATACCAATCTAGTAAATTTTTAATATACCTTTTATCTTTTGCACTTCTCTCTTTCTCATTGTATCTTCCGTACAACTCTCTGGCTATCTTTTGAGCTTTTTGAACTTTAATATTTTCCGGAATTTTCAAATTACCTCCTGAAGAAGTTCCTTGATATTCCGGAGAATCAATAGGGTTAATATAGTTTTGTTCATTTCTATTTGCCCAGTCTTCTCTATCACTTTCAGGAGTATTTTGAGCTAAATTATTGTTGTATCTCATTTTATTCATTGCCCTTTGCAACATCTCAGCTGCTCTACCTTGAGCATTTGAAGCTTGGTCTGGTCTACCATTTTCCAATTCTCTCGTTGCTTGTCTCATAGCTCTATCAGCTCTTCCTAACTCTTGAGGAATTTCATTTTCCGACTCCCCTATATCTCTCATTATATTTCCTAGAGTATTTCTCAAGTTTTCTTGTTTTTCTTTTGATGTTCTGCCTCCACTGCCTTCAGAGCTTTGTTTAAATTTTCCTCTATTAGCTGCCTCATTAAATGATTCTTCCATGATCATCTCTTGCTCATTAAGAAGCTCTGATAATTTATTTATAAAATCTTTCTTCTTTTGCTCCTTCAAAAGCTCTTCTTTATCTAGTCTATTTGGATTTTTAATAGACTCTGAAAGCTGTTTTAATTCTTGGATCTTTTGGTCAAGGTTTTCCTTGCTTCCTGTCTTCAATAGATCCTGTAAAGAGTTAGTTGCTTTTTCAATCTGATTTTTAATGTTTTTATCTTTTTCATTATTATTCATTGAGTTTTGTCCTTCCTCATTATTTAAATCAAGCAAGCTCTCTACCGATTCTTTGAACTTCTCTAAATTTGTACTTATTTTATCTGATTCTCTTTGTTTAATGCTATCAAATAGGTTCTGTTCTATTTGTTCCAAACTATTTTTAGAAGCAATTACTGCGCCTTCTTCTATAGAGATAGCTAGGTCCCATAAATTTTTGTATAAGGGATGATTATAAGACAAAGGCAATGAATTAATTTTTTCAAAGTTTAAAGAAACTAATTCATATTTTTTCCTGACCAAACTATTATTTAAATATTCTTTCTTTTCAAAAATAGCTTTATCAATATTCTTCTTAGCTTCTTCTAAAGATATTTTTCTTTTAGCTAAACCAGCTCTGGTTTTATAAATAAACTTAGCGATTTTTGAATAGAAAACTTTTTCTGGTAAAGTTAAATCAAATTCAACAATTCCTTTCTGGTTTAAATCATCAAAAACTGAAATTTCTAGCTTCGAATTATTTCCTGCCCATAAATGACTTGCTAAATTCTCATAAAAAAAACTTTTTACTTCATTCCTTGAATTCTCATTTGATACTGAAAGATCATACAACAAGCTTTTATCTTTAAAGTGATCATATTCCAATGGTTTTGAAAATCTGACATTAGCTTTTTTTACTCTATAATCGTCCTTGGAAGAAGTAGAAAACTTAATGCTTACTCCATTAACTGTTTCTGGTTTTGAAATAAACTTAATTTGAGGAGGAAAATCCTTTATCACATCTATGTAAAAGTTTGAATGTAATTTTCCTGAAACTAAAATTTTTATGCTTTGTTTTTTTGATATTTTATGCTTAATATCTATTTTTTTACTTTTTATATCCTTACCATACTCCAAACTCTCTCCTATATTGACTTTTATATTTTTACCATCTAAACCTGCTGTTTGTATTGAAAGCTCACTAGCAATTGGAACGTAAATAGTTTCGTTTTTTAATGCTTCTATTTCTATATTTATCTGAGATAAACCTGTATAATAGGGAGGAACTACCCATGCAAGTAAATTAAAATCTCCTTTTTGGAGTTTTTGTTCTTTAAAGCTAACTTGGAATATTTTCGATATGTTTTTTTCTATCACATTATTGCTATAACCCCAGAACAAAGAAAGAATAAAAAAAAATATGAATAACAACCTTAACTTTAAAGGATCTATAGAGTCAAAATATATTTTAGGAATAAAAAAATTAATATTATTCATTTTTAAATACGATTGCTTTATGTGGGCTTCCCATAATAATTTATTATAATTAATTTCTGCAGGCTTATCCTTTATTGCAATTAGGGGATTTATATTTTTAAAGTTTTTTTCTTCTAACCAATTTACCGAATATTTAAAAGACACAAACTTAAAATGCTTTATATTAATCTTTAGAAAAAAAAATATAGTTACTAAGGAAAATATTAAAGCCATTATGTGATAGTAGCCTACAAATAAGTTCCAAAAACCAAAGATGGTTGCTGATAGAAAAAATAAAGTAAATAAAAATACAATATTTAAAAGTCTAATATTTTTATTTATATTTAGTAGAATTTGAATAAACCTTATCTTTAAGTAATTAAAATTCATTTTCTTACTTTATCCAGGACGGTATTTTTTCAAGTTTTAAAAAATCATTCTCTTGCATTTTTTTTCTTATTTCAAAAAACATATTTTTACTCACTAAAACCTCAGATATTAATCCTCTACTATTATAAGTCGAAGACATTGTGGATCCATAAGCTCCGACTTTATCTACATATAAAAAATCTCCTCTTTGAATACTTTTTTTTAATTTTGTATTTTTTGCAATAACATCTGCTGTCTCGCAAATAGGCCCTACTATATCAAAATATTCTTCTTTATCTTTTTGATTTTTATACTTTATTTGCTTTACAGGGTGTTTCGCATCATATAGAGCTGGCCTTAAAAAATCATTCATACCTGCATCAACAATAATAAAGTTTTTTTTGTCACTATATTTTTCATATAATATTTTAGTTACTAAAATTCCAGCATTGGCGACTATAAACCTTCCAGGCTCTATGATAATCTTCTTTTTAGTTCTTAGTGAAATATCTCTTACTAAATTAGTGTATTCTTTAGTAATATCTTTAGTTTTTTTAGTTGTATAATTAACACCTAATCCGCCTCCTAAATCTATATTTTTAATTTTGATTTTATATCTTTCTAGTTTTTTACAAAAACTTTCAATTTTTTTAAAAGAATTTTTAAAAGGTTTTATTTGTAATATTTGTGACCCAATGTGCATATCTACACCTACTATATTTATATGAGAGCTTTGCTTAGCAGATAAATAAATATTAATAGCTTCATCAGATGATACACCAAATTTATCTGTTTTCTTTCCTGTGGAAATTTTGGGATGTCCTCCTGCAACAATATCTGGATTAATTCTTACTGCAATGTTTGCTTTTATTTTTTTTTCCCTTGCTATTTGTTCAATAGTTAAAAACTCCTGTTGCGATTCGATATTAAATTGTAAAATTTTATGTTCTATTGCTTTAGAAATTTCTAAATCTGTTTTACCAACTCCAGAAAATACAATTTTATTAGCTGATATGCCTGCCTTTAGTGCTCTTTCCATTTCCCCATAAGAAACTACATCTGCTCCTGCACCTTTTTTTGCCAATAGCCTAAGAATAGATTTATTAGAGTTAGCTTTTACTGCATAAGCAATCAGAATATTACATCCTTTAAATTTCTTAGCTAATAAATTAAAGTTATCTAATATTTGATTACTAGAATAAAGATAAAAAGGAGTCTTAATTTTTTTACAAATCTCTTCTACTGAAATATTTTCACAAAACAACTTTTTTCCTATATAACCAAAGTTATTCATTTTTAAAATTTATAGATCCTTTCTTTATCTATTTTTGCTGGCTCTAAGCCTATACCTGATTTAGTTTCAGGTATATCCCCTCTCTTACCGCACCCAAAAAATATTAATAGCAAAATTATTGGATATATTATTTTAACCATTTTTCTTCTGCTAATATAATCTCTCTCTTTACATTTGAAGGGCTAGTTCCTCCTTCGCTAATCTTATTACTTATTGCTTTTTCTATATCAAGAGCATCATAAATCTTATTAGATATTTTAGAATTATACTTTTTAAGTTCTTTCAAACTCAACTTTTCTAATGATAAATTCTTTAATTCTGCCATCTTAACTATATTACCTGTTAGCTTATGAGCATCTCTAAATGGTAAGTTTAACTCCTGCACAAACCAATCTGCCATATCAGTGGCATTTAAAAAACCTCGAGAACACATCATTTTCATATTTTCTGGAATAAACTTTATACTATCCATCATGCCAATCATTGCTTGTAGACAAATTTTTGTAGTCTCTACACTATCAAACAAAGGTTCTTTATCTTCTTGCATATCCTTTGAATAAGCTAAAGGAAGACCTTTCATTACATTAAATAAAGAAACATAATTACCAATAATTCTTCCACTTTTTCCTCTAATTAATTCTGCTGCATCAGGATTCTTTTTTTGTGGCATAATCGAAGAACCAGTAGAATATTTATCAGAAAGAGTTATAAAATTAAATCCGGAAGAGCTCCACAAAATTATTTCTTCAGACAATCTACTTAAATGAATAAAAATTAAAGAGCATAAATTTAATGTATCTAAAATAAAGTCTCTATCAGATACTGCATCTAAAGAATTTCTCATAATTCCTTGAAACCCTAGTTTGCTAGATGTTTCTTGTCTATTTATATTAAATGTTGTTCCTGCTAACGCTGCACTCCCTAAGGGTGAAAAGTTGTGCCTACTTAAACTAAGGTAGTTTTCTCTGTCTCTTCCAAACATATTCACATATGCTAAAAGATGGTGTGATAATAAAATTGGTTGCGCAGGCTGCAAATGAGTAAAGCCTGGCATAATATCATTTATATGTTTTTTTGCCTTAGCTAAAAGAGAACTTTGTAATTTTTTTAGTAAGGCATCTATTTCTTTACATTGCTCCCTAGTCCATATTTTAGTTGCAGTTGCTACCTGGTCATTTCTTGATCTCGCTGTGTGAAGTTTTTTTCCTGTAGAACCAATAATTTCTATTAACCTAGTTTCAATATGAGTATGAATATCCTCCAGTTCATTTTTAAATGTAATTTTATTATTCTTAATCTCTTGTTTAATCTGCAATAAACCTTTCTTGATTTGCTGGGATTCCTTAGTTTTAATAATATTTTGATTAGCAAGCATTTCTGCATGACAAACAGAAGCTTCTATATCAGCTTCATAAAGCTTTTTATCAAAGTTTATAGAAGCATTTAAAAAAGCCATGTTATCAGAAGGCCCCTCATCAAATCTTCCAGCCCAAAGATTTTTTTTTCTTTTATTTATATTTTTTTTCATTTAACCTCTGTATTTAAGGATTATAATGCTCTCTATTTTTACTAGATTTATTTTAATTTTATTTTACTCTATTATAATTTTAGAAGCACCTGCCGTTTGGTCAAGTGATTTAGAAAAAATTCAAAAAGTTCAAAACAAAGTTTCTTTAAAAAATATCAACTTTTTTGACTTAAGTAAAAATCCTATTGATATAGTTGATAAGGATACCGATTTTTATATTGTAAATTTTTGGGCTTCTTGGTGTGCGCCTTGTATTAAAGAAATGAAAACTTTAGATAGACTTAAAGTTAAGATGCCAACAATAAAAGTTATTACTGTAAGCCAAGATGCAGATATAAACGATGCAATTGAATTTTTTAAAAAAAATAGTTATGAAAATTTAGAAAAGTATTTTGATTATAATAAAACAATTTCTAAAAATTTTTCATTAAGAGGCCTTCCAACTACATTTATTTTCAATAATAACCTCACTTCCTATGCTAAAGTTGAAGGAATTATTGAATGGGACTCATACGAATTCACAGAATGGCTAAAAAAATCAAATAAACTCTTCTAGTTTTCCATAGCCAACATTATATTTTTTGAAATTCTTAATTGTTTCTTGCACAGAGTTTCCTATATTCACCGGCAATGTTGCATTTTTTATAACAAAGGTTTTATATCCTAAACTAGCGCTATCAATTGCTGTATACTGAACGCAAAAATCTAAAGCCAAACCAACAACAAAAACTCTTTTTATATTTAATTCCTTTAAAATACCATCTAGTCCCGTAGATGTAACTCTATCATTTTCAAAAAACCCAGAATAAGAGTCAATATTTTTTCTAAAACCTTTTCTAATAATAAAACTTGCTTTATTTGTAATAAGGTTCTTGTGAAATTCTGCTCCTTTGCTTCCAATAATACAATGAGGAGGCCATATAACCTGATTACCATATGGCATTTTTTTAGTAGAAAAAACATCTATATCTGGATTAGTTGTGGAAAAAGAAGAATGATCTTTGGGGTGCCAGTCTTGAGTCAAAGCTATGTATTGAAAACTTTTTTGAATTTCATTAATAACCTCAACTACCTTGTCGCCGTTTTTGACTGGCAGAGAACCGCCTGGACAAAAATCATTTTGTACATCAACTATAATTAATATATCTTTACTTCCGTTATATTGTTTGGTCGCACCCGAATTAGTAGTCTTCTGATGTCCTGTAACTATACTGTTTTGGTTAAAAATAAGATTACTTGTTAGTAAACCCAATATAAAGTTTCTTCTACTTAGCATCTTCTTTGTTCCATTCCTGATGTTTCTTATTAATAATTTTTAATAAAGAATTATAAGAGTTACAATTAAAGAATTTTTTATTTTCTGCAATAATTTTTTTAGTTGATTTAAAAAGTATACCAAACTTCGCCTCATTTAACATGTTTAAGTCGTTATAACTGTCTCCTATAGCAATAGTGTTATTGTGGAGTTTGTTCATAAAGTTAATAGTCTTTCTCTTATGGTCAGTTGCACACCTTTTCATTCCTACTACCATTCCTTTGCTCACTATCAAATGATGGCATAGTACTGTTGGAAAGTTAAGTTTTTTAAAAATAGGTTGAGATAAATTAAAAAAAGTATCTGATAAGATAATAACTTGATGTGTTTTTCTAATTGTTGATAAAAATGTTACAGCCCCTTTAAAGGGCTTAATAGTTTTAGCTATTTCAAATAATAATTTTGCTTTTATTTTTTTTTTGTTTAAAACTTTTATTCTGTGTTTCATTAAATCTTGGTAGTTAGGTATATCTCTAGTAGTTAATTCTAGTTCTTTAATTCTAGTTTTTTTAGCCAAATTTTCCCAAATTTCTGGAACTAAAACGCCCTCTAAATCAATTCCTATAAAGTGCAAAACACCCTCTAAATTAATTTGATGATTTCTGGC
>MDSW01223145.1_pt1 | contig 13036 bp, 9 predicted proteins | sample 811171 | NCBI WGS metagenome assembly MDSW01 (sample SAMN05326641, study PRJNA326480) | marine metagenome | isolation source: seawater | place: Atlantic Ocean: North West | collected 2012 | reverse complement strand
TTCCAAGCATAACAAGGCCATTTTCTTGATATGCCTGCCAAATTGATATTTCCATATCCGATAACTCCGGACTACAAACAGGTCAGTTAGGTGCAAAAAAAGCAATAACAACAACCTTGCCAAGATGATCTGATAATTTGAAACTACCACTTCCATTTGCAACATATTCTAATTCAAAATCGGGAGCAGTTTCTCCTATATTGGCTCCATCGATGTTGCCATTAGTTTCGCATATAATTTGAGATTCATCTTCATCATTACTAAATATCCTATATGAACCTGATGCATTTAAATTAGATGCACTATAAATAATTTCTACTGTTTGCATTTGTCCGGGCTCTAAGGTTGTAAGAGGATTTAATATTAAAAATTCGGAATTAGTTGTATAGTTATCTATAACTGATAATAATTCATTACCATTATTTATAACATCTAGCGATAAAGAATATGAATCTCCATTTCCTACATATGGATAATTTAATTCCCAAGTATTTAAATCTATATCTGGACCTTCAATATCACCATACTCAAATGCCTGTACAGAGGCCCATTCAGCTGAATATATAAAATTTTCTTTTGTTGCTATTGCCATTGTACGATTACCTGTATTTTTGTAGCCAACTTGATTAAATGAAAAACCATCCCACTCAAGAACATCAATATCTTCCCAATCAGATACAGCAAGTGTGTAATTATCCATAATAGAAATTCTATTTGCCATGGTACCTGTATTATAATTATCTAAATATAATGGACTATTAAAATTGTCTTCACTAATACTATAAACATTAACTCCATCTGTTCCAATAGCAACATACAATAAACTCTCCGATACCACTATATCTTTAATTAGATTACTAGTTTCAATAGAACGAATAAAAGATGGATTAGAGAGATTGGTAATATTATAAATGCTTATAAAATTTTGATCAGCTATGTAAATTATATTATTACGGATCGCAGCTGCCCAAGCATTTTCAGTATTAATAGTAAAGGATAATTGTGGACTTGAAGGGTTTGATATATCATATAATAATAGTCCATCTTCATGAGCGCATACCGCTAGAATATTTTCATATATATCTAAATTTTCAAGATTCAAATTATTAGTTCCAGAAACTGATCCTAAACTTTGAGGGTTTGAAGGGTTCGATATATCCACTACATATAGGCCATTGCTAGAAGTAAAATATGCATAATTATCTATCGCTCGTACACAATTACTCTTAGTACCTCCACCACCTCCACCACCTCCGCCGCCGCCGCCGCCGCCGCCGCTAGATAATGTAAAATTAGTTAAATGATCTAACTGATTAGGGTTAGCTATATTATAAAATTCTATACCTTGGAGCATCCCTGAAATAATTAGAATATCATTTACAACTTCTGCATCTAATATATGGTTAGCAGCGGGATTATGAAAATCGGTAAGTGTTAGATTTAGTGCATTAATATTTGATGTTAGAAACATTAATATAATAAATATTTTAATAAAAAATTTTGGGCTCATTTTTTTCATTTTAATTATCCAGTATTAAATTTACAACTAATACTATATCTAGTATATTTAGTAATCCATCATTATTTATATCAGAAGTTAAGATATAATCTTCAAAAAGAATTTGGTTAACTAATAGCACTATATCCAATATATTTATTTCATAATCTCCATTAAAATCACCAATTATATTATTTTCATTATCAAAAAAATCTATAGGATATTTTTGGGCCCTCGCAATTGCTATATTATTTGCCCCAAATCCTTCATATGTCCAAACAATCTCTCCATCTTCTGATACTTCAAAAATATATGCACTATCACAATCAGTAATAAGTGTGTTGCCGTTAGGTTGACGAAAAGAACCTCCCTGCATTGCACTAAAAAAATCACCTTCATACGACCAGAGATAATCTGCAGGTCCAAAGGGCTGTCCATCTTCAATACTATAATTGCCATCAATGTCAACTGGTAAAATAAATTCTAAAACTGCGGAGCTTCCAAATGGTCCAGAGCCACTATGATAATTATTAAATAAAATGAAATTATTTTCACCAGGCGAATTTTTAGGAATCCAATTAATACTATGTTGATTGCTTATTTTTTTATCTTGATTGGAACCCCTATTATAATTTTGAGGGTTACCCCAACGATATAAAAAGTCTCCACCTTTTCCATATCTTCCACCACTATGTGAAGCTGCTTCTTCTATTGTTGTGCTATGATCTATAACAAATATTTCACTTTGATATCTAGAAGAAATAACAATTTGATCCCAATCTTCATGGTAATCTATTGCATTAAGATGAATCCAATCGGCATTAGCATTTCCTGGTCCTGATGGTGCACCTACATTACCATTATTAATATTAAACAGCTCAGGATGATCCGAAATATTACCATAATTTGGGCATTCTGAACAAAAATCTTGTACTAAATGGTCCCATAAATGCCATTCCCAAACTATTTCTGCTCCACCACTATTATTAGGGGAAATTTCAAATATTGCAGATGACCACATCTGATTTAATGGATTGTCAATTTCTTCTCGTCCCATTAAAAACGCTTCTTCTGCAGTTTTCTTTTCCCAAGCAATTAATAGCACATTTCCATTAGGCAGAGGTTCTATATCGTGATGGTGTTGAAAATTTTCATTAGCTAAAATATACTCCCAAAGTATTTCACCACTCCAAGATAAACATTGAACGCCACCTCCAACTCCACCACTTTGCATTGCTGGATTATCAACTCTGAAAGGATAAAGAAGTAAGGTATTTTCTAAACCTGGATATTGACCTGGTATTAAATATGCCATACTAGCAGGTCCATTTGTATGTTCCCAAAAATTAATAACATTATAATTAACATCTATTAGATATGTAACTATTTGTCCGTCACTTGTTTGAGGGGTAAAAAGAGTATATCCTTCAAAAACTTCTTGAGGATAGCTAAAATTAAATGATAGAACTATAAAATATAATATGACATATTTTCTTTTCATAAGTATAAAGAAAATAAGGGGTTATACTAATATAAAAGTGTGAACTAGCTTAAAAAATTAATTGGCCAAAATTAGATTCACAAGAGAGACAATATCTAATATATTAATTATATTATCTTGATTAATATCAGCAGTAGAATTATAATCATCAGCTAGAACTAAATTAACCAAAGACACAATATCTAAAATATTTAATATTCCATCATCATTAATATCTCCAGCAATTCCACTATCAACTTCATCAAAATAATCTAAAGCATATTTTTGAGCACGAGCTATATTAGAATTATTACCAGATTGGCTATAGGCCCATACCACACTTCCACTTAGAGTAACTTCTTCTATATCTCCGCTATCACAATCTGTTATCAATGTATTACCATTTGGCAATCTAAATGCACCTCCCTGCATAGCAGTAGAATAATATGGAGAATCCCAAATAGTATCATCTGGGCCATAAGGCTCTCCATCCTCAAGAAAATAGAAACCATCTTCATCTACAGGAGGCACAAATTCAACTGCTTCATTAGCGCCATTATTAAATAAAATAAAATTACCTTCACCTGGATATCCTTCAGGAATCCAGTTAATACTATGCTGGTCACCTAAAATATGATCACCATTATTACCTCTATTGTAATTTTGAGGATTTCCCCAACGATATAAAAAATCTCCACCTTTGCCATATGTTCCACCTGTGTGAGAAGCAGCTTCTGCTGTCGATGTGCTATGATCTATAACATAAATTTCATCGTGGTATCGTGATGAAAATGCAATTTGATCAAATTTAGCGTTATAAGTGACTGCATTAATATGCATCCAATCTGCGTTTGCTCCTCCAGGTCCACCGCTACTACCCACATTACCTTGATTTATATTAAATAGTTCTGGATGCTCAGAAACTATACCATAATTATCTAATTGTGGATTAGACTCCTGGACTAAATGATCCCATAAATGCCACTCCCATACAACTTCACCACCACCATTTCCATCATGCTCTATTTCAAAAATAGCTGTTGACCACATTTGATTAAGTGGATTATCAATACTCTGTCTACCAGCAGCATATGCTTCAGAAGCAGTTTTTCTCTCCCATGCGACCATAAGTACATTTCCATTTGGTAGTGGCTCTACATCATGGTGATGCTGATAATCATTATTAGACAGTTCATATTCCCATACTAAATCACCATCCCATGTCAACACCTCAAAGGCACCACCTACACCTCCACTTTCCATTGTAGGATTATTAACTCTATATGGGTATAAAAGAAATGTATTCTCATAACCTGGCTCATCTCCTGGCATTAAATATGGCATGCTCGCCGCCCCTCTACTATGGCTCCATGTTTGGATATTATTTAAATTATTATCTTTCAAATAAGTAGTAGCGCCGCCGCCGCCACCGCCACCACCAGGAGTAAATAGTGTGTAACCTTCAAAAACTTCCTGTGAAAATATTAAAGCATTAAAACTAATTATTAATATTATAAATATATTATTCATTTTTTTCCTTACGTTTTGTAACATAATTCTATCTAGTTTTAGAGATAAATTTACTCAATATATATAATTTATAATTGTAACGATTCGAAACAATATTTTAATATATTGATGCTTATCCTTATTAGAAGTTAACTTTTTGATAAATTAATCATAAAACTTTAATGAAAATATCCACATTTACACGAATTAAAAAAGCATATATAACTGTTGGCTCTACCTTTGGAGCATGGTTTTCACCCATTTTAACAGGTTTACTAATTCTAATTTTAAGAATTATTGTAGGTTTTGGTAGAATATTAGATAGGTTAATTTATCCAAATATTTTTAAACAACAATTAGCTAAACCGATCATGATTGTAGGAAACCCAAGATCTGGAACAACTTTTTTACACCGATACTTAGTACGTAATAATGTTGGCGTTGGAAGCCAATTATGGCAGATGCTTTACCCATCAATACTACTGCAAAAGATGATAAAGCCTATTCTACCATATTTAGAAAAAATAAGCCCAACTCGTCATCATTCTACTGCCGCGCATAAAACTAGTCTTCAATCTGTAGAAACGGATGATGCCTCTTTATTTTTTAGATATCTTGATGGATTTTTTCTATATGGATTTATACTATCCTGGTCCCCAACAAATTTATTTAGTTGGGTGGATCCATTAGAAAGAGATACTTCAAGAAGGGACTATAAATGGATGGAATCTATCTGGATTCGCAATCAATTTATATCAGGAAATAATAGAACAGTTGGAAAACTATTTTCTTTAAGCGCTAATTTACCAAAATTTTTACATCAATTCCCTGATAGTAAAATTCTATATATTTCACGAGACCCTCTATCAGTTATCCCATCTGGATTAAGTTTAGTTACCGGTGTGCTAGATAAGAAATTTGGATTTTGGAAACTATCAGAGGAAAAAAGGGGACATTTTATTAAACGATTATACCATGGACTAGTTCAACTTATGCTTAGATTTCATTCAGATTGGACTGAAAATAAAATAGATAAATCAAAGGTTATGATTGTTCCGTTTAATAGGATGATGAGTGATTTTGATACACTAATGCAAGAAATTCTTGAGTTCACTGATCATGAAATTTCAAATGAATTGAAAAATGATATTAAGGAGACCGCTAAAAAGCAAAGTCAATTTCAAAGTGGTCATAAATATGACTTAGAAAAGTTTGGCCTGAACGAAGTACAAATACGATCTGATTGTGATCCAATATATAAAACTTTTATTAATCCTGATAATAAATAAAGATTCTTCCTGCTCATTTTGATCAAAAATAAATTATATATTTTTATTTTACTTTTACCTATTACTCTAAATGGAGAAATTAACTACTCTCATTCAGGGTATGGAATAGCCACAACAGTAAATCGTTTAAGTGATGGTTCAATTATTAAATTGCCTTATAGAATGCTAACATACGAAACCACATTAAACTATAATAATTTTAATTTAATTACGAGCTCGGCTTTAGAATTTCATTTAAAAAATCAAATAAAAAAATCTAAGTTAAATATTGATTTTAGAGAAATATATCTGGAATGGCTTACACCATTAGCAGATTTTACTTTAGGAAAACAAATTATAAGCTGGGGAGCTGTAAGTGAAAATAACCCTACAGATAATATTTCTCCCTATAACTATTATTATTTATTTTCAATAGGAAAGGAAAGAAAGCAAGGCATCCTATCTTTTAACTCTAATATTTATTTAAATAATATAAGACTTAATACTATTGTTATTCCTAAACATTCACCCAATCTACTCCCATTAAATGATCCTGAATTTGCTATTAGTAGCCCAATTATTCCTAAAGATGAACAAATAATGGATTTAAAAGAATCTTATGAATATGGTTTTTCTTTAAATATTCCAATTAATTATATAGATCTAACATTTTCATATTTTTCAGGATATGATAAAATAGTTAGTCTTTTTGGTGCAAATGTTTGGTCAAATCAAGCTTTTACTACTATAACAGCAGATACAGTTTTAAGCTATAGAAAAACAGATGTTTGGGGATTAGGTTGCTCAGCACTGATTGGAGATTTTGCATTTAAAACCGATTTGGGTTTATTTAATACATATGATAATATCAAAAATAAAAATGAACTTAAAAGACCTTATGATTCTGGAACACAATTAATAATTGATGACTGTTTAGAAAAAAATGCTGAATTACCTGCATGGTCTACAGAGAAAAAAGATTGTAATAATGAGCCTGTACTAAAAGAGATTCTAAAATTAGATAATTCTGCAAATTATTATCAATATAATTTTGAAATTGAGTTTTCACCCATTTCAGATTTAAGAATAATTACGCAATATTTAAAACAGGAAAATACAAGCTTTGGGAAAGCCGATTCATTAACATTATCAACAGAAACTGTTTTACTTGACCCTGAAGAACTATTTATTTCAGGTTTAGGTGCACCTAATACATTTATATCAACTAATTCCTTAACAGTACTAGTTCAAAAACAATTTCCTGACAAGAATATAGAATTAAGATATACAGGTTTATTTGATCTTGATAGCCATGGGGTATTAAATGAATTAGGAATAGAATATAAAATTAATTCTAGTACTAATCTTCTAATTGCATTGAATAAAATTATTGCCGATAATGATATTGACATGAATCCATTTTCAAGTATGGAAAACTTTTCCCATTTTCGAATGGAACTTAAATATTATTATTGAATATTAATTGCCACAATTGTTAGCAAGTACGCAGTTAGCTAAGGCCACAATATCTAACACATTGTATCCGCTATCACCATTCATATCACCTGCACATCCATTTTCTAAATCACTACAATTATTAGCAAGAACACAATTAGCTAAACCAACAATGTCTAATACGTTGTATCCTCCATCACCATTTAAATCACCCAGAGATGGGCATTCTGGACAATCCTGAGGAGCATCAAGCAAAAATGAATAGTAATTTTGTTCCATACTAATTTCAAAATTTGCACTGTTCTCTACACACTCTGGAATCAAATTACTGTTACACATCAAATTACCTCCACATGCAAAGTAAGGATAGTTACCTGAACTTATTCCATCCCAATCTAAATTAAGATTACATATAGTTTCAGGTAATGATGTGAGCTGGTTATTAAATAAAAATAAATATTCAATATTAGCAAGACTTCCTATAGAAGCAGGTATCGAAGTTATTTGATTATATCCTAAGTCTAGAGTAATTATTGATGTCAAATCACCAAATGCCTCTGGAAGAGAAGTTAACCAATTATTAGATATGAAAAAATTAGATAGATTTGATAGTCCTGTTATAGATTCAGGAAGAGAAGTAAGATTGTGTTTTTCTAAATATAAAGTTGTTATCTCAGATAAATTCCCAATATTAGATGGAAGTTGATTTAATTTCTGCGTAAGTCCATTGCTTCCACTGGGTACATAGGTAGCAACCCAAGTCTTAAGCCTCCCTGTTGCCCAAGTTTGGGGGCCCATATTTAATGGAGAATTATAATTTAAACTATTTAATGATATGCACTCATTTAAAAAAGCAATATCTTCATCAAAAAAACAATTTTCATCATTATTAATATTATTAACGCTTCCAGGTAAATTCTCAAAATATGTGTAGCCCGTATTACATGATTGTGAATACAACATGCTACCCATTAAAAAGATAGTCACTGCTAATATATTATAAGTTCTTACCACAACATTTCTCCTTGCTTAATTTTTACTTAAATAAATTTATTTTAAACGATAATTATATTATAATATTATTTTATTTAAATATGTAACATAAGTCACTTTAGTAAAATCATTTTTTGAGTTAAAATATGTTTATTTTCTCCAAGCCTCATGAAATAAATACCACTTGGGTAGCTACTACCATCCCATAATCCTAAATGTATACCTGGCATTCTATATCCAAAATTTATATTATCAATTTTCTGACCATTAAGATTAAAAATATTAAATTCAATTTCCATTGGGACTGTAATTTCATATTCTATATTAACAATAGGATTAAATGGGTTTGGATATATTGATTTCAAATGAGAAGATTGTGGAATTTCATAATTACTAATAGCTAAATCTAAACTTTCATATTCATACAAACCTTTAATTCTCATTGCTCTATATAAAGGGCCTGTAGCATATTCTCCTAAATTATACCTGCACTTCCAAGCTACTTCACCATCTTGAGTTACTTCTACACTATATGCACCATCAATATTGCCAATAGTATTTATTAAATAATTACCATTATTTAATTTTTGTGCATTCCCAGATAATGCGCCATATAAATCATATGGGAGAGTATATGACCAAACAGTATTGGCGCTAAAATTTCCATCATTTTCAACTACTTCAATTTCAATGGCCCTAGTAACTGGTGAAGTTATTTCACTGGTCGTATATTGACTATGTATACCATTATCTAAAGTTACTATATTCCCATTTGATAGAATCTGTAGCCCATGCTGACCACTAAAAAGTGTATCAGGGACAAGAACTTCATCTCCAAGCCATGGTATTCCCAAATTCCATATGATATTTTTTGTGGCATAATCAATTTTTGTAATACGATCTAAATGTCTCGAAGAAACATATAATGAATTATCAGATTCATTAAAAAATAAAGCATTAAAATGAATCCAATCAAATGATGCAGACGTATTACAAGCGGTTTCCCAATGACCTGCTAAATAATCAAAATCCTTTAAACTAAAATAATCAAAAACATTCCATTCCCATACAATTTCCCCAGTATCTTTATGCCATTCAACTATTTTTTCACCTTTCCAATCATAATTTTCATTGTATTCAATGTAAAGTTGACATTCATCTTCCCATGAAAAAGGTTCATTTTTTTCAGTAAAATTAATATAAGTTGGTACAGGATGTTCTTCAACTATGGGAATAAATCCCATATAATTCCCATTTGGAAGTTTAATTATCTCATGTTGAATGAAAGCTTCATTTTCAACAACTTCCAAATTCATTGGCTCAGTCCATAAAAGACTATCATTTATTGAAAATTCACATCCAATTAAAGAATTATTATAATCAGGAAGAAATTTACCACCTAATAGTGAATTGTTTTTACCTAATGTAAAAAAAACATGTGAATTAACGCTACCTGAATTCCATACCTCGCTACCATTCATATCTATAGCAGCAGAATAATTATTATAATATGATCCAAAAATTGTTAATCCATTTGATGCTATATCAGGTTTATATTCAAGTATTTCAATAGGTTTGGTATCATTTTGGAAAGTAACTGAATTTTGACCTGTAAGAAAGTTACCGATCTTCCAATCATTATTATTAGATTTGACTCGCCAATAATAGCTTGATTCCCAACTAATATTATTTTTATCAATAAAATACGGAGTATTAATATTTGTAGATATTAAAATATTACTAAAATCACTTGACTTTGACAGTTCAAATTGATAATCTGAATCTCCTAGGGCTTCTTCCCATTCAAATTTGACATGTATATAACTAAGTTTAATTTGATTAATAGGATGTATTAAACCACACCAAGCAAACGTATTAAAAACTATAATTAAAATAAATTTCATAAATAAATTTAGAAATAAAAAAATTAGTTCTTAAAAATCAAATTGTAACAAAAATTAACGAAGACCAATTTCTTGCAACCTTTCTAATAAATAGCTTCCAGCAGTATATGATTCCGAGAGTTTTACATTTTCTCTAGGATGTAAAAATAACGGCATTGAGAATCTAGAGATTTGTCTACTTTCATTAACAGGGTTTACAACTTGATGTGTTGTTGAAGGGAAATAACCATCTGTCACCATCTGTAGCATATCACCAGTATTTACAACTATCATACCAGGATCAGTTGTTACTTCATGCCATGCACCATTTACATCCTGAGCCTGCAATCCCGACATGGTAGCAGCACATAATATTGTTAACAAGTTTATATCTTCATGCGCAGAAGCCCTAATTGCCCCAGCTGGATCTGAATCTCTTAGTGGTGGATAATGAATAATTCTTAGCATATTATACGGACTATTATCAATCATTTCACTTAATGGTTGAGAGAATGTTTTTGTTATATCTTCTGGACAATGCATTTCAACCCAATTTAATAATTTAGAAGCTAACTCACATAGGTCATGAAATAATAACATTGTATCCTTATTTATCATTTCAGGATACTTGCCCCAACTATATATTTGAAAAAACTCTTTTAAATCTTTATCTGAATAATTTTTTGCATTTTCTAAACCAAATGCAAAATATCCATCTTGCTTTGTAGAATCAAACTTATAATTATGTTTTTCATCTGATCTAAAAAAAACCTCCCAATCAGAATAAACAGACTCAATTAAATCTGTATCTATTGAATGGTTTTTTAAAACAGCAAAGCCAGTTTTTGCTAATGATTCTACAAATTCAACTGATGCTGATGGTGACTCAAAATCAATAACTTTAATTTTCATAAAGTATTAAATTATTATGAAATTGAAGGTGGAAATTTTTTTTGAAATAAATCTAAAATTTCTCTAGATAAATAGGCTGGATATTGCCCATTACGTCTTTCTTTAATCTCATCACATACAGCATACCATGCTTTCTCATTTTGAACTTTATTTAACTTTTCTATTTCTTCAACTGCAAGCTTCATTGGCTCTTCCATAATTTCCCCCTTTAAATAAGATTATCTCTTCTTAAGAGCGCATCCGGATCAGGCTCTTTACCTCTAAATTTTATGTACATATCCATTGGAGGCTCTGTATTTCCCTTTTCTAAAATATTTTCTCTAAATGAGTCTGCAATAACAGTATTAAATATCCCATTCTCCTTAAAATATTCAAATGCATCGGCATCTAAAGCTTCTGCCCATTTATATGAATAATAACCAGCAGAGTATCCTCCAGCAAAAATATGTCCTAAATGACAAGAAATAGTAGAGCCGCTCATTTTAGGTAGTAGCATTGTTTTTGAAATTGCATCTATTTCAAATTTTTCTACATCATCTATATCAGTTGGATCACCAGTATGCCATGCCATATCTAGCATTCCAAGTGATAGCTGCCTAAGTCCCATACTTGCAGCTCTAAATGATTTAGAATTTTTTATTTTTTGGATCAATTCATCTGGAATGATTTCATCTGTTTGGTAATGGTTTGCAAAAAGGCTTAACGTTTCTTTTTCCCCAACCCAATTTTCCATTATTTGAGAAGGCAACTCAACAAAATCCCAATATACATCAGGGCTAGCTAAAGATGCATATGTTACTTTAGAAAGCATACCATGAAGTGCATGACCAAATTCATGAAATATAGTCTCAACTTCACTAAAGGTTAAAAGAGAAGGTTTATCAGATGTAGATGGCGTAAGATTAGCTACAATAGAAATCAACGGTCGCTCGACCTTTCCATTAAATAAACCTTGCTGACGGAAACCTGTCATCCATGCTCCACCTCTTTTTGTTTCTCTAGGATGTAGATCTATATAAAATAAGGCTAAAAAATCACCGTTTTCTTCATGTACTTCAAATACTCTAACCTCTTCATGATAAACAGGCACATCTTTAATCTCATTAAAATGCAATCCATACATTAACTGAGCAACTTTAAAAATTCCATCAACTACATTTTCTACTTTAAAATATGGGCGCAATTCCTCTTCATCAAAACTATATTTTTGTTTTTTCAATTTTTCTGCATAATAAGATACATCCCAAGATTGAAAATCCTCAATCCCATCCTTTAACGCCATCTCCTTTAATTCATTTAATTCTTCTTTTGCTAAAGGATAATAAACATCATATAGTCTATTTAAAAAACTCATTACAGAATCTGTTTTTTCAGCCATCCTTTTTTGCAAAGTATATTCTGCATGATCTGTAAATCCTAAAAGCTGTGCCTTTTGATATCTAAGAGCTACAATTTGTTTAATTATATCTTGATTATCAAATTCTCCACCATATCCAATTTTACCGAATTCAGACATAAATGTTTTTCTCAAATTTCTATCAGCAGCATATTGCATTAAAGGCATAAAGCTTGGCATCTGAAGAGTAAAAACCCAACCTGATTTATTTTGTTTAGAAGCGATTTCTTTTGCTTGTTGTAAAACCATATCTGGAATTCCTTGTATTTCAGACGGATCTTCAGTATGATAGGTGTAGGCATTTGTAGCGTTCAGTGTGTTCTGTGAAAATTTTGGCGATAATTTTGATAATTCTTCATCTATTTTACGAACCTTATCTTTATCCTCTGATTTTAAAAGTGCACCATTAAGTTTAAATTCTTTGTAACTTTCTTCAACCAATCTTTTTTGCTCAGGGTTTAACTTTGCACTATCCATATTTTCATAAACAAGTTTGACTTTATCAAATAATTTAGAATCTAAATATACATTATTGCTAAATGCTGAAAGCATAGGAGAAATTTCCTGAGCTAACTCTTTAAACTCATTATTAGATTCAGCACTCATAAGATTGAAATAAACTTGACTAACTTGGCCCATAAG
>MDSW01205250.1_pt1 | contig 13036 bp, 5 predicted proteins | sample 811171 | NCBI WGS metagenome assembly MDSW01 (sample SAMN05326641, study PRJNA326480) | marine metagenome | isolation source: seawater | place: Atlantic Ocean: North West | collected 2012 | reverse complement strand
CCCGAACCCCCTCACCTCGCTGACCCCCCCCGACCCCCGCCCGCCGCCCCAAACCCTCGCCTCCACCCCCCTTCCCCTAAACCCTAAACCCTTACAGCCTAAGCAGATCCACGAGATCAAGGACTTCCTCCTCACCGCGCGTCGCAAGGATGCCAAGTCGGTGAAGATCAAGAAGACGGGCGACCGCACCAAGTTCAAGGTGCGGTGCTCCAAGTACCTCTACACCCTGTGCGTGGACGACGCCAGCAAGGCGAAGAAGCTCAAGCAGTCCCTGCCCCCGGGCCTGCTCGTCCAGGACATCTGATTCTGATCGCGCAGCGAGGGAGCGCTGGGAAGACGAGCGGAGGGCCGACGACGCGTCGGCGAGGGCGGACGACGAGTCGGCGAGATGACGGGCGGCGCGCGACGACGCGAGGGAGAGGTCGGCGGGCGGGGAGAGGCATCAGACGCCGCCCGGCCGAGCGCGGTGGCGTCCCGTCTGGGTTGGAGGGTGTGTAGTTTCGGTGTAATTCGACGCGAGCGAAGTGCGCCGGATCGGAGGGCTTCGAAGGAGGGCCGAGACGTACGTACGCGCGAAAAAGCCTCGGCACGCGTGTTATCGGACCCGCGTGTGCGGATGCGGAGCAGCGAGGATGAATCGCGGAGCGATACTGATTCGGACGGCGGCGAACGCGTGTTTGTCATCACATCCGCAGATGTCTCCTCTCCCGCCCCCTCCCTTTCCTACTCCCCCTTTTGTGTGATGATATGTACACACGCCCTCCTCCCCTCCTTCGGGGTTCACCCTCCCTATGTGTGGCCGCTCTTTTTCTCGCTCACGCCTCCTGCAGGATCTTGAAGAAGTAGTGCGTCTCCAGCGCGCCGTCCTCCGGGAGGTCGGTGCAGTGCACGGCGTTGCGAACCTTGTCGAATCCGAATCGCGCCCTGAGCGAATCCGGTCGCAGCACGCGCGCAATCTCCGGGTCCACCGGCCCCGCCACCTCGCGGAACCTCTCCACGACGCCCTCGCCGTCCTCGCCCTCCGGTCCCGCCACCTCGACCGCGACGAAACTCCCCGAGGTGATCTCGTCGACGAGCGCGTTGAACTCCGGGACGACCCCTTTGTACACCTCGTAAAACTCGAGCGCGTTGACGCGATCGAGCGCGAAGGTCTGCGCGCCGCAAATCTCGAACCCTTCGCGCTGAATGCCGTCCAGGACCAGGCCGAGGTGCGCCATCGCGCTGGGCTTCACGAGGCACAGCGTGGTGTTCGAGAGGCGGGAGGCGGCGGGGAGGGCGAAGAAGAGCGCCTTCTCGCGCTCGGCGCCGGCGTCCGATTTTGAGTGGACGACGCATCGCTCGCCGAAGTGCGCGTCGAGCTCCGTCGCGAGCGCGGCAAACTTCGACACCGCGGACTCGGCGACGAGGCTCATCCCGAAGCTGACGCCCTCGCTCACCTCCGCGACGAGCGCACCGTCGCCGCGGTCGCCGTACATGTCGTTCGCGTCCGTCGCGAGGAGCTTCGCGGCTTTGAGCTCGGCGACGGCGAAGCCCGAACGCGTCGCGGCGTTGACGATCTTACCCAGGGATCGAGACGCGCGCGCGGGCACGAGGACGAACGTGCGCTGGCGCGCCTCCTCGAACGCGCGCTCGGTGTGCAGGTCGCCGTACTCGGTGATCTTGAGCTGGCGGGAGTAGACGACGGCGACGTTGCCGATGAAGAGGTCCGAGACGGAGACGGTCGGGATCTTCGTGCGCTTCAGGAACGCGCGCTTGTTCTTCAGGTCGTACATCTCCACGCTCCCGTCGTACGGCCAGTACAGGAACTGGTACCGGTACGTCAGGCCCGCGTGCGGGTCGGGCCACTCCACGATGAAGGCGAACTTCTCGTTCATGTCCTGACGAGGGTCCGGGGGCGGAACGGTGGAAGAGGGGGGGGGGGGAGTCAGGCCGGGTCAGGGAACGCGCGCCAAAACGGGGGTCAAAATGCGACCGTTCCCCCGCGCGTGAGGCGCGGGGCCCCGCGGAGCGCGACGCGAAGGGAGCGGCGCGGGGGGGCGGGGGCGAGTTCGCGCCCGCGGACTCACCGAGGCGGACATGGCGGCGGCGCGGGCGGCGTGAGGCTGAGGCGGGGGCGAACCCGGCGCGGTCGGCTCTGCCGACGCGGGCGGACGAGTCACGGGCGGACGATTCGGCGGGCGGCGAGCCGATGCGCGCTGACGGAACACCCGCGCGTGGTGACGAATATCAGACGCCTCACAAGTGTCGAGTCTCGACGCCGACTCTTCTCCTCGACGCGTCCGAGGGACGACTCCCCTCCTCGTGACGGCCCCGCGTCGCGTCGTCACTCGCGCCCGCGCGCGGGTCCCTCCGCGCCCTCGCATGTGCGTCGCGTTCCTGTTCATCGCGTCCCCGCGCGGGGACGCGCCGTGCTCGTTCGCGCTCGCGATGAACCGCGACGAGTCGTTCGCGCGCCCCACCCGCCCCGCGCACTGGTGGGAGGACGCCCCGGACGTGTGCGCGGGGCGCGACCTGGAGGCGGGCGGCACGTGGCTCGGCGTCACCACCTCGGGCCGCGTCGCGCTCCTCACGAACGTCCCGGGGGAAGACGGCGACAACGCGCCCGCGCCCGACGCCCCGAGCCGAGGCGACCTCGTCGCCGCGTTCCTGAAGGTGCGCCGCCGCGCGGAGACCCACACGTCCGCGGCGCCCTCGACGCGCATCCCATCACGCATTTATTTCCACGGGGTGCCCACTTCCGCCTGTGTTCCGCCGCCCCCCGCGCCCCCCCCGTGAACTCTCGCCTCCTCTCACCCCCCCGCCCGTTCCTCCTCTCGGTTCGCCTCCTCGCGCATATACACCACCAGGACCCCGATCGCGACCTCGCGCCCGAGACCTACGCCTCGCGCGTGGCCGCTCGACGCGGCGTCTACAACGGCTTCAACCTCGTCGTCGGCCGGATCCGACGCAATCCCGGAGGGGACACAAAATTCCGAACCGACTTTTGGTACGTCGGCAACCGCGGCGCCGCGCGGGTAGCGCCCCCGCGGCGGCTCGACCCGGCGGACAACACCGGCGGAGACACTCCGGAGACACCCGCCGCGGACCCGAGCGAACCGAACCGGACCGAACCGAACCGGACCGGACCGGACCGTCTCGGCGGCGGCGTCGTGATCGGCGTCGGCAACGCGCCCCTCTTCTGCGCGGCGGCGGCGGAGGAGTGGCCGAAGGTGGCCGAGGGCGAGGCGGCGACGCGAGACGCGCTGGCGGAGTGCTTCGCGGAACTGGCGCGCGGCGATGGGGAGAGGGTGACCGCGCCCGCTCGAGAGGATCCACCGGGTGAGGTTGACCGCGGGGTTGACCGCGAGGGTGATCGCGACCGGCGGGGGTTCGACGCGCTCGCGGACCGGCTGGCGGAGGAGCTGACGCGGCGCGCGCTGGAGCACCCCGGGGGCGCCTTCGCGTCGGCGGACGCGTTCGACCCGTTGTCGGACGACGACGACGCGCCCGCGGCGGGCGTTGTTGGTGTTCGGAAGACTTCGGAGGACGTTCGGAAGCGTCGGCGATTCCTCCGCCCGGGGGACGCGGGCGCGGGCAGCGAGGGGTACGGCACGCGGTCGTGCTCGGTGGTCGTCGCGGATAAGCGCGGGGCGTGGGCGGCGTACGAGCGGAGTGCGGAGTGGCGAAGCGTCGACGGAGCGCGCGAGGGCGAAGAGGGCCTCGAGGGCCTCGAGGGCCTTTTTCTTTCGGGGGACGCGGCCGATCGCCCGCTCGAGCGGCGCGGCGCGAAACGCCTCGCGTGGGGCGATGTCGTCGTGCACCGCGCGCGCCTCGTCGCCGACGACGAAATCGACAATTGACGAGACGACTCGTCGACTCGTCGCGGATTCATTCTCGCGTCAAAATGTAGTCCCGCAAAAGTCCCTACACCTCCCCGCTCTTGAACCCCCCCCCCTCGTTCCCCGCGATGGTCTGCTCGAGCTTCCCCTTCCTGAGTTCGAGCATGACCGCCTTGAGCGCCTCGTCCTCCCTCACCTGCATCTCCGCCGCCTGCACCGCGTCGGACCCGCCGAGGTTCAACACGTCGCCGACGAGGGTGGGCGCGGCGTCCGCGCCGCCGCCGGATCGCCACTCGTCGTACGCCTCGAGCGCCTCGAGCGCCTCCGCCCGCCTCCCGTCGTGGTACAGCAGAACCCCCAGGTCCCTCTGCTCGTACCCCACCCCGCCGTCGAGCTCGAGCAGGCGCTCGGTGGCGAGGATGGCCATCGCGAGGTCCCCGAACGGCCGCCCCGTCGGTTGGATGATGCCGACGACGCCGGCGGCGGTGTTCATGCGATTCTCGGCGCCGTACGCGGCGGCTTCCATCGCGAGTAACGTGCCGCTGTCCCTCGCGTCGTCCCACTCCCACGGCCAGAACGCGCGCTTCAGCGAGCCGAGCTGCAGCTTCACGAGCATCGCGGGGGTGCACGCGACGGCGGCGGCGGGTCGGTTGACGTTGGAGCCCGCGGGGACGCCCCAGGGCGCCTCCGGCGCGGTGACCCCCGCGAAGTTGGCGCCCTTTGGGCGCAGGAGCACGTCCACGTCCTCCTTCAGGATGCCCTGTTGCTTGAGGCGGAACACGCACCCGAGGTACAGAGACGCCAGGGTCGCGGGAATGCCCACCTTCTGCGCGACGACGTGGTGGAAGTAGGTGCGGTAGGGGGAGTACATCTCGCGCCACCCCGCGGGGGCGCGGTAGCCGTTTTGGACGTAGAGATATTCCTCGAGCGCGGCGATGAGCGACGCGGTGTCGTGCTCCTTGCCCTCCGCGGCGAGCGCGGGGAGGTCGCGCTGGACGAACTCGCGCACGAGCTTGTCCACGCGCTTGACGTACGCGTCCACGGGGAGGGGGACCGCGGTGCGGGACTTGAACGCGTCGTCCTCCATCGCGAGGTAAAGGGACGTGCGCGCGGGGTCCTCCCGCGATTCGAACGCGGGAGAGGAGGAGAGATCCGGGGCGGTGGCGGCGAGCAAGCCCGCGCGCGCGGCGCGCTGGTACGGCTCCCACGTCTCCTTCGCCGCGCTCGGCTTGCCGAAGGCGCCGTCGAGCTTCACCGCCTTCTTCAGCTCGGACGTCTCCGCGTCGTCCTCCTTCGCCTCGCGGTTCGTGCCCTTGCGGCCCATGAGCCGCGAGTCATCCTCCCCGGGGGAGGAGGAGGAGGCGCGGAGGGCGACCCGGGGGAGGCGCGCGTGGCGACCTCGACCGAGGGGGACGCGCGCGAACGGGGCGGCGCGCGGGCGGAAAGCGACGGGCGCGGCGTGGGACGCCATCGGTCGAGGCGCGGACGAACCGGGGACGCGGCGGCGATCGAAGCGGCCTGACCCACCGGAACGGAGGGGCGCGCCGCGAGGGAGGTGTGGGCGACGCGAGCGATCGCGGCGCGGGAAAGGGACGTGGATGTGGCTGAGCGGGCTCCAGGTGGCGGCCGACGCGTCCGAACGTGACTGTTTGCCCATACGGAAAATGTCTCATCCTGGGTGAAGAGAAAAGTTCGAAGCTTCTGCTCGCGCTCGCCCAAACCCCCGCCGGGTTCGATTTCTCGTCGTCGTCGCTTTTTCGCGCTCCGGGGCGCCTCGGACGTCTCAGCAGTTTGAGACGCGCCGCGCGGTTGTTGTTTCCGCGCTCGGGTGCGATGAAGATCGCGGTGGAGGGCTGCTGCCACGGCGAGCTGGACAAGATCTACGCCGCGATGCAGCACGTGGAGCGCGCGGAGGGGATCACGATCGACCTGCTCATCTGCTGCGGCGACTTCCAGGCGGTCCGGAACGTGGACGACCTCGAGTGCATGTCCGTGCCTCAGAAGTACAAGGCGCTCGGCACCTTCCACGAGTACTACAGCGGGCGGAAGCGCGCGCCGTACCCGACGCTGTTCATCGGCGGCAACCACGAGGCGAGCAACTACCTGTACGAGCTGTACTACGGCGGGTTCGTCGCCCCGGACATCTTCTACCTCGGCCACTCCGGCGTCGTGCACTTCGGCGACCTTCGCGTCGGCGGCCTGAGCGGCATCTTCAAGGCTGGCGATTACCGCAAGGGCCACCACGAGCGCCCGCCGTTCGCGGGCCGCGACGTGAAGACCGCGTACCACGTCCGCGAGTTCGACGTGGGGAAGCTGAAACGGCTGAGGGAGCCCCTTGACGTCTTCTTATCCCACGACTGGCCGCGCGGCGTCGCGAGGCACGGCGATCTGGAGGGTTTGCTGCGGCGGAAACGATTCTTAGCCGAGGAGATTCGCGACGACTCGCTCGGGTCGCCGCCCGCGCGGGAGCTCATGACCGCCCTCAAGCCCGCGTTCTGGTTCAGCGCGCACATGCACGTCAAGTTCGCGGCGTTGGTCACGCACGACGACGGCCGGGAGACGCGGTTCCTGGCGCTGGATAAGTGCCTCCCCGGGCGCGACTTCATGCAGATCCTCGACTTCCCGGACAAAAGACCCGACGGAGGGTTCGCGCTGGACCCGGAGTGGCTCGCGATCCTCCGAGCGAACCACCGCCTGGACTCGCTCGACCACAGAGGCACGCCGGGAGACGCCGCGCTGAGCGGCGAGGGCGAGCACCGCGCGTTCGTGGACGCGAAGGCCTCCACCCCGGGTGAGCAGGACGACTATAGGACGACGACGAGACGGGGGGCGGAGGCGGAGGCGGACGAGACGGGGAAATCCGAGGCGGAGACGGAGACGTCGTCGGGGGGGGGCGAACGAAACCGAAACGACGGCGACGGGGGAGAAGAGAAGAACAACACTCGCCCCGCCGGGGGCCGCCGCCGGCGCCGGGGGCCGGCGCCGCCGGCGTTCGCGCCGACCGCGCCCGCGCACGACCCCGAGCGCGAGACGCGCCGCGCCGGCCGCGGAACCGCGCCGAGCGTCGTCGCGAGGAACCCGCAGACGCTCGCCCTCCTGGAGATGCTCGAGCTGGACTTCAAGCTCGACGCGCCGCCTTCAAGGAGAGGAGAGGGGGGAGAGGAGAGAGGCGGGGGCGGCGACGGAGCCGCGCGGGCGTATCGTCCGCCGCCGCCGCCGCCGCCGCCGCGTGGTGAGCCGTTCGTCCGGCCCGGCGCGCCGCTCGCGCCGCCGCCGAACGCGGGCGTGACGGCGTACGCGATCCCGGGGCGGGGGCCCTTCGGGACGCTCGTCCCGCGGAACCTCCCCCCGCCGCCGCGACTCGCCGACGGAAACGAAATCGAGCTGGACGAAGACGAGGAGGCGTAGCGGCGGAGAACGGAGACGAAGCGCGGACCGCCATCACCGACGATAGGGCGTAGACGACGAAACGAAACGAGACGAGACGAGACGAAACGAACGGGGGCGGCTTTTAGACGACGCGACGTTTTTTTATCACATATGGGGCTCCGGCTCCCAGGCTCCGGGTTCTTCCGGCTTCTTACATGGCTCCTTTAAAACGCGCTCTTGCGCTTCTTGATCCATTCCATCGTTTGCTCGTCGATCGCCGGCGGCTCTTCCTCCTCCGGCGGCCCCCCGCCCCTGACCGTCCCCCACCCGCTCGCGTGCGCGTCCGCGAACGCGTCGAGCGCGGGCGACCCTACGATTCGCATCTGGTTCGTCACGCCCCACGGCCCGCTGTTCGCCGGCCAGGGTTTCCCGGGCGCCTTCTCGAGGCACCGCACCCACTCCGCCCTCTCCCTCGACCCCGCGCGCTTCACGCTCACCTCGGGCCGGCTGCTGTACGCGCACGCGAGGTCCGGAAGCATCACGCACCCCTTCCTGTTCGCGCTCACCGCGGCGGTTGGGTCGCCGACGTCCTGCTTGTGCCAGGTCAGGAGCGCCCCCGCCGCCGTCGCGGGTTTGTACGCTCTCTCCACGACGTGCGCGATCTTTTCCGTCGCGCCCTCCGCGCCGATGCCGAAGGAGTTCACCTCGTTCTCGCGGACCGGGATCGGGTCCGCCTTGAACCCCGAGTGCGCGACGTGCGACGACGCGACCCAGCGGTTGCGGGTGCGCGCGTGCATGTGCGCGAGCGCGGCGGCGACGTCGTGCCGAGCGCCTTTGGTTGGGGGCATCGAAGCCAGGCGGTCGCGGAGCCACAGAAGACCCTCCGCCAGGCTCATGGAATCCGAGCGAGGAGAGGGCGAACGACCTTGGTCGTCGTGCGAACGAGCGTCGTCGGGAACCGGTTCGGCGGGTGACCGTCCCACGCCGCCTCCATCGTTCGCGTCGTTCGCGTCCGTCCCCTCCGACTTTTCCTCCTCCTCCGGCCGTTCCCCGTCGCGTTCTTCCCCGTCGCGTTGGTCGTCTTCGCGATGATCGTCGTTCCCAGAGGTCTCGGTTCCTCGTCTTTTTCCCAACACTCGCCTCGCGACGTCCTCGAGCTCGTGCGCGAACCCCGCGTGCCTGACGGCGTCTTCTCCGTGCCTCGCGTGCGGCGCCATGGCGGCGAGTAGGCCGACGATCATGGAGTCCCTCCCCGCGCCGAAGAACCGCTCGGCGGCTTCGCGCTCGCTCAGGCGCGTCGCCGGCGGCGGCGCGTCGGCGATGGGCGCCTTCTCCGGCCCGCGCCCGAGCAGGTACCGCACCTTGCTCAGACAGACGGCGACGCTCTGCAGCCGGTTCTCCCGCACAGCCATCGCCTCGATCTCGGCGTCGCCGAGGCCGAACGGGGGCGGGCGCCACGCGCCCTTGGATTTCTGCACCTCCTTCGCCGTCGCCTCGCGGTGCTCCGCGAGGATGTCGCGCGGAAGACGGGAAACCTCGCGGCGCATGAACATCGCCACGGACGCGACGTACCGACAGAGCCACGCGGGGGCGTCGCGCAGAAGCCCGCGACCGAGACGAAGGCCCACCTCCTCCATCGCCGACGTCGCGTCAGGGTCGAGACCCAGAGACGCAGCGGAGAGCCGCCGTGGGTTCTGAGAGACGAGAGCAGCCGGGTTGTTCTGAGAGCCGGTATCGTCGTCTCCCGCTTCGAGAGTTGAAGAAGGGGGTTCGTCTCCGGCGAGGAGCAACGCGGCGTGCCTCTCCGTCATTCCGTGGCACCGCTTGAGGACGTGGTTGTTGCTCTGCTCGCCGACGAAGGCGAGGTAGCTCGCGCGGCACCACCTCGCGCCGCACAGGCAAAACGCCGCCTCCACCTCCTTCATCGAGTCCGTGCAGCTGTGGTAGTTGTAGCACAGCTCCTCCCCCGGCGCGACGTCGCGCTTGGCGTAAAAGTTGATGCAGTACTTCCCGTCGATGGCGCGGAGGCTCACCTCCACGTTCGGGTCGCAGCTGTGGCTCAGGCGCGCGGCGTAGTTGTTGTAGTGCATCGCGTCCACGAACAGGAGCCCGAAGCCCTCCGCGTCCCCGGGCGGGCGCTCGAGCTGCATGTTGTAAAACTCGGGCGGGCCCGTCTCCCGCATCCCCCGCGTCCTCTGCGCCGTCTTTATGGCGTCCTGCTTCGCCATCCACGCCCACGGCGGGGACATCTCCCCCAAAAAATCAACAACCAGGTCGCCCTTCTTCACGCCCTCGGACCCCTCCTTGCACACCACCCCGAACCCCTTGCGGTGGACGATGAACAGATCCGGGTCGGATCGCGCCTCCTGCGACAAGAACCAGAGCGCCTTAGCCGACGCGAGCCGATCCGATCGAGACGCGGATCGCAGGTCCGATTCTTCCCCCTCGAGCGCGCGAGAAGAAGAAGAAGAATCAGAAGCCTCCGCCCGCCGCCTCTCGCCGTCGTCGCCTCTCTCGAGCTTGGTCGCCAGGTCCTCGGCGGCGAGCGCGACCGAGTGCGTCGCGGTGGCGTCGGGGCTCATCGCGCCGTACGTCGCGTTCACCTGCATCATGAGCCGGTTCACGAGCGCCCAAATCTTGTCGTCCCCGAACTCGGGAAGCACCCGCCTCAGCCTTCCCGCGACGTCGCGCGCGGTGACGTAGTCGACGCCGTACGTCTCCTGCTCGCGAACCTCCGTGCCCATCTCCTTCCGCCGCTTCTCCGCGCCCGTCCGCGGGTCGGAGGGCCACCGAGCGACCACGGGCCACCACCCGGGCGGCTTAGGCTTAGGCGTCTTCGCGCTCCCCTTCCCGCTCCCGTCGTCCGGTGACTCGTCGGGGCCTTCCCACCGGTCGCCGCCGGGTTCGAGCCACTCCATGCGTTCCTTCGCGAGCGTCACGCGCTCGACGTCGCCGTCGTCGTACGTCACCTCGTGCTCGCCCGTCTTCGCGAAGTACGCCGTGACGCACCCGGGGAAGAACGCGTCCTCCTCGGGCCAGTACACCCGCACCCGCCGGTCCACCGCCTTTTCGCCGGGGTGTTTCCCGGAGACGTGGTGCGGCGACGGAGACGGCGGCGGCTCCGCGGCGTCGTCTTTTTCGCCGGCGGCGAGCCTCGAGGCGATGGCGCTCCCCGGCGTCGACCGCGCGGCGGAAAAGGCGTTTTTTTGTTCTTCGCCGAGCGGCGGTTGGTCGTCGGCGAGGGTCACCGCGCGCTCGCGCGCCACCTCGTCCGGGTCGCCCCTGTGCACGTACTCCGTGATGGCGCCGAGCTGCGCGCGCGTCGCGGTGAGGTCCACCTCGAACTTGCGGTCGACGAAGTCGAAGCCGAACTCGGCGCGGCGCTCCTGTTCGCGCTCGGCGCGGCGGCGCCGGTCGCGCTCGCGGCGGCGTCGGCGCTCGTCCGAGCCAAACTCGCCCGGATCCGCCGCGGTGCCCTGATCGAGCGGAGGAGAAGGGTCCGCCGAGGATCGAGGGGGTCCACCTTCCGCGGACGGGTCGATCGGCGGGAGCGCTCGATCGGCCGCATCGGGTCGATCGGCCGTATCGCTCGCCCCGCCGCCCTTCTCCGCCGCCGAGACGAACGCTTCCTTCTTCTCGGGCGCCGGTTCGCCGTCTCCGAGCGCCTCCGCCGCCTTTTCCGCCGCGGGGTTCTCGGGTTTCGAGTCGCGGCGGGGGCGCCACTTTTCCACGCCGCGCGCCTTCGCCACCGTCGTCGACGCGACGTGCCACGCCTTGCACACGCAAGCGAACGCCGCGAGCTCGCGCCGGCGGTCCTCGGGCGTTCGCGGCGGCAGGGGCTCCGGAGGGGGCGGCGAGTCCGAGTCGGAGTCCGAGCCCGAGTCCGAGCGTTCCGAGCGCGAATCCTTCGAGTCCTTCCCTTCCGCCGCCGCCGCCGCTTCGAGCGCCGCCTCCGCCGCCTCCGCCTTCGTCGCGACGACACCGGTAGGCGACGCGTCCATCGAGACCGGAACGTCGCCGAGGGGGAGGGGTCCCGAACCGTCGCCGAGGGGGGGGGGTCCCGAACCGTCGCCGAGGAGGGGTCCCTCGCCCTCCCCGGCGGGCGACGCGTCCATCATCTCGACGCCCGAATGCCCGTTCGCCGTTCGCGCCGTCGCCTCCGCCTTCTCGGCCTCGCGTCGCTTCCGCGCTCGCGCTTTGGCCCTCCGCCGCGCCTCCGCGCGCTCCGCCTTCTCGGCCTCGTGCGCCCTCGCCCGCTCGTCGTTCGCGCGCGCCGTCCACTCGTCGTCGCCGACGCCGTCGAGAATCGCCTCCAGCGTCGCCATGATGCGCCGCATCGGGAGCCGCTCGAACGGACCGGGAACCGCCGGCTGCCACCGTGGCGCGGGCTCGCCCCCCTCTTGACCCTGGCGCGTCGAACCACCCTTCTTTTTCCCCCCGGGAAGGTGGTCTCCCCCCGATCGGTCGTCCCGCCCGCCGCTCGCCGCGCCCGACCCGCCGGGCCCGCCGCCCTTCCCCCTGGCGACGTCGATGCCGACCTCCGCGAGCCACATCCCCACCTTGATCGGCCTCGGCTCGTCCGCGCACAGGACGCTCACGGAGTTGCGCCAGTTCTTACTCTTCTCCATCCCGCAGTGTTTCTCGAACATCGTCGTCGTGAACACCACCCCGCGCCCCTCCCCGCTCCGCCCCGCGCAGTTCTCGCGCGACTCGTCGCACATGCACCGAAACTCCGCCGTGCGCGGCAAAAACACGCCGTACACACCGCCGCACGTCGCGGGGACGGCGGCCCGGGCCACGCCGCGCGGCGGCGCGGGAGGCATCGACCGAGGCGACGGGTCCACGCGTCCCGGGTCCTCGTGCGCGTCCTCGTCCGCCTCCGTCAGCGCGTCCGCCCCGGACACCGTGCCGCGCGGCAGCGACGGATCGAATCCATCGTCGTCGCCGCCGCCGCCGCCGCCGTGAGGTCCCCCCTTCGTCGCTTCCCTTCTCCCGTCGGAACCCTTCTTCCCGCCCCTCGAGCCGCCGTCGCCGCGCGATTCAGCCCCGACGCCCTCGTCGCCGTCGACGTCGGCGCCGAGCGCGCGCGCCTCGCGTTCCGCTCTTTCGTGCGCCTCCGCCCACTCGAGTCTCTCCGCGTCGGACGCCCACTCGGAGGGTCGGTCGCAGGTTCTCTCCTCGGGCGCGACCCACGGGCTCCGGTCGAACGCGCACGTCCACCGGTCGCGCGCGGGGCACAGGGCGCTCTTCACGCGTCGCGGGACGCGGCGCCACTTCCCGCACGCCGCGGACTCGCACCTGATGAACGTCTCGGGGTAGAACCTCGGGGGTTTCGGCGGCGGCGGCGGCGGTTTCTGAGGCTTGGGGGGCTTGGCGGGCTTGGGCGGCTTGGGGGGCTTCGGCGCGCGCGGCGGGGAATCCGGCGGGAGCCCCGCGGCGATCCTCGCCTCGCGGCGCTCGAGGGCCTTCTTCTGCCGCTTCCGCTCGCGGTACTCCGCGTCCAGGCGACGCTTCTTGAGGCGTTTCTGGAGCTCGCGCTCCGCCGCCGCCTGCGCCAGGAGCGCCTCGCGCTCCGCCGCCGCCGCCGCGTTCACCCTCCGGTCGATCTCGTCGTCGCCGAGCTCCTGCGCGGAGGCGCACGACGAGAACCGCGCGTCGCGGCCGTCCGCGCACCGCCACACGTCCGTCTCGCCGATCATCCGCGCGACGAGCGAGGGCACGCGGCGCCATTTCCCGCACCCGGGCGCGTCGCAGCACACCCACGCCTCGCGCGCGGCGGCGACGCCGTCCACCGCCGCGTCCATCGGGGAGGGCGCGTGCGAGGCCCACGCCGCGTCGAAATCGGGGGG
>MDSW01188350.1_pt1 | contig 13039 bp, 16 predicted proteins | sample 811171 | NCBI WGS metagenome assembly MDSW01 (sample SAMN05326641, study PRJNA326480) | marine metagenome | isolation source: seawater | place: Atlantic Ocean: North West | collected 2012 | reverse complement strand
GATGAAAGCTAATTATGTCTGATCCCGCATTTATAAATTGATTAATGAAAGGCTCAACAGGCTCTATCATAAGGTGTACGTCTAATTTTTTTGATGTAATTTTCTTAATTGTATTAACAATATTTGGTCCAAATGTTAAATTAGGCACATAATGACCATCCATTATATCAATATGAATATAGTCTGCGCCACTTTTATCAAGCGATTTCACCTCTTCTTCAATTTTTAGAAGATCTGCTGATAAAATTGAGGGAGATATTTTTACCATTTTGAAAATAAATATATAATATATATAAACAAACATTCATAATGAATTCTATAGTAGAAAAACCTTGGGGATCCTTTGAAATTTTAAATTCTGGTGCAAATTATCTAGTTAAAAAAATTTATGTTAAGCCAGGGGGTATATTATCACTGCAAAGTCATAAACATAGATCGGAACATTGGATTGTAGCAAAAGGTCAAGCAGAAGTTACCATTAATGAAAATGTTTCAATTCTAAATGAAAACGAAAATATTTTTATTCCTAAAGGTGCAATCCACAGAATGGCTAATAAGCAAACTCAAGATTTAATAATTATTGAAATGTGGTATGGAGAAAAACTTGATGAAACCGATATCAAAAGATATGAAGATATATATAAAAGGGTTTGATGCTAATTAATACACCTATATCCCTTGGAGAGTTAGTAGATAAAATCTCTATTTTAATCATTAAACAAAAAAACATCTCAGATCAAAAAAAAATAATTCATGTAAATAATGAACTTGAGTCTTTAAAAAAAACATTAGATGATCATGTTAATAAAGAAGAGATTAAAGATTTTCTTGATCAGCTTAATGAAGTTAATTCAAAGCTATGGAAAATAGAAGATGATCTTAGAGAATTTGAAAGAAACAAAAATTTTGATAATCATTTTATTGAGCTTGCAAGAAGTGTTTATTTTACTAATGATCTAAGAGCTGAGATAAAGTCTAATATTAACATCAAATTTGGTTCAGCGTTAGTAGAGGTTAAGTCTTATGAAAAATATTAGCTAAAAGATTCTTGATAAACTTGTTATCACTAATGAAGATAACTTATCTTTATACTTATTGTCATTGAATATATCCAAGGAGTCAATTGCTACATTAGAAAAATGTTTAGCTCTAGTTACAGTATCTTCTATACATTGATATTTATTAATAATTTCTAATGCATTTTCAAAGTCTCCATTTTCTTGATTTAAATCTGCAATTGTTCTTCTCCAAAATTTTTTTTCATATTCCGATGATCTCCCAAAAGCTAAAATCAAGGGAAGAGTAATTTTACCTTCCTTGAAGTCATCACCTGTATCTTTGCCTAAAATTTTTTGATTTGATGAATAATCGATAGCATCATCTATTAATTGGAAAGTCATACCAAAGTTCGTTCCAAATGATTTAAGCGCGTTAATCTCTACGTTAGTAGACTTAGTAGCACTTATAGCCCCTACTTGACAAGCTGCACTAAATAAAGAGGCAGTTTTAGCATTAACAACATTAAAATATATATCTTCATTAATTTCTAAATTTTTATCATTAGCAAGTTCTAAGACTTCACCTTCTGAAATTGTTACACTAGTATCAGCTAATATTTTTAAAGTTTTAGAATTTCCATATTTTGTCATCAATTGAAATGCTCTACTAAATAAAAAATCTCCAACAAGGACACTTGTTTTATTTTCCCACTTTTCATTAGCCGTTGGTTTACCACGTCTTTGTTTACTTTCATCAATAACGTCATCATGCAAGAGGGTTGCAGTGTGGATGAATTCAACTGCAGCTGCAAGCCCAATATGATTTATGAGGTTTTCTTTTTGATTAATCATATTATTTATTAAGTGAAAACTGGAAACAGTTAAGAGAGGTCTTAGTCTTTTTCCTCCTGATAGAATAAGGTACTTGGCTACCTCTTGTACTAAAGGGACATTACTATCAAGTTTATCCAGTATAATAGTATTTACAGAAACTAAGTCTTCTTTACACAAGAATGTTAATTCATTAACCTCATTTTCAAAAGTCTTAAAATCTTTCTTTAAAGGTATTACATTATCCATATTTAACAAATATTAGATTAATCTATGAAATCATTAACTTAATTGACGCACATATAAGCTTTTAGTCAAAATTACAAACAAATGCTTACATAACACTTTATGAAAAGATGAACATTTGATAATAGAAATTATGTTTAAACGACTATTTTCAAGGAATATTCAGATTCCAACAATTCGTCTTTCGGGAATTATATCTTCACAATCAGGTATAGCTAGTTCAGGTTTAGCAATAAATAATTTAGAAAAATTAATAGAAAAATTATTTTCAGATAAAAAGTCACCAGCTGTAGCTTTAATTATTAATTCACCGGGCGGCTCACCTACACAATCATCATTAATAGCAAAAAAAATTACAGATCTTGCTAAAGAAAAAAACAAAAAAGTTTTTGCGTTTATTGAAGATGTTGCAGCTTCAGGTGGATATTGGTTAGCATGCTCAGCTGATGAGATTTATATTGATCAAAATTCAGTTGTTGGATCTATAGGTGTAATATCTCCAGGTTTTGGATTTGTTGAATTGCTTAAAAAGATAGGTGTAGAACGAAGAGTTTATACGTCTGGTAAAAGTAAAAGTTTTTTAGATCCATTTAAAGAAGAAAAAAAAGAAGATATCGATAGATTAAAAGATATACAAGAACAAATTCATGAAAACTTTATTGAATATGTAAAAGATAGAAGAGGTTCAAAACTTGATCAAAATAAAATTGATGATATTTTTTCTGGTTTATTTTGGGTCGGTAACAGGGCAATTGAGCTTGGACTTGCAGATGGAATTGGTTCAATAAATCAAATTCTTCAAAAAAAATATGGAAAAAAAGTAAAAATAAAAACAATTAATCAAAAAAAATCTTTTCTTCAAAGAAGGTTTTCATCATCAATAATAAATTCAGATGAAGTTTTATTAAAAATTGAAGAAAAATTATTGTTTTCAAGGTTTGGTTTATAATGAAATTTTTAATTTTATTTATAATTTTGGCCTCTATTTTGATGTTTTTAAAATATACCAAAAAAAAACAAGACAAATTCACGAATAATAAAGTAAATAAAGATTCTATAATTGATTTGGAAATAGATCCAAAAACTAAAGAATATAAACCAAAAGATTAAAAGATTTTATGACTGCAAAGACTATGGAAGAGTTAGTTTCTCTTTGTAAAAGAAGAGGTTTTCTATTCCAATCTAACGATATTTATGGGGGGATTAAAGGACTGTATGATTATGGTCCTATGGGAGTTGAATTAAAAAACAATCTTAAGCAAGCTTGGTGGAAATCAATGGTTTATGAACGCGATGATACCGAGGGCCTGGACGCAAGTATATTGAGCTCTCCAGTTGTTTTAAAACATTCAGGTCATGAAGATACTTTTACTGATCCTCTTGTTGATTGCCGTTCATGTAAATCAAGATGGAGAGCAGATCAGTTATTAGATGACAACAAATGCCCTAATTGTAAATCAGAAGACCTAACTGAGCCAAGACCATTTAATTTAATGTTTAAAACAGCAATTGGTCCAGTAGATGATGGGTCATCCTTTGCATATTTAAGACCTGAAACTTGTCAGCAAATATTTACTAATTTTAAAAATATTTTAGACTCAACCTCTAGAACCATTCCTTTTGGTATAGCTCAAATTGGAAAAGCATTTAGAAATGAAATAACCCCGCGAAACTTTATCTTTAGAGTAAGAGAATTTGAACAAATGGAATTAGAATTTTTTGTTCAACCAGGTACTGATGATCAATGGCATGAATATTGGATAAAAAAAAGAATAGAGTGGTGGGTAGATCAGGGAATAAAAAAAGAAAATTTAAAAAAAGTAGAAGTAGAGCAAAAAGAACTTGCTCATTATTCAAAAAGAACGGTTGATATTAATTATCTATTTCCACATGGAGATGAAGAACTTGAGGGTATAGCAAATAGAACAGATTTTGATTTAGGGTCTCATACTAAAAATCAAAATGATTTTGAGATAGGGTCTAAAGTTATGAAAAATACGTCTTCAACAACAAAACTAGCGATTCAGAGTCTTGAAAATAAGAAATGGTATATTCCTTATGTAATTGAACCATCTGCAGGTGTAGATAGAGGAATATTAGCTTTACTCAACGAAGCTTATAATGACCAAGATATAGACAATGATAACAAAAGAATAGTTTTATCTTTAAAACCACATCTTTCACCAATAAAAGCAGCTGTTATTCCTCTTAAAAAAAATAATGAAGATTTAGTCAACTTGTCTAAAGAAATTAAATTTAATCTACAGAAATTAGGATTAGGTCGAGTAGTATTAGAAAACTCTGGTAATATTGGAAAAAATTATAGAAGACATGATGAAATTGGTACGCCTATTTGTTTAACAGTAGACTTTGATACCTTTAAGGATAATAATGTTACTGTTAGAGATAGAGATACAATGAAACAAGACAGAGTCTCTATAGAAAAATTAGCTGAATATTATAAAAAATACTTCAATTAAAAAATTTAATGAAAAAAATTAGTGATATTTACGCAATAAAAATAATTTTTTTTATTACAGCGTTTTATGTGGGTCTTTGGGTAATTAGAATACCAACAATTAAAGATCAATTACAAACTGACTATATAGGAGTTGGCTATATAATGTTTTCATTTGCGATTGGTTCAATTGTTGCAATGATTTTTGCAAATGCTCTAATTATTAAAACATCTACTAAATCTATTCTTACTTGTACTTTAATTGCAGAAGGATGTTTGTGGCTACCAGTACCTTTTATACAAGAGTTATGGATATTTATGATATTTTCTTTTATTTTTGGAATGAGTTATGGTGCTTTTGAAATAGCATGTAATTTATATGCATCTAATTTAGAAGTTAGAGAAAAAAAATCAATGATGTCTGGTTTCCACGCTTTTTGGAGTCTTGGACTTTTATTTGGTTCACTTTTTACAAGCCTATTACTTGAATTAAATTATTCATTTATTTTTAATATAATTTTGTTTGTAGTAATTCTTTTGCCACTTAGTCTCTATTTTGTTATGTGTTTAGAGTCTCAAGTTGAATCTAAAGCAGAGGACTCAAATAAAAAAAATATTTTTTTTATTTGGCCTTTAATTATTTTTTTATTGGCTTTTATCGCAATGGCAAATGCTCTTACAGAAGGAAGTGTCGATGCTTGGGGAGCATTATATATGAGAGATTTTATTAGAGTAGATGGTTTTTACATCGGACTAGCAACTTTGAGCTTTAATATTTTTATGGTTATAGGAAGACTCAGTGGAGATTGGGTAAGGGATAGCATCGGTGTTTTTCAATTAATATTTTTATTATTTATATCAACAATTATAGGCTTATTAATATTAGCAAACTTCAATAATATAATATTAGCAATTATTGGTTTTTCACTATTAGGTATCGGAGCATCTTCAATTGTTCCCATAGCATATAGTATGGCTGGTAAAGTAAAAGGAATAGATAGTGGTGTTGGGATAACTATAATATCTATTGCTGTTTATGGTACATTTATAGGAGCACCAGCTACATTGGGGTTTATTGCAAATAACTATGGTATTAATAATATATTTGTTCCAATATTTTTTATTTTTTTAATTTTAATATTTCCAATAAGTTTTTATAGAAAAAAATTTTTAGCTTAAAAAATCAAAAGATAGAGTTTCATCTATAATTAAGCCTTCATTTTTACTTATACATTCATTAACGAAGCTTATATTTAATAGAGCAAAAATATTAGAATTGGCAATTGAAATAATGGTACCAATTTTTTTATTGTTTACTATCAACTCATCACCAATCAAGACGCTTCCAGTTTTCAATTTTAAAGAATAAAGTTTTTTCTTTAATAATCCTCTATATTTCATTCTGGCTGTAAGTTCCTGGCCTACATAACATCCTTTATTCCAATCTATTGCATTTAAATTATCAAAATTATTTTCTAATAACAAAGATTTATTCTCTAATATATCAAATGGTGAATAAGGAGTAGTGTTAGCAATTAAAATCTCATGATACTTTGTTTCGTTTATTTCTTGTAAATCACTTATTTCTAATGAAATTTTATTTTTAATTATAAGCTTTTTTCCTAAATGAATATTTCTTGGATCATCTAATTGAATAATATGGTTTGCATTATAATTTATATTAAAAATCGAATAAGAGAAGAGGTCGTTAACTTCTTCAATTTCCACATTAGAACGAAGTTTATAAATTGTTAATCTAGCTAATAAGCTATTATAAAATTTTTTATTTGTTTCAAAAAAATAGTTTCCATTTATGTTAAAAATAAAAAAATCTGCTAAAAATTTTCCTTGTGGTGTCAATAAACATGAGTAAATCATTGACTCATTACTACATTTTTCAATATCATTTGTTATCAAGTTTTGAATAAACGTTGCACTATCTTTGCCAGAAATTTTGAAAAATCTTGAATTTGAATGATGAAAAAAGTATTTATCTTTCATAATTTACTAAATATATATTGAATAATTAAAAAGTGTAACCTTTCTGTGAAAATTCTTGTTATTTCATCAAATCTAATAGGAGATACAATTCTCTCAACAGGAGTAATCAATTTTTTTTACAATCAAAATCCTGATGCAAAATTTACTTTTGTGATAGGTCCTTCAGCTAAGCCAATATTTAAAAATTTTAAACCTGCTGAAAAAATTATTACCGTTTACAAAAAAAGATATAACATTCATTGGTTAGAGATAGTTTATAAGTGTTATGGTAAAAAATGGGATATAATTATTGATTTTCGAAGCTCACTATTATCATATTTACTAAATCATAATAAAAAATTTATTTTTAAAAAGAAACCTAACATAAATCACATTCAACAATTAAATGACTATTTTGGATTTAATTGCTCAGGATTATTTATAGAAACAAATAAACAAGAAGAGCAAATAGTAAAAGAAAATTTATCAAATAATATTAAATATTTTGTTATATTTCCTGGAGGTAATTGGAAGCCTAAAATATGGAGTATAGAAAGTTATAATTCTTTATTAAAAAAAATATTGGTTAATAATAAAAATATTAAATTTATATTAGTGGGCTCTAAACTTGAAGAAAAAGATTATTTTAATAAAATAATAAAAAATATTGCAAAAGAAAATATTATCAACTTATTTGGTGCTTCATTAACACAAACAGCTGCTTTCATGAAAAAATCACAACTATTTATTGGTAATGACTCAGGTTTGACACATATGTCTTCGGCTGTAAATTTAAAGTCTATAGTATTATTTGGTCCAACCAATGATAAAATTTATGGACCATATCAAAAAGACTCACATGTAGTTAGAACTAATGAAAGCTATGACTATTTTAAAAGTATAAAAATTGATAAAACAAAGTCTTATATGGACTCTATCAGTGTAGATAAAATTTATAGTATATTAAGGGAAAATAAATACTGTGAATAATTATATTGATATAATTTAACCAGATGATTGGCATGTTCATTTTAGAGAGGGAGATATGCTGAAAATGGTTACAAATTTTTCTTCTAGAATAAATAACAGATGTATAGCAATGCCAAATACCAAAATTCCTATTACTGATACAAATAGAGCTTTATCTTATATAGACAAACTAAAGAAAGCATCTAAAAATAAATTTGAACCACTTATTCCCTGCTATTTAAATGATAATTTAGATTTAGAAGATTTCAGGAAAGGTTTAAAAAAGAAAATATTTTTTGGATCAAAACTTTATCCAACAAATGCTACAACAAACTCAAAATATGGTGTTAGTAATATATCAAAAATATTTAAACATATTGAAATTTTAGAAGAAGAAAATTGTCCTTTACTAATACATGGTGAAAAAGTTGCAGATAATATAGATATTTTTGACAGAGAAAAATATTTTATAGATGATGAGCTAAATATTATTAGAAATAAATTTCCATTGTTAAAAATAGTACTTGAGCATGTATCAACGGCTTATGGCGTCAAATATATTAAGCAAACCAAAAATATTGCTGGCACTATAACACCACATCATATGTTATTAACAAAGAAAGATGTATTTTTTGATGAAACAATAAATCCTCACCACTTTTGTATGCCAGTTGTAAAAAATGAAACTGATTTAATTGAATTAAGAAATGCAGCTTGTTATGAAAATTCAAAATTTTTTTTAGGCACAGACTCAGCTCCTCATCCTATTCATGAAAAAAAATTAGATTTGACATCTAAGCCTGGTATTTTTTCTGCACCATGTTCATTAGAGCTATATGCTGAAATTTTTGATCAAGAAAATGCAATTAAAAATTTAGAAATATTTTCATCAATTAATGGAGCTAAATATTATGAATTTCCAATTAATCAGTCTAGAATTAAGTTAAAAAAAATAGAATGGATAGTGCCTGAGATATCAAGTTACAAAGATATTCAAGTTAAAAATTTTTATGCTAATAAAAAAATTAATTGGAAAGTAGTTAATTAAACTTTATATAAATACTTATGTCAATTGGAACCAAAATATATACCTGGCTCAAGGGTAACTTAGTTGGAGTTGATGAATTAGGTAATAAATATTATTGTAATTCAAAAGATTTTAATGATTTAAAAGCTAAAAGATGGGTAATTTTTTTTGGTGAGATAGAGGCATCTAATATCCCACCTCATTGGCATGCCTGGCTTCATAAATCCATAGAAATTCCACCAATAGAATATTCCCATAAGTATAAATGGCAAAAAAATCATAAACCAAATATGACAGGGACAAGTGAAGCTTATTTTCCATCGTCTCATCCTCTTTCAAAAAATTATGATCCCGAAAAAAAACAAGAAGACTACAAATCCTGGACTCCTAATTAAAATAAGTATATTTTTTTTATTTTCCTTAGGTGTTAATGCTGAAAATATTGAAAAGAAATTTGCTTCTTTAAAATTATTGAATAAAACTACTAATAAGGTCTCTCAAAAAGATATTTTAGTAAATTCAATAATAAATTGGGAAACATTAAATATAGAAGTTTTATACTGTGCTAGCACTCCGCCAAACGAAATTCCTGAGGATTATGTATTAATTGATGTTTATGACAAAATAAATAATGAAAATGTAAATATATATAAAGGATGGATGATTTCTTCTTCACCGGATGTTACGCCTTTAGAAAATCCTATTTATGACCTTTGGCTATTAGATTGTATTAATGATAAAACTTCCTGAAAATTATCTATGTTTTTAAAAAAACTCTCTTTTTCTAAACTATTTATAAGTTTATTTTCATATAATGAACTTTCTATTTCAAATGCTCCAAATTGTAAAAGATGATGATTATAGAATTGAGAGTCTAGAAGAGAAAAATTATTTTTTTTAAGTATTGCGAGCAAATAAAGTAAACAATATTTACTTGTATTAGTTTTTAAACTAAACATACTTTCTCCAAAAAAACATGATCCAATATGCAATCCATATAAACCACCAATTAGTTCGTCATTTTCGTAGCATTCAATACTATGACATTTGCCCAATTCATATAATTTAATGTAAGTATTTAAAATAATATCATTTATCCAAGTATCATTATCTTTTCTCTCTACTTCTCTGCATAATTTAATAACTTTATGAAAATTATAATTTACCCTAAAAAAATATTTTGTTTTTTTAAAATTATTAAATAATTTTTTTGGATAACGAAATTCTGAAATTGGTATTATAAATCTAATTTTTGGTTTATAGAATTTTACTTCTTCACTATGCTTGCTATCAGCCATAGGAAAGTATGCTTTTTTATAAAACTCTAAAAGACTGTTAATATCAATAATTTTGTTCAATTAAATTTAGACATAAAATTAATATCGTAATTGCCTTTAGTAAATTCTTCAGATTGAATTATTTTTTGATGTAATTGAATATTTGTATTTATTCCCATTATGACATATTCTTCTAAAGCCCTTTTCATCTTATTTAGGGCTTCGTTACGATTAGATCCATAAGTTATTAATTTTCCGATCATACTATCATAATTTGAAGGTATAGAGTATCCATCATATACAGCGGAGTCAACTCTTACGCCTAGGCCACCAGGTTGATGATATTGAGTAATTTTACCAGGGGATGGAATAAAGCTTTCAGGATGCTCTGCGTTAATTCTGCACTCAATTGAATTTCCATTTATAAAAACATCATTTTGCTTAATTTTAAGTTCTTCCCCACTGGCAACAAGAATTTGTTCTTTAACAAGATCAATTCCAGTAACCATTTCAGTCACAGGGTGTTCTACTTGAAGTCTTGTATTCATTTCCATAAAATAAAATTCATTATTTTCATAAAGGAATTCTAAAGTACCAACTCCTTCATATTTAATTTCTTCCATCGCTTTTCTACATAGGTTTGAGATTTCATTTCTTTTTTCATCAGAAAGAATTGAGCTTGGACTCTCTTCAATAAGTTTTTGATGCTTTCTTTGAATTGAGCAATCTCTTTCACCAAGTGTGATTACATTACCAAATTTGTCACACAAAACCTGTATTTCTATATGCTTAGGTGATGTTAAAAATTTTTCTAAGTATACATTTTCATCATTAAAGGATTTTTTTGATTCAATTTTAGCCTCTTTTATAGCTTTCTCTAGACTATCTCCTTCTTCAACTACTCTCATTCCTTTACCACCACCACCGCTGGCTGCTTTAACAATTATAGGATACTTAACTCTTTCTATAAATTCATCTACTTTCTTTTTGCTACTCAAATCATTAATTCCTTTTACTGTAGGTACCCCTGATTTATCCATAATTTTTTTGGCATCAATTTTATTACCCATCATTTTTATATGTTCTGAGCTAGGTCCAATAAATTTGATATTATGCTCTTCAATTATTTCTGCAAACCTCTGATTTTCACTTAAAAAGCCGTAACCAGGATGAATTGCATCAACATTAGTTAGTGTTGCTGCTGTAATTATAGCTGGAATATTTAAATAACTTGATTGAGCTGATGCTGGACCTACGCAAATACTTTCATCGGCCATTCTTACATGCATAGCACTTTCATCTACATCAGAATGAATAGCAACAGTTTGTATGCCTAATTCTCTACATGCTCTTAAAACTCTTAGGGCTATTTCACCTCTATTGGCAATTAAAATTTTTTTGAACATTATTCAAAAATAATTAGTGTATCGCCAAATTCTACTGGTTGACTGTTCAATACAACAATTTTTTTGATTATACCTGATCTAGGTGCTTTAATTTCATTAAATGTTTTCATTGCCTCAATTAATAAAAGCGTATCTCCAGCTTTTACATGTTGTCCAATTTTAACATAAGGGTTTGAGTTAGGATCAGCTGATAAATATGCTACACCTACCATGGGAGATTTGACTATATTATCCTCATTTATTGTTTCATTTTTAGTTGGTATTTCTTTATTCTCTAAATTATTATTAATATTTTTCGTATCATCATTTTTAACTGAATGTTCGGTAGATGAAATTTCTATTTCATAGTTATTTTTTTTAATCTTGATTGTTGAAACCTTTTTTAAATTTGTTTCTTTTATGATTAATTTTATATTTTGAATGTCAGTTTTATCTATTTTTGTCATATAATCTAATTATAAATTAATTTACTTATAGCATCAATTCCTAGTATATAACTATTTGAGCCAAATCCACAAATTAAACCATTAACTCCCTCAGATGTAATACTTTTTTTTCTGTATTCTTCTCTGGAGTAAATATTTGATAAATGTATTTCTATTTTTGGTTTATTTATCGCTCTAAGTGAGTCTAAAATAGCTATGGATGAGTGTGTATAAGCAGCAGGATTAATAATTAAACCATCATAATCATTTTCTACTTCATGTAATTTATTTATTATTTCACCCTCATTATTGGATTGAAAAAAATCAACATTCAAATTTAACTCTTTACCTTTGCTTTCACATCTAGATTGAATACTATCTAGAGTATCTTTACCATAAATTTTATCCTCTCTATGACCAAGGAGATTTAAATTAGGTCCATTGATAATTATTATTTTTTTATTCATTTATAAAATGTTTACTAAGTTTTAAGCCTTGATTTTGATAATTAGACTTTAAACTTTCACCATATACAATATTACTCTTTTTGTTCAACTTTTCATATTTAATTCTTGCAATTGTTTGATCATCTTCCAGCAAGAATGGTATTTCATTTGTTTTAACTTCTAAAACTGCAAATGACCCCCCTGGATCTCCAAAACCTGGGTCAAAAAAACCTGCATAATGTGCTCTAAAATCACCAATTCCCGTATCATAGGGAATCATTTCTCCTGCAAATGACGAAGGTATTCTAATCTTTTCTTTTGATTTGAGAATATAAAACTTATTTTTTTGAACTAACATAGAATTATTTTGAGAAAAAATTGGATCCCAATAATTACTTATTTTATGAAAATTAATATTATTAAATATAATTTTTGGGGTATCAGCTTTTGCGGAATAGCCAATTATTTCATTTTTATTTGAAAGATCTACTGAAACTTTTAATCCATTATTTATATTTTTATCTATATTTTTATCAGAAAAAATTAGTTTTTCTTTTGAGTTAATTTTTTTTAAATCTTCATCTCCAATAAAATTGTGTTTTTTATGAACTAATCTTAACTGATTTAATCTATTACCTGTTTCAAACTCTACATTAAATGATCGAGAAGTAATTTCTATAAACATATCACCGCTATAATTTATTGGAATTGATTCATATTCATCTGAAAAATCTACAATAGTTCTGCAAAATATATCTAATCTACCTGTGCTACTTTTAGGATTACAGTGACCAAATATATTATTTTTTAAGTTAAGAGTTTCATTAAGTCTAACAATGTAAGTCTTGTTTTTTCTAAATATAAATTCTTTACTTAGATTAATTTTTTTAATAGCTAAATCTTTTAATTTATCTCTAACTTTTGAATTATAGGATAAGAAGCTATACTTAATTTCATAGCATTCCTCACTTAATGT
>MDSW01087158.1_pt1 | contig 13039 bp, 9 predicted proteins | sample 811171 | NCBI WGS metagenome assembly MDSW01 (sample SAMN05326641, study PRJNA326480) | marine metagenome | isolation source: seawater | place: Atlantic Ocean: North West | collected 2012 | reverse complement strand
GTCTTCGCGCCGCCGAAGAAGCGGGCGCGGGCAAAGACCATGCTCCCCGAAGGCGTCGAACTCGCCATCTTCCCCGGCGCGGAAGAGCGCTATCTCGTCCTGATGCCCCGCGCGCTGGATCCGTTCGCCGCCGGACCTTTTCCGGACAGTTTCCGGACATGTTCCGGACCATCTGGACCGGTCCCCACCGCCAAACTCCTCGCCCGCATCCGCGCCGTCTGGCGCGTGATGAAGGCCCCCGACGCCTTCGCTATCCGCCTCGCGCGGACGCTTCAGCGCATCAAGGCGAAGGACGAGCCGCGCCCGATGGCCGGGCCGGCGGAGAGCGCTTACCGCCTCAGCCCGGAGCTTGGCGCGCTGGCCACGATGCTTCCCGGCATGCTCAACGCCGCCCTCGAAGAGAGCTGGGAAAGCTCGGGCTGAAGCCACCGAAATGACAGCAAATTGCCGGGCCGCAACCGCGCGCCCGGCCGCAGGCGCAGCGCTCAAGCCCCGGTCAGCGCATCGATCCGCCGGATCGCTTCCATCATCGCCCGGCCATTATGATAGCAGGCTTTCCAGGCACTCGCCCAATACACCTCCGGCCGGTCATCGAGCGAGGAATACCAGCGCCACTCACCCACCGGATCGATAATATGCGCCCGGGTGAAGTCCCACACCGCCAGCGCCGCCTCCGCGAACTCCGCCCGCCCCGATAGCGCATAGGCATTGAGGAAGCCTGCAATTGCCTCTGCCTGCACCCACCAGATCCGGTCCGTATCCAGCGCCCCATCCGCCAGCCGCCGCTCATTGAACACCCCGCCATCCGGCCCCATGCCCGCGCCGCGTACCGCCTCGGCCAGCACCACTGCCACCGGGCGCAGTCTTTCCGTCAGGGCGGTGTCGCCCAGCAAATCGGCCGCGTCCCAGAGCAGCCAGCTCGCCTCGATGTCATGCCCGAAGGAGACCGCTTCCGAGACATCTTTCCAGTCATCCTGCAGGAACAGGCGCAGCCGCCAGTGCTCCGTATCCAGAATTCTGTCCAGATGAATGTCGAGGCAATGCCTGAGCGCTGACAGCACGGCCTCGTCCCGCCAGCTCCGGGCGAGTTCGGTATAGGCCTCCAATATGTGGAGGTGCGTGTTCATGGTCTTCGGCGCGAAACCTTCCTTCTCGCTGAGGCGGAAGTCTTCCAGCGGCTGCCAGTCCCGGCCAAAGGCCTCGCGGTATCCGCCATGGACTTCATCGCGGAACCGGGCTTCCAGATCGCGAAAGACGTGCTTCGCCGTGTCCAGCGACCGGGCATCTCCCGTTTCCCGGTAATGCCGGGAAAGCGCATAGATGGCGAAACCCTGCGCATAGGCATGCTTGCGGCCGTCCACCAGATCTCCGGCCGGAGACACCGACCAGACCACGCCGCCATGCTCTGCATCGAGAAAGGCCGCATGCAGCCAGTCCGCCGCCCGGTCAGCCGCCTTGTGCATGCCTTCATTCTGGAGAAAGCCCGCCGCCGCGCTGTAGAACCAGAGCAGCCGCGTCATCAGGATCACGGAGACCGGCATGTCAGGATCAGGCGTGCCGGCCGGCGTGATCCCGCCATGATAGCCGCCTTCCGCGCGGGGCAGTTTCCGTTGCCACCACTCCGCCAGCCGCGCCAGTTCCGCCGCGCATTCCGCCCGCATTTTCCTGAGGCGTATCTGTGTTCCGCTTTGCAGGGCGGTGCTCATTTGCCGTTTCCGGAAAAGGCCCGGTTGGCATCGATCAGCGCAATCCGCTGCTCGGCGCAGGCCGCGCTGGTCAGCGGATCTTCCGGCGTGTTGAGGCAATAGTCCACCAGCTGCGCCAGCGAACTCGTCGCCACATGAAGCCGCGTATCCGAGGAGGCATAGTAGATGAACACCTGACCGTCCGGCGCAACCGTCCAGCCATTACAGAAGACGACATTGGACACATCGCCCACACGCTCTTCCCCCTCCGGCGCGAGAAAGTAACCGCCCGGTCGGTGGGTCACCACCCACGGCTTTTCGAGATCGGTGACGAACATGTAGAGCACATAGCGGAGCCCCGCCGCCGTATTCCGCACGCCATGGGCAAGGTGGAGCCATCCGATCTCCGACTTCAGCGGCGCAGCCCCCTGGCCGTTCTTCAGTTCCTTGATCGTGTGATAGGTTTTCGGGTCGACAATCGTCTCTTCGTCAATGACGGCGTCGGCCATGTCGCGGCAAAGACCCCAGCCGATGCCGCCACCGCCGCCAACAGAGATGAAGCCATCCTGCGGGCGCGTATAGAGACCGTACTGGCCTTCGACGAATTCCGGATGCAGGACAACATTTCGCTGCTGGCCGCTATGGGTCTTCAGGTCGGGCAAACGGTCCCAGCTGAGAAGATCTCTGGTGCGGGCGATGCCGCATTGGGCCACGGCGGCGGATGTGTCATCCATCCGGGTGCGGTCTTTCCGTTCGGTGCAGAACAGGCCGTAGATCCAGCCATCTTCATGCACTGTCAGGCGCATGTCGTAGACATTGGTATCCGGTTCTCCGGTCTGGGGAAGGATGACAGGCTTGTCGAAGAAGGTGAACCTGTCGACGCCCGTTTCACTGCCGGCGAGCGCGAAGAAGGATTTGCGGTCATGCCCCTCCACCCGCAGCGCGAGGATGTGGCGTCCATCGCGGTAGATGGCGCCCGCATTGAAGGTGGCATTGATGCCGAGGCGCTCCATCAGCCAGGGATTGCTCGCCGGATTGAGGTCATAGCGCCAGTCGAGCGGAACATGCGCGGGGGTGACAACCGGGTTCTGCCAGCGCTGGAAGACGCCATTGGAAAGACCGGCCGGGGCATTCGCCGCCGAGGTCAGCGCGTCATGCGCTTCCCTGAGTTGCCTGAGGCGCAACGGGAAAAGGTCAGGCCTGGGAGTCATCCGGCAGGCTCCAGCAGCATTGACGGACAGGTGGGACGCTGCGGGTCCGGTTTCGGCGGATGGCCGGCAATCAGGGTGCGCAGTTCCATGGGCATGTCGCCGAGCGCGACAGCTTCCGGCTTTGCGAAGAAGGCCTTGATCTCAGCCTCCGTGTTGCAGCTGGAACAGTCCCAGGTCTGCACCCAGTCCTTGTTCAGGAACTCGCCGCCCCAGACCAGCACCCAGGCCGGCCGCGCCTCGGCGAGGACACTGCCGGCGGGCACTTTCCCGACTTCGGTGAAGGCAAAGGGCAGGGCGGGGGCCAGTGCTCTCAGGCCGGTCAAGCCAGCGGTGTAGGAGGGGGAGTCGCTCGCGGTCTCATACACATCCGTCCCTACCACATCCGGCAGGTGGCGCTTTGGCCAGTATGTGCCAGCATTCTCGACCGCGCGATCGCCGCTCCAGATCCAGATCAGATTGTCAAGACCGTGAACATTCACGAGTTCATCATGAAGCGCGTCCCAGAGTTCCGGAAACTGCGCCTGCTGGCCCCACCAGAACCAGTCCCCACTCATTTCGTGATAGGGCCGGAAGAGGATCGGGATATGCTTTGCCTTCAGGCGCTTCAGCGTTTCAGCGGAGGCCGCGACATCGGCCTTCCAGAGCGTGTTCTCCGGCGTGCCCGGTGTCAGCAGGCGGGCGAGCTCTTCCGCGCGCATCGGTGTTTTCGAGCAATCGTAGAACTCCCCGCGCGGACAGACGCGCAGCGGATTGCGCTGGTGCCAGGCAAGCGTCACCAGCCCGCCGCGGCGCGTGTGTTCCACGGCATGCTCCACCAGCCTGTCGCTGTAGCCGGGATAGGCTGCGGCGAACATGAGTTCCATGCCGAGCACGGCCTGCTCCTCGCCGGTCATGGCGACCAGCCGATCCATGGAATCGCAGGCAAGTGAGACTTCATATTCATTGACCTGGGTGCCGGCGAGGAATTGTCCGTTCGCCGATAGTTCGGTGAGATAAGAGAGAATGGCTGCCTTCTGCTCTATGGGCGCGGGCCTGCCATGCATCAGCGTGTGGAGATGCGTGCAGGCGGCGAGCAGGCTAAGGCTGGCCAGCAGGGCCGCCGCCTTCCCGGTGCGCGAGAATGAAGTGGTTTCCCTGATGATCGCCTCCGTTGGCCTTTAAGGCTCTCCTTTGTGTAACCGATTTCATGTGCGGGGCAAGCAGGCCTGCACCCGGCAGGGCGGAGGGCTTAATCCGTCGCATAGTGGAGTCTGGCATACCCTGTGGTCAGCCTTGCCTTCACACGGGCTTTGAGGAAACCTGCAGCGGCAAGAACAAGAATGAACATGCGGAGAGGGCGCAAATGGCAATTTCGAGACGGCGGATCGTGCAGGCCGGTGCGGGGCTGGGAGTAGCGGCGGCCATTCCTGCGGGCCAGCACGTCGTCTGGGGCATGAAGGATTTCACCCGCGACGACTATTCGCCGGAGCCGCCAGATGCGCCGCCGGGGGAGGACAGCTGGTCGAACTGGTCCGGTATTGAGCGCGCGACGCCGAAATCGCTCGAACTGCCGGAAAGCGAGGAGGCGCTGGCCGAACTGGTCGGCCGCTCAGACCTGCGCATCCGCCCGCGCGGCAGCGGCCATTCCTTTTCCGGCCTCGTGCCCAGTGAGGGAATGATCGTCGATGTCAGCCGTCTGTCCGGCCTGCAATCCTTCGACCCGGCGACGGGCCATGCGGCTTTCGGTGCGGGCACGCGGCTGTTCCAGGCCTCGGTTGAACTGTCGGAGCTGGGCCGGGCATTCCCCAATTTGCCGGACATTGACGTGCAGACGCTCGCAGGTTCCTTCGCGACCGGCACGCACGGCACAGGCGCAGAGCTGACGGCGCTCCACGATTATATTGCCGGCTTCCGGATGGTGACCGCGGCGGGCGAGATTATCGATGTCACGCCGGAGCAGAATGCAGAGCTGTTTGCGGCCGGGAAAGTGTCGCTCGGTGCGCTGGGCGTCATCACCCGGTACACCCTGAAGACCATCCCTGCCTTCAGCCTGCACCGGGTCGTCCGTGCAGAACCGATCGAGGACGTCCTGGACCGGCTGCAGGATCTTGCCGCGCAGCACCGCAATTTCGAAATCTACTATCTGCCGGGAACGGGTGTCGCCGCAACGATCTCCCATGACATTCATGATGGCGCCGTTACGGGCGTCGCCGAGTCGGAGGATGATGAGACGCTTGCGGGCCTGAAACAGCTGCGCGACGAGTTTGGCTGGTGGCCTTGGCTGCGGAAGAAGATTGCCCATTCGGCCTTGCCCCGTGGTGTGATCGAGGATGTCAGCGCCGAATCGCACAAGCTCCTTTCGACGAGCCGCCCCACCAAGTTCAACGAAATGGAATACCACCTGCCGCGCGACGAAGGCATCGCAGCCCTGCGGAAAGTCATCGCCATGGCCGACCGGCGGAAGAATATCTACTTCCCCATGGAAGTGCGTTTCGTGGCGCCGGACGATGCCTGGCTCAGCCCGTTCAATGACGGTCCGCGCATGTCCATCGCCATGCATGCGGCAGTAGATGAGCCCTATGATTACTTCTTCTCGGAGTTCGAGCCCGTGCACAGGGCACATGGCGGCCGCCCGCATTGGGGAAAGCTGCATTCGCTGAAGAAGGACGATCTTTCCGTCTTGTATCCGGACTATGAACGGTTTCTGGAACTGCGGCGCGAGATGGACCCGGCGGGCAAGTTTCTGAACCCGCACCTTGCGGAGCTTTTCGGAGAGGACTTCAATGATTGAGCTCTCCCGGCGCAACCTGCTGATCGGCGGTGGCGCGGCAATCGGAGTAATGACACTGATGACAAGGCCCGGCGACAAAAGCGGACCGCGCGATCCCTATTTCCTCACCCTGCAGGAGGCGCTGAAGACGGCTGGCATCTGCACGCCGACGCTGGTGATCGACCGGGAAAGGCTGAACGCAAATATCGACGCGCTGCGGGGGCATCTGCCGCCCGGCATGGGCTATCGCATCGTGGCAAAGTCGCTGCCCTCTCTGGACCTGATCGGGCATATCGCGGCGCGGGCGGGCACCGACAGGCTGATGACGTTCAACCTGCCCATGCTGCTGGACCTGAGTGTGGCGATGCCGGATGCCAGCCAGCTGCTCGGCAAGCCCTTGCCGGTTCAGGCGGCGGCAAATTATTTTGCCCAGCTGCCTGCGGAGGCCGCCAGTGCGGCGGCGAATATCCAGTGGCTGATCGATTCACCGGAACGCCTGAAACAATATTCAGACCTCGCCGCGCAGACAGGCCAGACGCTGGCGATCAATGTCGAGCTGGATGTCGGCCTGCACCGGGGCGGGATGGAGCCGGGACCTGCGCTCGGCAGCCTGTTGCAGGCGATCAATGTCGATCCGAGCCTGCGCTTCAGCGGCTTCATGGGATATGAGCCGCATATCCCGTCACTGCCCACGACGCTGGGCTGGCGGGACAAGGCGCTGAAAGGCGCCTGGAAAACCTATAGGGAAGCGCTGGCGCAGGCGGAGGAGGTGTTCGGGGCCGAAGCCATGGGCGGCATCACGCGCAATGCGGCCGGTAGCCCGACTTATCGCTACTATCAGGATACGGAGATTGCGAACGAGATATCGGCCGGCTCCTGTCTCGTGAAGCCCACGCATTTCGACAAGGAATTGCTGGAGCCCCACCAGCCAGCCAGCTTCATCGCGACGCCTGTGATAAAATCCCTGCCGAAGACACGCATGCCGGGGCTGGAGTTTGCGGATGCCGCAAAGCGGACATGGGACCCGAATTATACGAAGACCGTCTTCATCTATGGCGGCCACTGGCTGGCCGACCCGGTCGACCCGCCGGGATTGTCTTACAATTCGACCTTCGGCCGGTCGTCCAATCAGGAAATGCTGAATGGCGGGCCGGAGCTGTCTGTCGCTGCAGATGATTTCGTCTTCTTCCGCCCGCATCAGAGTGAAGCGGTCTTCCTGCAATTCGGCGACATTGCCGTCTACGAGCAGGGAGAGATTGTTGACCGGTGGCCCGTCTTCCCCGCGTCGGCCTAGTTGCCGCACTCGGAGAATGTCTGGCTGAAGATCAGGTCCAGCGAGAACCAATTCTTGCCCGCAGCGTTCCGCGCATCGTCCAGCGCCGCGCCCGCCGCATCGGAGTCTCCCCGCCAGCAGGCCTGAATGGCCGTCAGCGCCAGCGTGTCATAGTGGCCGGGATTGGTCTGCCGGGCGCGTCCGAGGGATGACAATGCGCCTTCGCGATCTTTCATCGCTGCCCGGATCAGGCCTTGCCTTGCGGACAGGCGGCCGATTGTTGCCGGTACACGGAGCTCTGTGGCAATGGCCAGCGCGGCATCGATCTGGGCCTGCGCCTGCTCATAGTTTCCCTGCAGGGCCGCGAGCGTTGCAGCGGTCTCCGTGGCGGCGAGTTCCAGTTCTTCATTCTGCGTGGTCCGGGCCTTATCCGTGATCTCGCGGAGCAGCGCCTCATCGGGTCCGCTCTGGCCGGCATAGTTGGCAATTTTCATCTGACGCAGTTTTTCGCCCTGCGCCGCGGCGTCGTCGCCGAGTTCCGCATAGAGCGTTCCGGCGCTCTCGCTTTCATTCCAGGATTCCTGCCAGCTTTGCTCCTGGAAGAGCAGGGCCGCCATCAGGGAGTGTGCTTCGGCGAGCCGGTGCGTGTTGCCGGTTTCCTCGGCAAGGGCTTTCAGCTCTTCGATGTACGGGCGCGCGTCATCCGTGCGGCCGCGCTTCAGCGCGACACTGCCGAGCCCGGCAAGGCTCGACATCATCCCCCGCTGGTCATTGACCTCGCGGCGAAGCGCCAGGGACTGTGCCAGTCTCTCCTGCGCGGCATCCAGCCGGGCGAAGCTGTCATCCACATCTGCCAGGTTCCGCAGACAGGCAGCCTCGCCGCGCTTGTCCCCAATTGTGCGGAAGTATGTCACGGCCTGTTCGAGATAGGACTGTCCAGCCTCCAGGTCCCGCGTCTCGATCTTGAGCAGCGCGATCGAGTTCAGCAGATAGCCGGGTGGCGTTTCGTAACCGGCAGTCTCAAACGCGATCAGGGCCCGGCCGAGATAGTCGTCGGCCGCCGTGTGATTGCCCCGTATCCGTTCCTCGATCCCGAGATTGGTGAGGATGGCGCCCTTGGTCTCGGGATCGTTGAAGCCTTCATTGAGGGTGAGCGCCTTGAGATAATGCTCCACCGCTGCGTCATTGTCGCGCCGGAGCGCGTCGATGCGGCCAAGCGCATTCTCGATGGCGATTTGCGCGCGCGTGTCCTGCTTGTCGCCAGTCTCCAGCAACAGCGCATCGAGCTGGGCTTCGGCGCTGTCGAGGTCTCCCGTCATGCGGGTGGAGAGCGCGAGTTCGTATCGCAGCCAGATCTGGTCTGGCGCCTGTTCGGCGGCGACGCGGAACAGGTTTGCCGATTCCTCGGCCTTGCCTTCCATCTGCAGCGCGCGTCCGCGGGCATAGGTCTCGGCGATATAAGCATCGGTGAAGGTCTGGTCGGTGAACTCGGTGCGGCCACCAGTGCGCGGCAGGCTGGCGGCGATCTGCCGTCCCATTTCCTGCGCCAGCTCGGTCGGGTTGCTGCCGCGCAGAGACTGTATGGCCGAGACCCCGCGGGGGTTCAGCATCCGGTATTCCAGCTGGTAGGCACCCTCACTCCCTGTCAGCCGGGACGCCAGAATATGTGTGGCGCCGTACCCGTCCTCCAGCGCATGGCTGAGGGCCAGCTGGCTGTTGAGGCCGGCGGGATCCGGAAGATCGAAGCGCTCAGACAGGCTGAGGATGGAATAGGGAGAGATGGTCGTCTGGTTCGACTGGCGTTCCAGCTCGTGCGTTACAAGGCTCATCAGGCCGAGTTCCGCCCAATCCAGCGCGTCGTCGCCGGTCTCATTCTGAACCGGCAGGACGGCAATCCGCGTGCCCGTGACCTTCACTGCGCCGAAGGAGAGATTGGCCAGCAGGATACCCACCAGCGCCAGCAGAGCCAGCAATCCTCCGGCAGCCAGGAATGGGGGATTTGCGAATCGGAAGCGCGCAAGCTTCGGGGCAGTGGCCAGAGACTGTGGCGCCGGCTCCGAAGCCCGCGCCGGCGCATCCGGCTCAAGCTCCGCCACGAAGCGGAAACCCTTGCCGTGAATGGTCTTGATGATTTTCTGCGCCGTTCCGTCATCGCCAACGGCCCGGCGCACGAGCCTTATCCGGCTGGCAATGGCCGCATCCGAGACAATCCGGCCTTTCCAGACCGATTCGATCAGTTCGTCCTTCGAGACCACATGATCGCGGTTCTCGAGCAGATAGACGAGCAATTCGAACACTTGCGGCTCAATGCCGACGGGGTTTCCGTTCTCCGTCAGCTCCAGAGTTTCGGTGTCGAGCGCGAATGGGCCGAAGGCATGGCGCATGTCGATCTCCAAACCCCGCATTTACAACGAGAAAACAGGAAATCTGCAAGCTTTCGTCATGGGAAAATCAAGCAAGTCCAGCCGCCACGGGGCATGGGAGAGGGGTCGCTCTGACACCTTCAACCCCAATCCGGAGGACCCCATGTCCCGTTATCTTGTCTTCGCCTATGGCGTGCTGAGCTATTTGATGTTCTTCGCCATTTTTCTCTACGCGATTGCCTTTCTGGGCAATTTCCACATCTCGCGTTCGATCGATGCAGACCCGGTCGGGCCGCTCGCCCAAGCGCTACTCATCGATCTTGGCCTGCTTGGGCTGTTCGCGGTCCAGCACAGCGTGATGGCCCGCCCGGCCTTCAAGCGCTGGTGGACGCGAATCATTCCTGAAGCGGCTGAGCGGAGCACTTATGTCCTGTTCTCGAACCTGGCCATGGTCGCGCTCTTCGCCTTCTGGCAGCCGATTGGCGGCGTCATCTGGGACGTGACCGCGCAGACCAGCCGCACCGTCATTCTGGCGCTGTATTTCGTCGGCTGGGCGGTGCTGTTCTACGCGACCTTCCTGCTAAATCATTTCGAGCTCTTTGGCCTTCGCCAGATATGGCACAATCTGCGTGGCCTTCCGCTGCCGGGCGCCAAGTTCCGCCAGCCGAGCCTCTACAAGCATGTACGGCATCCGATCTATGTCGGCTGGCTCATGATCTTCTGGTTCACGCCGACAATGACGAGCGCACATCTGCTGTTCGCCGTTATGACAACCGCATACATCCTGATTGCAGTTCAGTTCGAGGAAAATGATCTGGTGAACGAGCTTGGCGACGAGTATCGCAACTACAAGCGCCGGGTACCCATGATCATTCCGTTCCTGAAGCCAGGCCGCAAGACCGAGGCGCAGAGGGTGGCGCGTTAGGATCCCTTGCGATCAAGGGGGAGATGGCCGGGGCCAGATCGCTCCGGCTGTCTCCGTCAAGGAACCTTAATAAAACCGACATTAAATCGTTGAGATGCTCTCCTAAGTGCTTGCCGCAAGTGATGGGGCTTTTGATGCCGGGCGACGAGCAGTTCATTTACTCTCTTGAGGTCAAGATTCTGGATCTCGAAAAAACGGTCGGGAAACTGACGGAGCGTCTGGATTCTCTGGAAACGCGGTTGGCTGCCGGCGAGCCCCACCTGTCCACCGACATCCCGGAAGAAATCATTCAGCGGATCGAGAACGGAGAGAGCGCCCTGCGCGTCCTGCGTGAACACCGTCTGCTGACACAGAAAGAGTTGAGTGAAAGATGCGGCATTCGCCCCAATCATATTTCCGCCATGGAGCGCGGAACACCGTTTGGTCTGAAGACGGCAAAACGCCTGGCCGAAGCGTTGGACGTGCCCGTCGGGCTGGTGACGCGATGATGCGCCGGAGCGCTATCCTGCTGGCATCTGCCCTGCTGGCAGCCGCCTGCAGTGCGCCCGCCAGCAAAGAGCCCGTCGAAGCCTTTCCCGGAGAACCCCTCTTCGAGACCCAGCTGACATGGTCTTACAGTCTGACCGAAAGCCCTGACAGAACGGTCCGGGTCTTCGCGTCCGAGCGAGGCGACGAGACATGGCTCTACGAGAGCCGGCTTGAGAACGGGAAATGGACGGCGCCTGTACGGATGGAGCTGCCTGGCCGCAAGATGATCACCGGGCCAAGTTTCAGCCATTTTGACGGCGCGTTGTACTTTTCCTCCGATGCCGCACTCGAGGCCTTGCCGGGCCGCAAGGATCTCAACCTGTGGCGTGTGCCCCTGGTCGATGGAGAGTGGGGCGAGGCGGAACCTCTCCCGGGCGATCTGAACACCGGAGCCAATGAAACCATGGCTGTTGTTTCACGCGACGGGACGATGGTCTTTGCTTCCAATCACAGCCGGTTGGGGGCGGGCGGCTACGATATCGGGCTCGCGTCTCAGGACGCCGACGGAAACTGGATGCTTGTGCGGCCGCTGGATGAATTGAACGATGGCCGGACCGATGATCATATTGCTCTGACCGCCGACGGAGATCGGCTGTTCTTTTACTCGCACCGCGCTCCGAAGGAGGGCGTCGTTGATATCTGGACGAGCAAACGCCTTGCGGACGGCAGCTGGGAGACCGCGGTCAATCCCGGTCCGCCGCTCAATACGTCGGGTGTTGATTTTGGTGCAGGCCTCTCCGGAGACGGCAAAATCCTGTTCTTTTCCAGGGAAGGAAAGCTGATGCAGGTGCCGCTGGAGACATTAGGTTACTAAGGTTTTCGCGCGCATGACGCGAAAGCTACATAAAGACGGACGGTTTCCCGGGGCGCGCTCCGTTGGATCAACCTAATTCTTTGTTATAAAAAGAGAAATTGTCCCGTCAGTGCTTCCACAATTATGCTGCACTTGTCATAAAAACTTGGTGAAACCGTTTCGTTAACGTAAAAATCCGCAGTCATAAGCCATTCCTGCAGAGGGGCTCAGAAGGGGATTCGTGGGCTTTCCTGCTTTGCTCAAATGTTTCGTCCCGGAATGGGGCCGAGAGGGAAGACTTATGAAAATCCGCAAGACCTTGAAACTGGCCACGATGGCAAGCGTCGCCGTGCTGACACTGGCCGCATGTTCAGACACAACGATTTCGTCGCCAGGTACGCCGACCTCACCGCCCCCGGCAGCGCCTCCGCCGCCTCCGCCGCCGACTGCAGCGACCATTGACCTGCTTCCGGCAGCAGGGTGCCCAGCAGGCACGACCGAAACCACCTACAGTGCCGTGGCAGCGGACGGCTTCTCCGACATCAGCGTCTGCGCCATCGGCTCCGCGAGCGGCACCACGACGATCACGACCGATCTCACCATCCCTGCCAACACGGCCATCGCCATCCAGGGGCCGGTCTTCATTGGCGAGGACAACAAGGACAATGCTGGCACGCCTGTAACGCTGACGGTTGGCGAAGGTGTACGCTTCTTCGGTGCTTCAGCCGAAGGGTCTGCTGCAGCGACGGACGACTATCTGGTCGTCACGCGCGGCTCCGTGATCGAAGCCGTCGGAACGGCATCCAACCCGATCCGCTTTACGGCACGGGCGGCGATCAACGACGAAGAGACAAGCTCCAGCCTGATCGAAGCTGGCACAAACGCTCAGTGGGGCGGTCTCGTCATCAACGGCTTTGCGCCGATCAACGCTTGTGAAGACGGCACTGCGACCGGCGGTACGGCAGATTGCGAAAAGTCCGGCGAGGGTTCCTCAGGGCTATTTGGCGGCGACGTCTCGGACGACAATTCCGGCACGCTCCAGTATGTGATTGTTGAGTATGCAGGTGCTCGTCTGACGAATACGGACGAGCTCAATGGCATTGCTTTCCAGGGTGTTGGTTCCGGCACGACCGTCGATCACATTCAGGTCCATAACAATCTCGATGATGGCGTCGAATGGTTCGGCGGAACCGTGAACGCAAAATATGTTGCGATCACGGGCGCAGGCGACGACTCGCTTGACTGGACTGACGGCTGGACCGGCAAGCTGCAATATGCGGCTGTGCGTTCGACGATCCCCACGTCGGATGATCCACGCGGTATCGAGGCTGACAACCTGTCGTCTCCGAACGACAAGACACCATTCTCGGATCCAAGCGTTTCCAACTTCACTCTTGTTGGCACCGCAGGCAACCAGCAAGGCATCCTGCTGCGTCGCGGCACGAGGGGGCGTATTGTAAACGGTATTGTGGTTGGCTACGGTTCCGGTCTTGACCTCGACAATGATCAGAC
>MDSW01170318.1_pt1 | contig 13041 bp, 9 predicted proteins | sample 811171 | NCBI WGS metagenome assembly MDSW01 (sample SAMN05326641, study PRJNA326480) | marine metagenome | isolation source: seawater | place: Atlantic Ocean: North West | collected 2012 | reverse complement strand
TACCGGCCACGCCATGGGGATGAACCACTCGGGCCCGGCAGGAGCCGTCAACCCCGCACCCTCGACCTTCTCATCACGCCTCAGCAGAAGGACCCCCACCAGGATGGCAAAGACCATCGCACCGGTACCGATCGCCATCGAAGACTGGCCATGAAGAGGCTCCTGTTGATCCCACAGCAGACCGAAGAGCCCAACAGATGCAAAGAGTGGCGCCCAGACGACCGTGACCAGCCGATCCATTCGCGGATTGCCATCCAGATTCTGCAGACATCGTCGCCACTGGTGAAGCATCACGAGGGCGACTGGCAGAAGGGCAACGAGGGCCAGCTGGGAAAGCATGGCGTGAGTGTATCCAGATCATGGTTCGGCCTGCACGGGCTGACGGATGGTCATGCCGCGCAAAGAACAAGGCCGTGGCAGATGCCACGGCCTTGTCGAAAACAAGAACAAGAAAACGTCGATCAGTGACGACGACGCTTGCGGCCAGCAAGACCTGCGAGACCGAGCAGTGCCAGAGCACCTGGTGCAGGAATGTTGCCGGGAGTCAGGATGTTGACGTCGCTGGAAGTGGAAAAGACATCCACGTTGAAGTCATCAACCCAACCGGAGGTGATATCGTTGTCGGAGTACGAGTACAGGCGTACTTCGATGACCATGCCGTTGCGTGTGCCTGCACTGTTCTGGCTGAAGGTCCAAGTATGATCGAGTTCTACCCATTCGGTTGCGGATGTGCTGTAGTCGCTGGGACCACTTGCCGAACCACCGTATGAGGTGATGTCTGAAGTCGTGTAGTGAGCCCAGAGGCGAACCTTGCTGGTGACATCGCCATCACCAAGGCCAAGCATGGAGACATCGATGGTGTCACCTTCATTCAGGCCGGTGATCCATGCGAGGTATCCCTGCGGGGTACCACTCAGTGGGTCTTCACTGATTTCAAGTGCTCGATCGGATCCCCCATCAACAGGGTCAACGACATTGGCAAAGCTGACATTTGAACCGTAGGAACCGATGACTGTGCCACCGTCATTCCAGTCATAGCTGGCGCTGTATGACAGACCTGCAACAGCCGAAGATGATGCCAAGGCGGTGAGTGCGCCGAACATTGCGATAGTTTTCATTTCTCTCTCCCTCTCAGTCCATTATGGACTGATCTGTTTCTCATTCCTGTTCATGAGACAAGAGGCTGGACCTCTCGCTCAAGGCGTCTCTTTCTGCCGCCATGGTATGGGACTGGGAGGACAATTCAATAGACCAATGGCGCATAATCACGCTTGTTTTGGGTTCACAGGGCGTTCAGCCATGACCCCCTCAGACCGGCACTGAAAGGCCATTGCATGCGAACCTGCCTCGATGCCCCCCGGGATCAGGCAGAAAACAGCCTCAAGCCAGCCTCAATCGAAGGATCGACCTGAGAGAGCCCAGATCCGGCCCCTCGAGCGTCGCCTCAGAGGGCCGCCAGTAGATCTCACAGATTCCCTGGGGATCCGGCCTGCCCACGAGTCGAAGCGTACCGGGCACGTTCGCAAATCGGCGTTCCAGCCCGGGTGCGTCCAGGGTTCTGAAGACGATGTCCTGTTGCTTGCGTTGGATGCCATGGATGCCTGCCCGGGCTGCCAGCACACGAATCCGGGCCAGATCCCAGAGTCGATCTGCTGGCGGTGGCAACGATCCATAGGCACTGGTCACGATCTCCTCGACATCGTCCAGTTCATCGAGACGTTCCGCCCGGGCCATTCGACGGTAGATGTCCATGCGCCTGGATTCGCTGGGGATATAGGCGGCCGGAAGGTATCCACGGATTCCGAGGTCGACGTTCGTTCGATCGACATCGACGACGTCCTCATCCTTCAGCTCACGCACGGCACGTTCAAGCAGCTGGCAGTACATCTCGTAGCCGACGGCCGCGATGTGACCGGATTGCTCCGGGCCAAGCAGGTTGCCCGTTCCCCGGATCTCGAGGTCCTGCATGGCGATCCTGAAGCCGGCGCCGAGCATCGAGAAGTTCTCGATGGCCTGAAGACGTTTCTTGGCTTCGGGGTTGACGGTCCGCGTCATCGGAAGCAGCAGATAACAGTAGGCCCGATGCTTGAAACGACCGACCCGACCCCTCAGCTGATGAAGATCCGAGAGACCGAACCGGTCCGCTTCGTTGATGATCATCGTGTTGGCGTTGGGAATGTCGATACCGGACTCGATGATCGTCGTGGAGACGAGAATGTCAGCTTCGTGTCGCATGAACGCCAGCATGACCGCTTCGAGTTCAGCCGGTTTCATCTGACCATGCCCGGTCACGATCCTCGCATCGGGCACCAGCCTCTTGATCTCATCCGCCACCTCCTGGAGATCACTCACCCGGTTGTGCACGACGAAGGCCTGCCCCTCTCGAGCCAGCTCCCGGCGAAGCGCATCGCGCAGTCGTCTGGCATCCCATGAAATGACCTCGGTCATGACTGCTCTTCGATCCTGTGGCGCCGTCGTCAATGAGGAGATGTCACGCAGGCCGAGCATCGACATGTGCAAGGTTCTTGGGATCGGCGTGGCGGTCATGGTCAGGACATCCACCGTGGCTCGAAGACCGACCAGTCGCTGCTTGTGCTCGACCCCGAACCGCTGCTCTTCATCGATGATGATGAGCCCGAGATTGCTGAAGGCGACGTCCTTGCTCAGAAGGCGATGGGTCCCGATGACGACATCGACGCCACCAGTCGCCAGGTCCTCGAGGATCCGCTTCTGATCCGATCGGTTCCGAAAACGACTGAGCGATTCAACCGCAACCGGATACCCGGCAAAGCGACTGGCAAAGGTCTGACCATGCTGCTCGGCCAGCACCGTGGTGGGCACCAGCACGGCGACCTGACGTCCAGACTGAACGACCTTGAAGGCCGCCCGGATCGCCACTTCGGTCTTTCCAAAACCGACATCACCGCAGATCAGCCGATCCATCGGTCGCATCGCTTCAAGATCACCTTTCACAGCCTGGATCGCAGCCAACTGATCGGCCGTCTCCTCCCACGGAAAGGCAGCTTCGAATTCATTCTGCCATTCGGTGTCCGGCTCGCAGGCCAGTCCTCGACGACCTTCACGAACCGCCTGGAGCTGCAACATCCGCTGGGCCAGATCCCGCACGGATTCGCCCGCTTGCATCTTCTGCCGCTGCCATCGCTTCCCCCCCAGCGTGGAACGATCCGGCTTGCCATGAAAACCGCCGACATACCGCTGGACGAGCTCGATGTCGCTGGCTGGAACATAGAGCCTGGCACCCTTGGCGAATTCCAGAATCAGAAACTCCTCCTGGACCAGTTCACCTTTGTCCCGGCCCATCAACTGCAGGCCAAGGAAACTCGCGATGCCATGCTCCCGATGAACGGCGAAATCACCCGACTGCATGTCGACGAAGGCATCGACTGCCCGCACACCGTCCTTGCGATGAACCCGACGGCGGACCTGATACCGATGAATCAGTTCGTGATAGGGAACCCAGGCTTCCGTTCCACTCCAGATGAAGCCACGATGCAGATATCCCTGAACCCGATGGATGGCCTCACGCGTCAACGGATTCGGAACGTGTTCAAGGAGCAACTCCTCGAATCGCCTCTGATCCCCTTCGTTGTTCAACCAGACGGACACCTGCATGGTCTCCGCCAGTTCACCCAGTTCCGTCAGGGCTTCGCCAGCCTGATCCGCGAAGTCGGGCAGCGAATCCACCGGAAGGCGGATCAACTCGGAGGGATCAACGCCTGAAGCCGCCACCTCGATGGACACTACGCCACCGCATTGCTGGAGCATCTGCTTCTGCAGCGTCTCCAGACTGAAGACACCGGAGTCGTCACTCACACGCTCCACATAGCTTCGGGCCTGCTCGGAGATTTCCGCCCAATCATCGAGTACGACCCGCCAGCTGGAATCAAGAAGGGACACGAGCGAACATGAATCCGTTTCATCCTCTTCGGCATTCAGATCGAACTGGGCGCCTGCGCCGACGAGATCGACGCGTTCAAGACGCCGATCGGATCCCATGGTCGCCAGATCGATTTCATGCAGGGACTCGACTTCGTCACCGAAGAAATCCAGACGAGCCGGTCCCCCTGCACCCGGGTAGACATCGATGATGTCGCCGCGGACCGCAAATTCTCCGATCGCATCGATCGTCTTCACCCGGGCGTAGCCCGCATCGATCATCCAGGCAACGAGTTCTTCCGGATCGATCGTCTGACCCTGACGAATCACCCGATGGATTCGATCCAGACCGTCTCGCATCGGCACCGCCTGCATGAGCGCGACGATCGGTGCGACGACGACCTGCGGCGTCCCAGCCTCACCAAGCTGCCTCACGAGCGTCAACCGATCCGAGAGCAGATCAAGCCGGACTCCCGACTCTCCGGGCAGGAGCTCCATCGCGGGAAAGCGAACGGCATCGATGCCGAAGTCACGCAATTCGTCGACCGCTTCATCAGCCTCGTCCAGATGCGCTCGAACCAGCAGGACCGGGTTCGCATCGTGAGTGGAATCACTCGCGATGACGGATGCAAGCGCGGTGCTGCTCGATCCCGAACGGCCTTCGGCGCGCAGCCACCCCCCGCTGCGCAACGCCTTGAGCAGGCCCTGCACGGATTCATGACGCGACAGCACGACGCGTCTGTCGATCTTCCCGCCCGTCGTACTCATTTCAGTCCGTCATTGGTCGTGGACAACAGGCTCTGAACATACGCCCATCTCGATGAAGGGACGCAACCTCTCGATGGTACGCGTTCCGATGCCCGGAATGGTGATCATGTTCTCGATCATCATGCGATCAGACGGTTCACCGTCCAGGACCTGCTGCCAGGCAAGAATTCTGTCGGCCAGCACCGGTCCGATGCCGGGAAGCAGCTGAAGCGCTTCCCTTTCGGCAGACCGTACGTTCACCTGCCATCCATCCGTGGAACGGATGCCGGGCTGGGGAATCGAAACACGGGAGTACCCCAGCAGGAGACCGCTCAGCCCCAGAATCACGAGAAGAACACCTGGCAGTCGTGCCATGAGACTCACGAATCAGGATCCGCCTTGGCCGGCATGACGACCTTGCCGAGCGGTTTCAGGAGTCGCTGTCGAAGCGTGGCGAACTTCTTGAGAACCGGCTTGGGCTGACCGGCATCGGTCAACAGGCCGGATCCCTGAGGCATGGTTGCATCATGGTCATAGAGATCACTCCAGACCACGGCTTCGACAAATGGCTTGGAAAGCAACATCGGAAGCACCTGACCGACCCAGCGACCCTGTCGCTCTCTGGACCACTCGGAATGCCACCAACCGGCTTCCGGATCGACTACATGATCCGGGACACCGAGACCCGAGATGATCAGCTTCGGCTCCAGATGGAGGAATCGATCGACATGTCGACTGATTTCCAGAAGATCGCGGGAGACGAGCCCGCGTTGGGAATCCCCGAAGAGCAATCGCAGTCCGATGGCATCAAGACGGATACCCGCCTGAAGAAGCTGCTCGATGAACACGATCGGAGGGATGCCTTCACGGGCATCGGCAAGATACTCACCCCAGAGATGCGAGAGCTCCACCAGGACTCGACGTCCGCGGTTGCCCTGGCGGACGACCAGGGCCAGCGTGCGGACAAGATCACTCATTTGCTTGAGGGTGAATTGATAATCGAGATTGGTGTTCACACCCGAGAGAATGCTGTACATCCCGATGCTGTCACCATAGCGCTGGACCACTGCCTGAACATGGTCATACGCCCGGTCGCACAGCGTGCCGAAGTCGTTTCTGCACGGATCCAGCCAACTCGGCATGCAACCTGGAGAGAAATCCAGAAGGGGTCCGGCGATGACCATTCGCTTCGCCTCGATGGCCCATTCCATCCAGCGATCGATCGCTGACCAGTCATACCGGCCTTCTTGAGGACAGATCAATCGCCAATCCATGGGAATGCGAACCAGGGCGAACTGTTGAGTGACGAAATCCCGAAGCGCCGCCCCATCTCGCTGAGGCCAGATCGATGTTCCAAAGGTGGCCCGGGATGCGGGTCGTTCCTCGAAGCGTCGATGCAGAAGGATCTCCGCATGAGCCAGAGCGAGCAGTTCGGAAGCTTCCAGGGCAAGCTCCAGCGCTTCGCGTCCAAACTCGGAGGCCTGCTTGAGATCACGGGTCACCATCGCACGCGTGAAGATGTGACGCGCTTTCTCGACCATCGCCATGGATGGATGCTCCGCACTCAGGTGCATCTGCCAGGCTTCCGCCTGAGCGAGAAACACGGCGATTCGATGTCGAGCCAGTTCCACCGTGAGGATGTAGGGCGTGTCACGATGAGGGAGCAGGCAGGTCTGGAGTGCCAGCTGACCAAGCGGACCCGCATCATGCAACAGAGACAAGGCGGTTGGACGCACGCCTCTGCGATTGCAGGTGATGAAACCGTCGGCGAATTCAATCTCGCCGGGCACCACCACATCATCCCGGTCGAGCAACCGCGCGTTGTGCAACGGCCAGCTCTTGGCTGGTCCAGAGTCGTCAAAAACGGCGAACTGGAGCATCGTTGGGGACAACCTGTTTGTTTGGGCCGGAAAACAACCGATGGCCGCGACTGGACGATCCCCCATGATAGCCGGACGATGGCTGGGAGCCCTGATCCTGCTACACTTCGGTTCAAGTTGAGGAACCCCCAATCACGAACCCCATCGGAAGGACCCGATGATGAGCATGACTACATCAGCAGCCGTTTATGACACTGATCTCCCCCTCCCAGGCCGTCGCCAGGGCAAGGTGAGAGACATCTACGAAGTACCCGCAACCCCGGGACGCCCACCATCACTTCTGATCGTGGCAAGCGACCGGATCAGTGCGTTCGATGTAGTCCTGCCGACGCCCATCCCCGGGAAGGGCAAGGCCCTCACCCGCATCAGCACCGAATGGTTCTCCTGGGCGCGAAACCAGAACATCATCGACGACCATCTGCTGTCGACCTCTCCTGAGGATGTCCCCGGACTGGATGAATCCCACTGGCCAAGCATCGAAGGACGGATGATGCTCGGACGAGCCGCTCATGTCGTACCAGTCGAATGCGTTGTCCGTGGCTACATCACAGGCAGTGGCTGGAAGGAATACCTCAGAGACGGCACCGTCTGCGGAATCAAGCTTCCCGAAGGTCTGCAGCAGTGCGACCAGCTCCCGGAGCCGATCTTCACGCCTTCCACAAAGGCAACCGAAGGTCATGATGAGAACATCGACTTCCAGACTGCTTGCGGAATCGCCGGTACCGATGTCATGACTCGACTTCGTGACGTCTCCCTCGAGCTTTACAAGCGAGCAGTCGAGTTCGCCCGCCCACGTGGCCTGATTCTTGCCGATACCAAGTTCGAATTCGGCTTCGCGCTTGATGAGTCCGGCCAGCCGACGGATGAGCTGCTTCTGGTCGATGAGATTCTCACACCGGACTCCAGCCGCTACTGGCCCGCTGAACACTATGAACCCGGTCGCGACCAGGAGTCCTTCGACAAGCAGTATGTCCGGAACTGGTTGCAGGAGATCTGTGATCGCGGCGAGTGGGACAAGACTCCTCCCGGACCCGGTCTGCCAGAGGATGTCATCAGCAATTCGCTCGCGCGTTACGACGAAGCCGGCCAGAGACTCTTCGGCAGCTGATGCCCCGGATCACCGAGTGCTGGAGATTCGCCGCTCAGCGGCGTCTACGGTGTTGCGCAGCAACATGGCGACCGTGACCGGCCCAACGCCGCCGGGAACCGGAGTCAACCATCCCGCCACCGTCTGAACGGACTCGAAGTCGACGTCCCCCGCTGTCCGCTTGCGGCCTGTTTCCGGGTCCATCACTCGCGTGATCCCGACATCGATGACGACCGCACCGGGACGCACCATGTCTCCGTGGATCAGACCGGGCTTGCCGACTGCCGAAACAATCACATCGGCCTGTCGGCAATGTGCCGCAATATCCGGAGTATGGATGTTGGTGGAGACCACGGTCGCTTCAGCACGCATCAACAAAACCGCAACTGGCTTGCCGACGATGTTGCTCGCTCCGATGCACACCACGAGCTTTCCGGGAAGATCGATGCCGGTGGATTCGATCAGTGTCATGGTCGCCAGTGCCGTGCACGGAACCAGACTGCGGCGACCGTAGAGCACATTGCCGATGTTGGCCGGGTTCACACCCTCGACATCCTTGCTCACATCGATCCGGGACTGGACCAGCTCGGTACCGACCCCCTGGGGCAGGGGCAGATGCAGCATGATGGCCGTGACCTGATCATCCGCATTCAATCGATCAATGAGTGCCAGGATGTCCTCCTGAGTGGATGCTTCAGGAAGCTCGTGAAGCCGGTATTCGATGCCGACCTCCGCGCACATCTTGGCCTGATTGGCCGCATAGACGCTTCCGGACTGATTGGCGCCCACGATCAACGCATCGAGACTGGCCTGGTGTCCTGTGTCCCGCAAGGCTGCCGTACGCTGCACAAGAGATTCCATCACCTTGGCTGCGACGGCTCTGCCATCGAGAATTCGGCCTGTCTCGGAAACGCTCATGAACAAAGGATACCCCTGTCACCTCAAGGCTGCCGTACAATGGAATTCATGGCTTCAGACCCCTATCTCATCGTGATCAGTGTCGGCAATACCCGCACGCACATCGCTTCGGCAGAAGGCGATACCTGTGGTGCCCCCAGCTGCTACGCGAATGATGATCTTGCCGGTGCAGTCAGCCGGGTGGTCGAACTCTGGGGGCAGAAGACCGCCGAGAAGACCGCATCGATCCTCATGGCCGACGTCAATGAACCGGTTGCCAAGCGACTGGCTTCGGCGATCAAGGATCAGCTCTCCGAAGAGGTCTACCAGATCGGAACCGACATCCCCATCCCGATGATGGTCAGGCTCGACCCCGAGACCATCACAGGAACCGATCGACTGCTCAATGCGCTGGCCGCATGGGAATCGGTGAAGCAGGCCTGCATCGTCGTGGACAGCGGTACCGCAGTCACCGTCGACTTCGTCGACGGCGAAGGCACGTTCCATGGCGGCGCCATCGCACCGGGCGCATCGATGCAACTTCGTGCGATGCATGAATTCACGGATGCCCTGCCCGACGTCGAATTCTGCAGTCCCCAGGGTGGTGCCTTCGGCAAATCGACCGGCGATGCCATGATCCTTGGCGTCTTTGCGGGCATTCGCGGGCTGGTCTGGAGACTCGTGGAACAGTATGCCGGCGAGTACGGCGCCTATCCGATGGTCATCGCGACCGGTGGAGATGCGGAGACGATCTTCGGTGATGATGAACTGATCGATCGAGTCGTCCCGAACCTGACGCTGATCGGCATTGCCGCCTGTGCTCGACATGCGTTGGCCGGCGACGCCCCGGATGCTCCGGATACCCCTGACTCAGACAGTCGATGACCACCTCACCGCTGGAACCAACTGGAACCGCCGGTTCCTGTCGCATTGCGGCCATGACACCACCGGCTCCCGGAGGCGTATCGATTCTGCAGCTGAGCGGTGACGTCATCCCGATCCTCGAGCGACTGACCGGTCGCAGCCAATGGACGGTGGGCGATCTGCGACTGTGTGATCTTGCTGGAATCGATCGAGGCCTGGTATCGATGCCGGCACCCGACATCGCACAACTCATGCCCCACGGCGGCACCCGGATACGCCAACGACTGCTGGATGCGGCGGAGACGGCAGGCGCGTGCCAGGATCGGACCGTGTCGGCCATCTCCCCAGCCGAGCTGTATCCAGAAGCCAGGGATGACGTCGAAGCGGCCGCCTTGAAGACCATGACTCGGGCAGCGAGTCCGCTGGCAATCGATCTGCTCCTCCAGCAGTCGGAACGATGGGCGGAGTGTACGGACTGGAATGAAGAGGATACGGAACGGTCACAACGTCTTGCCCGACTGATCGATCCTCCGGATGTGGTGGTCATCGGGCCGGCCAACATCGGCAAGAGTTCACTGCTGAACACGCTTGCAGGTCGTGATGTCGCGATCGCCATCGATCAGGCCGGTACGACTCGCGACCATGTGTCCGGGCTGGTCGAGCTGGGCGGCCTGGTCGTGCGATGGCATGACACCCCGGGTCAACGAACCAGTGATGACACGATCGAACAGGAAGCGATTGAACAGGCGGCGGGTCTGATCCAGCAGGCGGACATGCTGATTTCCACACGCGATCCCGGAACCAGCTGGCACGAAGGTGCTCATGATCCCGATCTGAAGCTGTCGTTGCGATGTGATCTCGGACTCTGCCGGGATGCCGATCTGTGCGTTTCATCAGTGACCGGTGAAGGTCTGATCGAACTGGTTGAATGTGTTCGTGAGCATCTGGTTCCCATGGCAGATCTCGGTTCGACCAGGCCGTGGCGATTTCCCGGCCTTGACACATCGGACTCAAACAACGCCTGATCGCTCCGGAAACACCTCTCAGATTCAATCTGAATGCCATTTACAGGATCGAATCCAGTTTCGATTGATCAATCCAAGGTGGCGTTGTCTACTGGATGATGGCAAGGCGACGACACGCGAGGAAGAAGACTGTGCATCGATTGATTGCTTCAACCATCCTGATGATCTCACTGCTGCTGCCGATGGATGCAACAGCGGATGAATACGGTGCCTGCTGCCTGCCTGATGGAAGTTGCAACGATTTACCCGTCGATGTTCCCTTTGATGGCCAAGTGATCTGCGAGATAGTTCTTCAAGGTGTCTGGATGGGTGCTGGCAGCAGTTGCAAGACAAACAGTTGCCAGAGTGGCGCGTGCTGTTTCATGGACATCGAATGCGAGGATCTGTTGAATCAACAGGACTGCGAATCCGCTGGCGGCGTGTTCCTGGGCGAACTCTCCACCTGCGAAAACGAAGGCAGCTTCTGCCGGGATGATTTGGGGGCCTGCTGTGTGGAGGACGAGATCTGCTACGACTTGATCTCCCAGGACGAATGTTCATCGATGGGCGGTGAGTTCTTCGGCATCGACTCGACCTGCAACGAGGATGCGCCCTGGTGCATCATCCTGCTCGGCGCCTGTTGCTTCGGCGACTACTGCCTGGAACTCCTGGAGGAAGACGAGTGCGAACTCTCTGGTGGAACCTTCTGGTACGGACCATGCGAAGAGTTCTCAGATCTTGCGAAGTGCGGCCTCAGTGGAGGCTGCTGCTTCGGAGACGGCGAGTGCATTGAGGATGCCAGCCCGGTGTACTGCAGCCAGATCGGCGGCTACTACTACGGCGATGGGAATCCGGGCTGTGACGAGGCCTGTTCCAGCGGTGAGATCGCCGCGTGTTGCCTCGAAGACAGCTGTGCCCTGCTTGATTACACGGAGTGTGTCATCAACCAGGGCGGAGAACATTACTGGGGCGAACCCTGCAGCGATGATCTCTGCATACCACTCTGCCCGGGTGATCTTGATGGTGATTCATCCGTTGACGTCAATGACATCCTGTTGCTTCTGGGCGCATACGGTCAGGATGACTCCGGCGACTGCGATGGAGACGGTGACACCGACGTGAACGATGTCCTGTATCTGATCAACGCCTGGGGTGATTGTCCGTAGCCCCCCCACCTGTTCATGGAAAGAAAGTCGGCTTTGAAGGAAAACGGCTGCATTGTCGGCAGCCATGTCCCGTTGACTGCCGGTTCTTCAGAAAAATGATTGATCCACCCTGTGCGTTTGTCTCTAATAAAAGACATTCGGCCTCAGGCCGCTTGTATCTGTGGGAGAGGAAACCAATGCGATCAATCTGCACTGCTGTCTTGGCCACACTGGCCCTGGCTGGAACGTCATTCGCACAATCCGAGGCCATTGCGTGGGGCGACAACTACTACGGCCAATGCGACGTCCCTGCCGGTGAGACCTTCGTGCAGATTGATGGGGGTGACGGCTACACCCTCTGCCTGCGAGCAGACGGCACGGCCATCGCGTGGGGCGACAACTACTGGGGCCAATGCGACGTCCCCACCGGTGAAACCTTTGTGCAGGTCGCCGTCGGCAAGGAGCACTCGCTCGGCCTGCGAGCAGACGGCACGGCCATCGCATGGGGACGGAACAACTACGGCCAATGCGACGTCCCTGCCGGTGAGACCTTCGTGCAGATTGATGGGGGCACCGATTTCACCGTCGGCCTCCGAGCAGACGGCACGGCCATCGCGTGGGGCTACAACTACTGGGAACAATGCGAGGTCCCTACTGATGAGAGCTTCGTGCAGATTACTGTCGGTGATCGTCACGCCCTCGGCCTGCGAGCAGACGGCACGGCCATCGGGTGGGGACGGAACTACGACGGCGAATGTAACGTCCCTGCCGGCGAGACCTTCCTGCAGGTTGCTGGGAGCGCCGATTTCACCATCGGCCTCCGAGCAGACGGCACGGCGATCGCGTGGGGGAACAACTACTGGGGCCAATGCAACGTCCCTGATGGCGAGACCTTTATGAAGGTTGCTACGTGCGGCGACCACACCATCGGTCTTCGGGAAGACGGCACAACTATCGGATGGGGGCGGAACGACTACGGCCAATGCGACGCCCCTACCGGTGAGACTTTTGCACAGGTTGCTACGGGCAAATACCACAGCATCGGCCTGCGAGCCGACGGCGCCTCCGATAGTGACAATGACGGCATTCCCGACTCTCAGGACCAGTGTCCGGGGGAAGACGACACCATCGACACCGATGGGGACGGCACCCCGGATTGCCTCGAGCAACCCTGCACCGGCGACACCGATCAGGACGGCATCGTCGACATCACCGATCTCCTCAATGTCATCGAGGACTGGGGCGACTGCGAACAGCCAGCCACCATCTACGCCGCAGAAGCCTGGGGCAAGAACGACTACGGACAGAGCACCGTGCCTGTGAATCAGGAGTTCGTGCAGGTCGCCGTCGGCAAGGAGCACTCGCTCGGCCTGCGTGCAGACGGCACGACGATCGCCTGGGGCAGCAACGCCTACGGCGCCTGCGATGTCCCGGTTTACAATTTCATGCAGGTATCGGCCGGTGGCAACCACAGCCTCGGGCTCCGCAGCGACGGCACGGCCCTCGCGTGGGGACAGAAC
>MDSW01142953.1_pt1 | contig 13041 bp, 17 predicted proteins | sample 811171 | NCBI WGS metagenome assembly MDSW01 (sample SAMN05326641, study PRJNA326480) | marine metagenome | isolation source: seawater | place: Atlantic Ocean: North West | collected 2012 | reverse complement strand
TACTCATTATGAGGAAGGCAGAGAACATAAATCTGATTCTCCTACTCATTATGAGGAAGGCATAGAACATAAATCTGATTCTCCAACTCATTACGAGGAAGGCAGAGAACATAAATCTGATTCTCCTACTCATTACGAGGAAGGCAGAGAACATAAATCTGATTCTCCTACTCATTACGAGGAAGGCAGAGAACATAAATCTGAAGCAGGAAGTCATGGAGAAGAAGGAACAACTAAACCAGTAGTATTAAGAACAGAAAGTGAAGAAATTAGAGAAGCTATTTCAGAGTCAATTTCAACTAATAGAGAATTACTGCAAAAAATAGAAGACCTTGATGATTATATTGAAGGACAAGGTAAAACTATATATCCTGTTCCTCCTGACGGAAACTGTGGATACTATAGTGTAGTTGAAACAATGGCATTAGCAGATATTTATCCTCTTAATTTCAGCGAACAAGGCGAATCGTTACAGTATTCACGAGAAAGACAAACAGAAAAAGTATCACATACCCAAGAAGAAGAAAAACACGCACAAGTCTTATACAAAGCTATGTTAGAATTAAGAAGAGATACTGCTATGAAATTTTCACAGAATTTTAAAATAGATGAGGTTCAATCAGATGAAATAGAAGCAATTAAAGTAGCTATTTCTAGAAGCTATGAATCTGACACATTTAATCAGAAAATTAAAGATAAATATATTAGCGAAATAGAAAATAGTTCTACATCTAAACAAAAAATAGGAGACTGGATTACTGATATAGAATTAGGCTTAATTTCAGCTATGTTTAATATAAACATAAATGTGTACAATTCAGATAGAACTATAACTAACTATGAAGCCCCTAAATATAGAAATTTATATCCTATTCAACCTAATAGAAATATGGGAGCTTCACCTAAATCTATTCAATTAGGATACATTAGTAATTATCATTATGTAGGTGTTGTAAGTAAAGGCGTTGAACAAATTAGTCTTGAAAATATACAATATTATACAATTACTCTTGAAGTAGCAGAACAACCATACGAAATTGCTATAGATCTTAACAAAATCAGCGACAGTGAATATCAGGTAATTCCTCTTGGTTTATACAATGCCGAGACCCATAAAATAAAAAGCCTTAAACCAAGAAAAAATGTCCAGCATGCTTCTATATATGAAGAATTTACCAGATTTATTGATAAGCATAATCCTAATGGAGAAACTATAACTAATGAAGGTTTATATACTCGCATAGATTATTACAAAGATATAAGTTCAGGTAAAATATATAGGTCACCTAGCATTGAATCTGAAGAATTAGGTAAAATAAAAGTAAGGAATCTTAAACAAGGCAAGACATATTCACAAATAGTATTTAACTAATATATCTGTAAAATTGTTTTTATAGAAATATTATAATATTTTTTATTTGTTTTAATATATTAAATGTTTATATTAGATAAAATTGACACGTTTTGGTTTTTAACTTCATTATGTGTAGGTTTATTAGTTGTATATTGCACAACTCCTACTCCTGATATTATAATTAAATATCCAACACCTTTTAATGCCCATAAATTAGTTTTTAAGGATGATGTAGATAACTGTTACAAATTTAATACTCAAGAAATAAGATGCCCTCATCAAGAACAAATTACAGAATTTCCTATTCAAAGAAAAAGTAATTAAATTTAATTATAATACTACGAAATTAAATGTAATATAATATAAATATGTTTTCCAATTTATCAAGTAGTAGAGAAGGTGTTATTATAATGAGTGTAATATGGGGATTAGGCTTATCTGCTCTATTTAGAAAAGTATGTAAAGGACGGTCTTGTATAGTTATGAGAGGACCAAAACCTAATGAAATGCATAATAAGATATATAAAATAGATAACAAATGTTATAAATATACTGCCGCCAGCACACAATGTAAAGGACATCATTAAATAATTTATTGTTAATTCGTTTTATTTTTTGTTTTTGTATATAATTTAATATTATATATGAACGCTTCTGTAGAAAACTCTAATCAAACTGGTGCTGTTCAGCAACCAGAGAATGGCGAAGATAAGTCAATGAAAGCTGATGATTCTAATCTTGTAGACGAAGTTTTAGCTGAACTTAATCAAGATTCCGGAGAACCAAGCGAAGGTGCACAAAATGATGTAGCCAGTATGACTGGTTCAGAACATGGGCAACAAGCACCTGTTAATCCAGGGAATGATATGATGGATATGGCCCCTGATATGGAAATTCCACCACAAATGGACGTTGAGTATGATTCAGAAGAAAATACTGAAAATACTTGGATGAAAAGATTGAAAAAACCTCTTATTGTATTAGTATTATGCTTTATTATGTTTAATCCTTCGGTAAGAACATTACTTTCCACGCATCTTCCAAGAGTATTTGGTTCTTCATCAAGTATGCTATTACAACAAGGACAGGTCTTATTACTTTCAACATTAGTAGCAGTCCTTTTTTTTGGAACTAATTTACTAGATTAAATATATTTTCTTAAATTATAATATATGGATTCTAACAGATTAATACTAATTATACTTGCGAGTATATCATTATTACTTATAGCTCCTAAATTAAAAAAATATAGTTTTGGACTTATAATAATGACTATTCTTGTAGGATTTTCTGTAACTAAAGATATAGTTCTTGCTGTATGTGTGGCTCTAATCTTGGGAAGTGTATTTGCTTCTTTATGTTCAATTCCGTCAAGGCCTATTCCTAAAGAATTTTTTAAAAGTGGAAAAGGTAAATCAAAAAAGAAATCTAAGAAAAATGATTCTAATGAAGAAGAGGAAGAGGAAGAAGAAGAGGAAGACGAAGAAGAAGAGGAAGACGAAGATGGTGAAGACTCGAAAGAGGATTATGAAGATGAAGTTGAAGAAAATGATGATGGGGAAGAGGATGAAGGCGATGATGATGAAGAAGATGAAGAAGATGAAGACGGTGAAGAAGATGAGGATGTAGAAGAATTTAACTTAGATTCAAAAGGGAGTTTTTACGAAAATTATCAATCATTGACTCCCAAGCAAGTAAAAGGACTTAATAAAGACACACGTAATTTAATTAAAACACAAAAAAGTTTAATAGAAACACTCAATAATATGGGACCAGCACTTAAAGATGGGAGGCAAATTTTAGACACGTTTAAAAATTATTTCGGCAGTGAACAAGACATTGGAGCAGCCATGAAAAATTTTAAAGCATAATTTAATTATTAATTTAATATCTAATAATTAAATTTTTGGAACTTAAAGAAATAAAGCAATAACTATATATTAATGGGCATTCAATTCTCAATATATAGCAACAATGATAATAAATATAGAAAATATGGATGGAAAATGGACACGCCAGACCAAAGAGATATTCAATATAAACCTCCCGAAATAAAAATTAATAAAAATGTTGATTTAAGAAAAAAATGCCCAGGTATCTATAATCAAGGTAAACTGGGTAGTTGTACTGCTAATGCTATTGCGGCGGCATATGAATTTAATGAAATTAAACAAGATGAGAATAATATATTTATTCCATCAAGACTATTTATTTACTATAATGAAAGATATATGGAAAAAACAACTGAATGTGATTCTGGTGCGAATATAAGAGATGGTATTAAATCAGTTAATAAACAAGGTGTATGTAATGAAACAGATTGGCCATATGATATTAATAAATTTACAGTTAAACCTAACGACGAGTGCTATAAAGATGCTAATAATCATAAGTCTATTCAATATAAAAGAATCAAGCACGATATAGATGATATGAAAAAATGTATTAGTGCAGGATTACCATTTGTTTTTGGATTTGGAGTGTATGAAAGTTTTGAATCTAAAAATGTAGCTGAAACAGGTTTAATGCCTATTCCTAAAAAAGATGAAAAATTATTAGGAGGACATGCTGTCATGGCTGTAGGATATGATGATTCAAATGAGAATTTTATTATTCGTAATTCATGGGGAATTGAATGGGGTGATAGAGGATACTTTTACATGCCTTATAGTTTTATCGAGAATCAAAAAATGTGTAGTGATTTTTGGTGTATTGAAAAAGTAATTGACTCTGAATAATATATAAATTATTCTATTTAAAATTCATTAAAATGTCATTATATATTAATGAATATTAAGCTTATAGTCTGCTTTATAATGATTTACATAGCTTTTATCTTAATATCTTTTATGTTAGGATGGAGAAAGACTAAAAAGGTTGAACAGTTTACAAGTGTCAATAATATTTTAAAAGGTATGCTTAAAGATCCAAAAAAAACCTCTAAAATGTTTAAAAATATTTTAGGTAAAAAAGGAGATTTAGGCTATTTTGATCCTAGAAATGAAGGTAAATTAAAAGAATTAAAAAAAGAATTATTTGATAAAAAAGTTATAGATAATCTAAAAGTTCCATTACCCAAATTTGAAGAAACTACAAAAGAAGTTAAAGATCAAGATAAAAAAATAAAGAATAAAAAAAATAAAGAAAAATTCCTCCGCGCGAGAATGAAAGTCCCTATAAAACTTAAACAAATATTTTTACAAGACGTATGCAGATTTTCTTCTACAAGTAAAACCGGTCAATGTCCTAAGGCTTTTCCCGTATTTTTAGGTGCCGAGTTTTCTGGGAAAAATATTCAATGTGGTCATAAGTTAAATAATAATAAAAAGACACAATCTAAAATACAATACTGTAAATTGTGTTGTAAAAATGAACTTTAAAAGCCTCCTCTAAGACGAAGCACAAGATGAAGAGTTGACTCTTTTTGAATATTATAATCTGCTAAAGTTCTATTATCTTCAAGTTGTTTACCAGCAAAAATTAAGCGTTGTTGGTCAGGAGGAATACCTTCTTTATCCTGAATTTTTTGTTTTACATTTTCGATAGTGTCACTTGATTCAACATCAAGAGTAATAGTTTTACCTGTCAATGTTTTTACAAATACTTGCATGTGATGTATATCTATTACTTTAAATCTTTAAGTAATAAATATATCAATATATATATAAAATGAATATGTGTCCTGTTGACCAGTTTTGTTTTGACAAAAACACATTTATTCTACTTATTGTTGGTGTTATATTGTTTGTAACACATCATATAGGGAATACTAATCAAAAAATAGATAAATTAGAAAGAAATATAGAAAGCAATGATACAAGAATATCTCATAAAATCCAAAAATATAAAAAAAAATTGGTCGATTTAAAAGATATGAATAATTCTCTTACTGTAGCAAATATTGCTCAAAGAAATCAGAACAACGTATTTCAAAATAGAGTCCATAATCCTTTGACTCCACCTGAAAGAACATACCCATATCATAATAATAGAATACCTGTTAATATTGCCACGCGTGGAGAACCGTCTCAATTTCAACAAATGGGTGTTTTAATTCAAGAAGATGGAACAGGTAATAATCAAGTAAAATTACCTTTATTTGGACAACAATTATATCCCAGATCACGAGAATGGAGATATTATACGGGTTCAGATGGTTATCAAAGTATCAAATTATCAATAAAACATGATGGTAGAGATTCTATGGATCAATATGGCTGTAGGGAATTATATGACGGAAATACTGTGGATGTTGATGGTTATGATTCTAAATTTAAAGTAACTATTTATAAATTAGATGCCCCTAAATATATTCCTAACATGATATAAATTTGAATTAAATTTACGTTATCTTTTATCGTAAAAAAAATGACGACTCAACGTGTAACTGAATTGGTTACTGATGATATGTATAATCAATGTAACTATTCATCCAATAATGTATTTATCACTTATCTTAAATCATTAACAGTTGGCGGCAGATTATGTATTCTATCTAACGATAAAAATGGTCCAAGAATAAGATATGATTATCAAGATGATATGAATTTAGCACTTAATTTATATATTGTAGTGATAGTTGATAGAGGCTTTGTAATAGTTATGAGCAAATCTGATGTCGAAAAATTTTCAGGATTGAATTTATGGCTAACTGACGAAGAAGACCAAATTACAAAATCGTTTAGACTAAATTTGTATATAAATGGTAAATCTACCTTATCACCTAATATTATCATTACTGATCTTCCAACAGAATCGATTATTCATAGTAGAATAGTAAGTAATAACAATGAAATAAATAATAATACTGAACAAAATACAGATAATCAGACAATTAACATGACCTTGGAAAATATTCTCATTATGAGAAATTATTAATATCTAATTGTAGTAAAAAAATTATTTAAATAAAAATTTTTTTATTACTAATTTAACAAAACTACGTTTTAAACATGTAACCCTTTAATCATAATTTAATAATAATTGGTTATTATTAAATACATTAATATATCCAAATTAATCTACTTAAACATAAATATATTAGTATAGATAATAACATGATTGAATCAAGTGGAGGAGTAATTGTTTATGAATATGACTTTATAGAAAATCTCTCAAATACATTTAGTGCAGAATTGGATGAAGATGTTCTTGCCAATTTACTTGAAATCAAAAAAACTAATAAATTTATAAGACGAAAAAGCCCGCTAAGACTTAGTTATAAAATGACAGCAGCAGATACATGGAGAAAAGCACGAGAAAATTCTGGTAATGAAACAACTAGTGATTTTACGAAATTGTTAATTTCCAATCTTAACAAAATATCTGAAATTAATTTTCCTCAAATAGCTACAAAAATTAATGATATTTATATAAATTTGACATCTTTGGAAGAGCGCTTAGGCTTTATTAAGTGTATTTGTGATAAAGCAGTTACTGAAAATATTTACTGTGGTTTATATGCTCAGCTAATTAACAATCTTTCTAATGTTTCTGAAAATGGAGATACAAATATAATAGAAATAGTTCTCGAGTTTTGTAATAAATTCTTTGAAAAATTTAATACTACTGATATAGAAGAATTACAGGATATTAATGATTATGAAAAATTATGTAGTATTATGAAAATTAAAACTCAATTGATTGGAGGATATATATTTATAGCAAATCTGTACAAGTATAATATAGTTTCATATGAAACAGTTTTTAAAAATTATGAACTTTTAATTAGTCTTACTCAAAATGCGCCGAAAGATTATGTTGGAAAATATATTGATGCTATAGTAAGTATTTTAAGTAATTGTGGTGCTAAATTAGAAAATGACTATCCAAACATATTTAAGGAAAACTTTATGGAAATTTGTTATACTCTTTCAAAAGAAAATGGAAATTTAATACCTAAGTACAGATTTAAATTAATGGATATATGTGATAAATTTGAAAACAATTGGTCTGTATCTGATTCAGATTGGAATAAAGTTTAATTATTTAAAAATAATTAGTATTTAAAAATTATTTTAAAATATAATATATGAGTGATAGACTTACAACATTGCATATAAAATGTGTAATTTTAGGAGAAGCAAATGTAGGTAAAACATCCTTAATTACAAGATATTTTTATGGAAAATTCCATCAATTTTGTGAATCAACTATAGGATGTTCATTCAGTAATAAAGCAATTGATATTGATGGAACAAAGTATAAATTAGATGTATGGGATACAGCCGGACAAGAAAAATATAGAGGGTTAATGCCAATGTATTATCGTAATGCTGATATAGTATTTTTATGTATTGATTTAACAGAGAAAAATAAATCTAGATTGATAGAAAATTATAATTACTGGACCTCGCAAATTAGTAAACATAGTGATAATCCTAACAGAATCGTAATATTAGTAGGAACAAAACAGGATCATAGACTTCAATCAATGACCGAAGAACAAATTAGAGAATTACTTAAAGAAAAAGATTATAAATATTTTGAGACATCGTCTAAATCGAATACTGGAATTACTGAATTATTTCAATATGCTGCCAAAACAGCATCATTTATAGTAGATGAACGGGAAAAGCAAATTATTGATAGCGCAAGGAATAACTGTACTTTAGGAAAACCCATTATTGAACAAAGTGGTAGTGGCTTTTCTTGCTGTTAGTTATAATAAAATTTTTTATTATAATTAATTAATATGCTCCATATACATCTCCATGTTTTATAACGCGTCTTATTATTTTACACTTTTTAGGAGGTTGATTTCTTGTTAAATTAATTGGCATTCTTGGAATATATTTTGTACATTTAGGTGGTGATTTTTCTTTTTTAGGAGGAGACAATTTTCTAACTACATACATTTTTTTATCTGGTTTGTATTGAGGTTTAGGTTTTGACTTTGGCTTAGGTTTAGGTTTTGGGGGAGATTTAGGTTTTTTAACCTTCTTTTTAATTTTTTTTATCTTTTTCTTCTTACTCTTTTTTTTAGGCTTAGGTTTAGGACAAACAGGTATTCTTGTTTTTAAAATATAATTAGATAAATCTGGATTTTTAGGACAAGTTGGTATTTCACTCTTCAAAATATACTTACTCATATTCGGTTGAGGTGATACACGACTTTTAAGAATGTATTTAGACATATCAATTGTCGTAGCATTGAGTTTTTGTTTCAAATAAGATAATCTTTTACTATCTTTTTTTTCTACTTTTTGTTCCTTAGGTTCAGGTTTATCAATACAAAAGGCTGAAGTTTCTTTGGGTTTAGTTTCTTCAGGTTTAGTTTCTTCAGGTTTAGTTTGATTAACATCAATAGGTTTAACATCTGGGTTAGTATTTTCTAAATTATTTATATCTTTATTAAGTTGCTCAACAGCATTACTAATATCCTCTGTATGTTGATGTTCACGCGGATTTCTATTACGAATATTGTTCTCAAATCTTTCTGTTTTAATAGGCTTTTTAATACTCAATAAACCTACACAACATATTAATAATAAAGCTAACATAATAAAAACTTTATTGTTCATTATTATATTAGTGATAAATTCTTTTAGAATAGACAATATAAATATAAATTATTTTTTGGCTTTTCTGAAAGATCTTCTTATTATACGTTTTCTTATTACTTTTTGTGGATGTACTTTTTCATCTATAATTTTATTTCCGAAGTTTAATGCATCTTTAGGCTGTAAACCAGTTGGTCTGGCAAGTTTCATGTTGTAATATTCACCTGTTTTCATTACAGGTTTACCATTTTTACCTGGATAAGGCTCATCTTTTTTTGCTATCCATCCAGGATAATAGTAGTTAGGATTATGAACCTCGTTGTATTCAAATTTAGGTAAAATTGAACCTACCTGAGTATAATCCATCACATCTACAGGAACACTTTTATCATAAATAGGTGTTACAGTAGCAGTATTTTTTTTACTTGGTATACATGCGGGTGGTCTTTTTTGCGGAACACTCCAGTAATGCGGAGGCATAAAACTCCAACCATATGCCGACGCTACTTTACGCGAGGGTTCTTTATGTTTAAACTCTATGCTTGGCTTAAAGCTGAAATTTGAAGGGTCTATTGGTTTTACTCCATCATTAGCTTCCAGTAATTTAGAATCTCTGTTTTTAACACTGGCAAAATATTTATCAGTACTATTGGTTACTTTTGAATCTAAATTATTAATTTTTTTATTTTGATTTTCTATTTTTTTCTTAAGTGCTGCTATTTGTTTTTGAGAATCAGCTTTAGTAACCTTTTTAGGAACTTCGTTAGATGTAGTAAGATTTTTACCTATTTCTGATGCTTTGGCTAAATTGCCCGTTGTTTTATCTATTACGCATTTAAATGAATTTTTACCAGGTTGTGATTTACATGATATACCAAATGATTTATCATCATTTTTACAATCTTTACTTTTTTTAGAGAACTTCTTCTTACGTTTTTCGGCGGAGCGTCTTTTAGATTTTCTAGGAGAGGGTTTTTTTGATTTTTTATTTCTTGAATTGTAACGTTTTTTAGTAAGCTTGATTAAATCTCTTAAATAAATACGACGTTTGTTCTTAAGTTTTGGGTGACTTCTTAAAAGAGAAAGGATCGATTTAGATTGCTTATCTACTACTTGTTCAAATTTTTTTTTTTGTTCAGGAGTGAGGCTGCTTAGTTTCTTATTGGCCTGTTTGAGCAGCCCTTCCCCCACAGCCTTTCTTATTTCATTCAAGTCAGTAACTTTATTTTTATTTTTATCAACATTAGTAAATAAATTAGTTAACATTTTAATTTCTTGATCTAAAGATTTTCCACTGAAATTTTCAGTTACTTGTGGTTTATCTTTACATGATAAAGCAACCAATAAAAATATGACAATTAGAATTATTAAATACAACTTCATTTTAATATAATATAATAAATAAAAATTACGGTAATAATTATAATAGTCTATATAATTATATGGATTCAAGAATACAAAATAAATATGGAAAAGAAAACAATTCTTCTGTAGTTGAACTATCAGAAAATGATTTCGATGGTATAAAGTTAATACACCCTAAATTTAAGAATAAATATACTTTATTAAAAATATATGCTCCTTGGTGTGGATATTGTGTAAGAATGACCAATGAGATGAATCATTTAGGAAGAGAACTACCTAAGCGTAATATAGGTGTAGCAACTATCAATTATGAACAAAATAAAGAACTTGTATCAAAAATAGGTTCACAGGGATTTCCTTCAATGTTTATTGTAGATAAATCGGGTAATTTACATGAAACACTTATGGGCGGCAGAACTCTTAAAGAAATGTTAGTAGCAATTAAATTCAAGACAAAAGAACTAGATAATTAAAATTTAAAAATAATTAATTTTTAAAAGTTAAATACTTAATAGTTGTGGTAGTATTCAGTTGGGGGAGCAGCTGCATCTTCGGCGGCTACGTCTTCTTCTGAGGCAGCAGGTGCTTCAGCGGGGGCTGGAGCGGCATTTACTTGCATGGAAGACATCATTCTCATGGCGATAGTGAAAACGATAGCAGCGGCGAGAGAGTAGCTCCAGTCGAGAGCACCACCACCTTGCCAGATAAGAACGGTGAGTGCGAAAAGTTGTACAGCAGCGTTTTGGGAAGCTTCAGTCCACCATGCGGGGGCAGCGGCAAATCCGCCAAGTGATCCGAAAGCAGTTGCGATTGCGTGTGCGTGATTTTTGTCGTCAAACATTATATATTATATGTAAATATAAAAATTTATAAAAAGATTATAAATTTATTCTAAAATTAGATTCTGGTTTTAATTTGTTTAATTAAGAGTAAGAGAATTAATAAAGCTACCAAAAATGTAAGAATAAAAATAATTGAACTCATTAATAAGTAGGGATAAAGTCTCTTAAAAGTATACATTATTAATGGTTCAACTACATTTGATTCAATTTTAGAAATATTTTCAGCTTTACTGACTTCTTCTATTATTTTGTCTAATATTTCTTTAGTAAACTTACTTATAGCCATTATTTATAATACAATAAAAATTATTAAATTATAATACGATTTTAAGTTAAAAATAACATTTTAATATTAACTACATGACAACTATCAAATATGAAAAAATAAATGAAAATAAATGGGGGCATCTGTTTAGGGTATCTCTTTTAGATAAAAGTAAAACAAAGCCTATTGAATTAATTCTTAAAAATGTTAAAAGTATATTTGGATTAGAGAAAATTTATGATAAATCTTATATTAAGTGGTGTATTTCTAAGAATGATACTGATATTGTTAAATTATTAGAAAAAATACTCGAAGAATCTTATCCGGACTCAGATTTAGAAAATTTAGTTTCTCAAATATCTATTCGTTCTAACTATCCTACTATGTTAAAAACTAAAATATCAAATAGTTCAAGTTATGAGGTAATTAAACATAACCAAGGTGAAATTATTACTTATAATGATATTAAAAATAAATTATGTAATGTAAGTTTAATATTGAAGGTTGTTAATATTAATAATAAAAAACTTACATATAATTTAGAAATAAAAGAGATTGCGTTACTTAATAATAATTAGTTTATACTTTTAAAATATATTATGGAGGAAACTAAAATTAGACATTTTTTTGAATATCTTGATTATGAAAATTTAACTCAAGAGGATAATTCATTCGAAAGACCAGTAAAAAATGAAAAAGGGATTTTTGTTGCCAAATTAAACACACCATTTGCGTTTTATTTACCTAAATCAGAACTATGTGATATGTTTCAGGATACTTATGGTAACAATGTTATAAATTATGTGATTAACCTTGACTCGCATTCTGAAATAGTTCAGTTTCTTGAAAATTTTGACACACTATGTATAAATCATGCATCAGACAATTCTAGACTATGGTTTGGAAAAGAACTTAATTCCGAAAAATTAATTAAATACTACAACACACTTTATGAACTTTCACAAGACGAAAAAGCTTTATATTTACCTATAGCTGTAGGTACTGAAAATATAGAAGAAATAATAAAATATAACGAAAATTCTGATATTATATTATCTGTAAAAATAGTTGGAATAGAATTTTTTCAACAAACCTTTAGATGGCAAATTCAGTTTAATAAAATAGTTGACAGTATAGATGAGTCAGACAACGAAGATGATATGAATTTTGATGAACTTGTTCAAGGGACAAATATTGAATCTCTTGATAATTATTTTGAAGAAAGACACTCTGATATTGAGGATAATACTATTGGTATATTTAATTATAACAATGAACCTAATAGTATTCAATCTAAAATGAATCAATATAATTCTATAGAAAAGATTAACACTTCATTAGAATCTAATAAATTAATTGCTAAGACAACTAATAATCAATCTAAAATTCATACAGAAAATTTACAATATTCTCCTGAAGAGGAACTGTACAAGTCTCAAGATAATAACGATGAATATGAAGAAAACTATGAACAAAATATATCGAATGATAATGAATATATCGTAAATAATAAATATCATAGAAGTCAAGATGGAAAAGATAATGAACAGCGAGATTATCGGGATTATAACTACCAAGATGTTGAGCATAGAGAAGAGGAGAATCAATACGATGAAGATGAACATGAATATGATGGAGAGGAAGAATATGAAAATAATGGAGAGGAAGAATATGAAAATAATGGAGAGGAAGAATATGAAAATAATGGAGAGG
>MDSW01024022.1_pt1 | contig 13041 bp, 14 predicted proteins | sample 811171 | NCBI WGS metagenome assembly MDSW01 (sample SAMN05326641, study PRJNA326480) | marine metagenome | isolation source: seawater | place: Atlantic Ocean: North West | collected 2012 | reverse complement strand
GGGCATGGTGGCTGTTGTTGCTGGCTGGCCTGAGCGATGCTGCCGATGGCTGGTTGGCCCGCCGAGCCGGTGGCGGGTCCAGCTGGGGTGCCCGTCTCGACCCCCTTACGGACAAGGTGCTGGTCGCGGCACCGCTGGTCTGGTTGGCCTCGACCGGTGGATTGCCCGCCTGGGCCATTTGGTTGCTGCTGGCCCGTGAACTGTTGATTTCGGGATGGCGTGCTCAGGCCCTGGACGGCGCGCCCGCGTCGCGTGGCGGGAAGCTCAAAACGATCCTGCAGTTCCTGTCGCTGCTGCTGCTCCTCTGGCCGCCAGGTTGGAGCGGACACGCGTGGCTTGTTGGGCTGGGCTGGTGGTTGTTCTGGCCATCGCTGCTGTTGGCGATGAGCTCTGCCGTGGCCTACCTCAAGCCCCAATCAACTGGGCGTCCGAACTGAAATCCGGGGCGCTGGTGGGGCTGAGGGCGTAATCGTTCTGGTAGCTGTCCGCCAGCCCTGACGCCAGATCGAAGCTGGGCTGCCAGGCCAGCTCACGCTGAACGCGGGTGATGTCCGTGAGGAAGTGGTTGAGCCTCAGCGGAAAAGCCTTACGGGCCTTCGGATCGAGACCGGAGGGGTCGAAACGGCGCATCTCAATGGCCTTTGGATCCTTGCCACAGGCCACCGCTGCAGCCTCGATCAATCCCTTGAAGCTGACGCCTTGCTGGCCGGAGCAGTTGTAAATGCGATTGGCGGCGGTGTCCACATCGATGCAACGGGCCATGGCTTCGGCGAGATCCTCCACGTGGCCGAGTTGGGTGATGGTGCTGCCATCCCCAGGCAAGGGCACGGGCCGATCGTTCACGATGCGATCAAAAAACCAACGCTCGATGGGGTTGTAGTTGCCAGGCCCATAGATGTAGGTGGGCCGGAAGCTTGTGAAGGGAATGCCCTCCGAGCGCAGCCAGGCTTCGGTGTCCGCCTTGCCGGCATGGCGGCTCTCAGGGTCCGTGGCGCTGTCCTCCGTGAGGGGCCAGAGCTCCGACGCGGCATAGACCCCTGCGGAGCTCACGTAAACGAAACGGTGGCTGGGAGCACCGGTGACCGCCAGCACGCGGCGACTGTCGTCAAGCTTGCGCCCCGAGCTGTCGACAATCACGTCGAAACGACGTCCTTGCAGCGGTGTCAGCCCTTCATCGCTGCTGCGGTCACCGCAGAGGTGCTCCACACCGGTTGGTACGGCGTTCTTGCCTCGGGTGAACAGGGTGAGTTCATGGCCCTGAGCCTGCAGACGGGCCACCAGCGGCTTGCCCACAAAGCGGGTTCCACCCATCACCAGGATCTTCATCACAGCCGCTGAGCCAAGAGCGCAGCCATTGAAGCGTGGCGCTGCAGGATGGGTGATCTCCTAGAAGCCAGTCATGGAGATCATCCCTGCCATTGATCTGCTCGATGGTGCCTGCGTTCGACTCCATCAGGGGGATTACGAGCAGGTCACCCGTTTCAGCGACGATCCGGTGGCGCAAGCTCTCAGCTGGCAGCGTCAAGGCGCCACCCGTCTGCATCTGGTGGATCTCGATGGGGCGAAGAGCGGCAAGCCCGTGAATGATGCGGTTGTCCGTGCCATCACCACCGCCCTTGAGATCCCTGTGCAGCTCGGGGGCGGGGTGCGTTCCCTGCCGCGGGCCAAGGAGCTGCTGGCCTGTGGCCTGGATCGCGTCATCCTCGGCACCGTGGCGATCGAGCAGCCCGAGCTGGTTCAGGAGCTGGCGGATCTCTATCCCGGCCGGATTGTGGTGGGCATCGATGCCAAGGACGGACGCGTTGCGACGCGGGGCTGGATCGAGCAGAGCAACGTGCTGGCCACAGACCTGGCGCGGCGCTTGAGCAGCCAGCCCCTCGCCGCCATCATCACGACGGATATCGCCACCGATGGCACCCTGGCGGGCCCCAACCTTGAGGCCCTGAGGGAGATGGCACAGGCCAGCCGAGTGCCGGTGATCGCCTCGGGTGGCATCGGCTGCATGGCCGACCTGTTGTCGCTGTTGCCCCTCGAGCCGCTTGGGGTGTGCGGCGTGATCGTCGGACGTGCCTTGTACGACGGTCGCGTCGATCTGTCCGAGGCGATCCGGGCCATGGGCGATGGGCGTCTGCAGGATCTGACAAGCCAGTCCGCAGACCTGGCCTGAGCTTTGGAAGGCAGAACGTTTTAAGGTGACGTTATCGAGACCCTTTCTGTGGTATCGCGCCCGACCTCAGCAGCCTTCGGTCAACCTCTCAACGAGGGGTTGATGGAGGTGTTCGAGCGTTGCAGAACCCTGGGGATGCGATTGAGCCGTCAGCGCCGCATGGTGCTCGATCTGCTTTGGAGTGAACGCAGCCACCTCAGCGCCCGCGACATCTTTGAAAAGTTGAACGCCCGCGGCCGCAGCATCGGCCATACCTCCGTTTATCAGAATCTTGAGGCGCTCCAGTCCGCTGGGGTGATCGAGTGTCTGGATCGCGCCAATGGGCGGCTGTACGGCTACCGCAGTGATCCCCACAGTCATCTCACCTGTTTGGACAGTGGTTCGATTGAGGACATCGATGTGGAGTTGCCTCAGGATCTGCTGGAGCAGATCGAACGTCGAACGGGGTTTCACATTGAGTCGTACACCCTGCAACTCAACGGTCGCCGCACCCTGGAGGATTGAGCGGAGGCTCGTTACCTTGACGGTCTGAACCCCTCGGACCGTTCCTTGGCTGCTTCTAAACCGGTGAGGATTCTTCTTCTGGCGCCGGTTTTACTGGGCGAATCCCTGGCGCTGCAGCTCACCTCGGCCGATGAGGATCTTGAGGTGATGCTCCAGGCCGATCAGCTTGGCGGCCATCCGGCTCTGGTGATCTGGTCGATCGACGCGGTGAGCAGTTTCACGGCCATCCGTCGTGAAGCGTTGCTGTTGCAGGAGCGCTGGCACCCTGCACCCTTGCTGCTGTTGTTGCCTCCACAGCTCCCCGTCAGTCGTGATGCCTTGCTCAGCCTGCCGGCATCCGGGCTTTTGCAAAACAGCGACATCACCACGCTGCAAGGAGCGATCAAGACCCTGATCGGTGGTGGGCGAGTCGTTGAGCTCCATGCCGTCGACAGCGGGTCTGCTGCGGAGCCCGCAGCGATGGGACTTGGCCAGTGGCTGCTCGTGAATGGACTGCAGCAGATCAGCAACGATCTGCATGTGATCCAGGCCATGTTGACGCCGCCACCGGAGCATCCCTTGCTTCGGCTGATCCTCGAGGGGCGCTGCCGCGAGCTGCGCTGTGCCCGGTCGTTTCTGCTCTGGTTGTGGGGCCCGCTTCAGCTTGGCTTCACCGATCCGGTGCTTCAGCGTTCCGAGCCCGATCGGGGCCCTGCGCCAGGCGATGCCACCGCCATCACCCTGCGGGAGCGCAATGCCATCGCGGTCTGGTCCGCCATTCGTGATCGCTTGGATACGGCGGTGAAGGGTGGGCTGGACAATGCCACCGGCCGCTTGCTGGCCCTTGATGGGCTCAATCCGGAGCGTCGGCGTGACCTGCTGCTGGCTCTCTTGCAGCAGTTGGATCAGGTGTTGCAGCAGCTCCGTTCCGGTGATGATCCGCGAGCCATGGCACGGAACTGGCAGGCTCTGCAGCCCGAGCTGCGCCGTGAGGCCCTCACGAGCGTGGCCGGCCGCTATGTGCGGCTGCCTCAAGGGGAAGACCTGTTGCCTGTGGCCGATCAGCTCCTGGATCGCGCTGATCTCTCCGGCACCGATGAGGAGTTGCCCGATGTCTCGCGCATGTTGACTCCCTTGCTGGTTGATCAACCCGTGCTGGTGAACGGGCAGCTGCTGCCGGCGGACGATCCCAGAGCGCTTCTGCAGCTGGAAACCCTCGTCAGCAATTGGCTGGTTCGAACGGCCGAATTGATCGGCGCCGAACTGCTGGATGCCTGTGGCGATTGGCCGGAGCTCCGCTCTTACATGCTGCGTGATGCCCTGGTGTCCACCCGGGAACTGGAACGCCTGCGCAATCGGCTCAACACCCAACTGCGCCTGTCGGATTGGATCGAACGGCCGATCCAGCTGTACGAGAGCCGCCGCACCCTGTTCCAGCTTCGTCAGGGACGCATTGAGCCGTTGCAATGCACCGAGCCCCGCGATCAGGAGCTGAATGCCTTGGGTTGGTGGCCGCGACAGGTGGCCCTGCTGGTGGAGACCCGTGATGCCCTGGCGCCGCAGGTCCAGGCCCTGGTGAGGCGTCTTGGCGATCTGATGGTGGTGGTGCTCACCCAGGTGATCGGTCGTGCGATCGGATTGATCGGCCGCGGTATCGCCCAGGGAATGGGCCGCAGCCTCGGCCGCGGCTGATCTGAACGCCTCCCCGCTGACAGCCAGCAGTCAGGATGGTTCACTGCGGCTCGCTCCCATGGCATCTCTGGTCCCTGCACTGATCAGCTTCTGTCTGTCGGTGCTGCTGCTGGTCAGTCCCGTCGCCGCTGCCCGTGATAGCAACAGCTACGACGGCAATATCTACGCCTTGTACGCCGGCAACGGCTCATTGGTGCCCCCCGCCGGGACCCTGGCAGACGCTCTGGCGGACGGTCGCACCAGCGTTTTGGTGTTCTATCTCGATGACAGCGCCGACTGCAAACGCTTTGCACCGGTGGTGTCGGAGCTGCAGCGGCTCTGGCTGCGCAACATCGAGTTGCTGCCCCTCAACATCGATCCTTTGCAGGGGCGCGAGCCGGACGGTCCCAACGATCCAGCGACTTATTGGAATGGGCAGATCCCCCAGGTGGTGGTGATCGGGCCGGATGGGTCGGTGCTGCTCGACCGTGCTGGCCAGGTCCCCCTGGATGCCATCAATGCCGCCATCAGCGACGCCACCGGACGGCCTGCTCCTGAGGTGGGGGCCGTGAATCCTGGTGGCAACTTCAACGAAGTGAACATGGAGGTGGAGGCCGTACCCGGATAGGCCGCTTACGCTGCCGCCGGTTTTGATGGCTGTTGGCCGAACGCTGCTGTGGTTGTTGTGCTGCTCCTGCTGCTCCTGCTTGGCCTTGCCGTGGCCTGGATTGAGCTGCGCCATCGCCTGAGGCCCGCGTCGCCCCTCACCATGCGGGCGATCGACTGGAGCGTGGTTCCCCTGGGCAGCGAGGTGCGCGTCACGGGGGTTCTGGAGATCACGAATCCCCATCAGCGCATGGAAGTGTTCGTGCCAGAGCTCTCTGTGTCCCCCGTTTTGTTGGGCAAGGCTGCTCCCACCCAGTTGCAGGTCACAACGGCGATCGAGGCAGACCATCCGGATGAGGACAGCCGGGAAGATGGCTATTGGGCGGCCTACATCGTGAAAGGACGCAAGTCCACCCGCGCCAAGGTCACCATCACCCTGCGCGATCCATCCGGGGCGAATCCACTGGATCGATTCGACACCCTTTGGGCCGATGTGCACTGGATCAATTACGGCCCCTTTGGGCGTTCAGCCCGTCGTCAGGGGGTGCTCGTCTCCCTGAAGCGGCCCCAGCCCCTCACGTCGGCTGACGCCGAATTTCGCATCGGAGAGGGCTGCCGCGTTCTGCCCCTGCGAACCCATCTGCTCGGGTCCCTTGACGATCCGATCGACGTTCTGCGGACCTACGCCTCCGACCTGCTCCAACCGGGCGACGTGCTCACCATCGGGGAAACTCCCGTGGCTGTGATCCAGAGCCGATACCGCCATCCCAGCGAAGTGGAGCCCGGCATGGTGGCGCGTCTTGCCTGCCGGGTGTTTCATCCCACCAGCAGCTTGGCGACGGCTTGCGGCATGCAGACCCTGATCGATCTTGTCGGTCCCAGCCGCGTGATCGTGGCCTGGTTCGGAGGCTTGCTGCTCAAGCTGGTGGGCGTGCCCGGTGGTTTTTATCGACTGGCCGGTGATCAGGCTCGATTGATCGACGACATCACCGGAACAACACCGCCGTACGACCAGACCATCGTCCTCGGTCCCGAGGAACCAGAGGCCCTGTGCGAGAGAGCCGCCATGGAGCTTGGGGTTGCCGTTGCCATCGTTGACGTCAACGATCTGGGTCGCGTCAAGGTGTTGGCCTCCAGTCGCGGTTGTGATGAGGAGCTCCTACAGCGCGCATTGCGCCCCAACCCGGCTGGCAATGCGAACGAACGCACACCGCTGGTTCTGGTCCGCCCAGGCGTTGCCTGAGCGATACATTGAAGACAGCGTTTCGGGGGTGATGTGGATCTGAACGTCCCTCCGGCCCTGACGATCGAGCCGTTGGCGATCCGTCATCTGCAGCAGTTGCAGATGTCCTCGGACGCCGGCCAGCTCCCGCGCCTGCAGTCCGTTCTGCTGGGTGACTGGCTGGCTCGGATTGAACAGCGTTTTCCCGATCTGTTGCCTAGTCGCTCGCCGCGGTGTCTGGTGGCTCTGGAGGACAACCGCTTGGTGGCGGCTGTCGTGGTGCGGCCCTACAACCGCCGCGGCAGCTGCTGGTCGGTGCAGATGCCGGAGTTGCTCGCGTCGATGACGTCGTGCAGCGTGCGCAGTGTTCAGCTCAATTTGCTTCAGCAGGCTCTGCAGCTGGGCAGTCCGCTGGTGCGCAGTTGGGTGGTGCGCTGCCCTGCCGCCGATGCCGATCGCATCGCCTTGATGCGGGAGCTTGGCTTTCAACCGCTCCGTTCCTTGCAGGCCTGGCACCCCCCGGCGGCCCCTGCATCCGCTGTCGACGCGTCAGAGCTGCCGGATGGTCTCAGCTGGCAGCCAGTGAACCGACGCACAGCTCAGTTGCTCTGGCCGATCGAGTTGGGCGGCAGTTTCAGCCATCTGCGCCAGATCACGGATCGCCATTGGCTTGATCTGTTGGATCGCACCGGGCCGGGCTGCGGTGTGCTGCTGGCAGAGGATGCCGTGCTCGCAGGCTGCTTACAGCTGGGAGAAGGCAGCCGCAGTGAACAACTCGAGCTCCTCCGCGACCTGGCCTGGGATCCGCGCCTGGAGAAGGCCCTGCCCTGCCTGCTCAAGCGTCTTCAGCGAGACGCCAGTCCTTCCGCCTTGATCACGGCCCTTGAAGATGAGCCTCTCGCCGAGGTGCTGGACAGTGAAGGCTGGCAACGGGGAGACGAGCAGTTGATGCTGGGCCGCAGTATGTGGCGACGGCAGGCCAGTCCGCGCAACCTCCAGCTTGTTCGTCCCCTTGGCCAGGTGTTCGGCCGGCTAAGGCCCGGTCAGGCTCCTCTGCCAACGCCCAGCCTGGGGCGGCGCTGACGGCCTTGCAGGCTCCCTGCTCCGTGCTCAGTCTTGACGTCGGTCGCCGTCGCGTCGGTCTGGCCGGATGCGATCCACTGGGCATCACGGTGACGCCGTTGCCCGCCTTGCATCGCAGTCGCTTCGAAACGGATTTGTTGGTGCTGCAAGGCCATTGCACACGTCGCGCCGTGCAGGGGCTTGTCGTTGGACTACCCCTCGATGCTGCTGGAGCTCCGACGGCTCAGGCGGTTCATTGCCGTCGTTACGGCCATCGCTTGGCCGCTGCACTGAAGCTTCCGCTGGCCTGGGTGAATGAGCACAGCAGCACCTGGGCGGCTGCTGAACGCCATGGCTTGACAGGCGATCGCAGCGGTCGCCTCGACAGTGCTGCTGCGGCCTTGTTGCTGGAGCAGTGGTTGCGTGAAGGCCCTGCCCTCAAACCGGTCGATTCGGCGGCCCCAAGCTCGGGCGTGACGCCCGATCATGGTGGATCCTGAGTCCTTCAAGGATTTGGTCCCATGCGTGATTCAGGTCCCAGCAGCAGTGGCGACGTCCCAACCGTGTTGGTACGGGATGCGGAAGGCCACGATCTGTTGTGCTTCCTGGAGCAACTCATCCCCCTCGACGGCAGTGACTATGCCCTGCTGACGCCGGTGGACACCCCGGTGTCCCTGTTCCGTCTGAAGGACGGTGATGACCCCGAACCCATCACCACCATCGCCAGCAGTGAACCGATTCTTTCGGTGGCGGATGTGGTGCTGCAGGAACACGACCTCACCCTGGTTCGTTCGGCGGTCACCCTCACCGTGAGTGGAGAGTTGGATGAACCGGATCCTGAGGATCTTGAGGACGACGACGAGGACGAGGCCGATGAAGAGTCGGAGACCTATGAGCTCCTCGTGAGTTTCATGGTCGATGAAGAGGAATACGGTCTCTACATCCCCCTTGATCCCTTCTTCGTCGTGGCCCGCATGGTGGATGGACAGGCTGAATTGGTGGAAGGTGAGGATTTCGACCGGATCCAGCCCCGTATCGAAGCGGAACTGGATGAGCGCGAATGGCCGGATTGAGCCATCAGCACTGGCTGCAGCCCGATTGGGAGCCGGGACTGACCATTGCCCATCTACCGCTGGCCCACCTGATCGGTTGTGAGATCAAGGCCGCCGTGATCGATGTTGATCGAACCCTGCTGCCTGGCCGCGATGTGAGGCTGCCCGACAGTGTTCGGTCCTGGATGCTCGAGGCCGCCGGCAGCATGTCCCTGCATCTGTTCAGCAACAACCCCTCAAGGGCCAGGATTTCCGCCGTCGCTGACCAGTTGGGGCTGAGCTTCACCTGCGGTGCTGGCAAGCCGCGACGCGGGGCCCTGCGTCGGGTCATCGACACGCTGGCCCTTGAGCCCCATCACGTGGCGATGGTCGGTGATCGACTGTTCACCGATGTGCTCTGCGGTAACCGCTTGGGGCTCTACACCGTCCTCGTCCGGCCTGTGGCTGAGGACGGTTCACCGTGCCATCACGATCGTGTGCAACGCCTGGAGAGACGCTTGGCGCGTTGGATGGGGGCGCCTGTGGCATGACGCTGTGGGTGTTGAAGCTGGGGACCAGCCTGTTGCGGGGGGACACCGCCTCCGCAATCCAGGGCTATGGCGACTGCATCGCGGCGGCGATCCAGCGAGGCGACCGGGTGGTGCTGGTGACCAGCGGGGCGGTCGGCCTTGGTTGCCAGCAGCTGCAATTGGATCAGCGGCCTGATCGGGTGGTCGCGCTGCAGGCGGCTGCCGCCATTGGTCAGGGGCATCTGATGGCCCTGTACGACCAGGCGATGGCCCGTCATGGCATCTCCGTGGCCCAGGTGCTGCTGACCCGGTCCGATCTGGCGGATCGCCGGCGCTACACCAATGCATCCAGCACCCTGATGCAGTTGCTCGAGTGGGGGGTGGTGCCGGTGATCAATGAGAACGATGCCCTCTCACCAGCGGAACTGCGGTTCGGGGACAACGACACCCTCTCCGCCCTGGTGGCAGCCGCCGTGGCTGCTGATCAGCTGATCCTGCTGACGGATGTGGATCGTCTGTATTCCGCCGACCCTCGAACGGATGCCGATGCACAACCGATTCCCGATGTGCACCTACCCCGTGAGCTGCGGGCCCTCGAGGCTGTCGCCGGTGAAGGGGGGCGCTGGGGGACCGGTGGCATGACCACCAAATTGGCGGCCGCTCGCATCGCTACGGCCAGTGGCATCACGGTGCACTTGGCTGATGGTCGCGATCCGCAGCGTCTCGATCAGCTGCTCCGCGGTGGCCGCGGTGGCACGGTGTTCCATCCGAGCGGTCAACCCTTAGGCAATCGCCGCAGTTGGCTGGCCCATGTGTTGCAGCCTGTTGGTGAGTTGCACCTCGATGACGGCGCTTGCCGGGCCATCCGCGACCGTGGCGCCTCCCTGCTGCAGGTGGGCCTGACCAAGGTCTGCGGTGAGTTCGAGGCGAACCAGCCCGTCAGCCTTCGGGATCCAGCCGGAGAAGAGCTCGGGCGCGGCCTCTGCTCCCAGGCCAGCCGAGAGCTGCAGCACGCTCTGTTGGCCTCCAGCCGCGGTGGTGCCTCACCTGTGGTTGTGCACCGTGATGTGCTGGTTCTGAGTGATCAGTATCGGTCCTGATCCAGCAGCGCATCTACGATCCGGCCGCCGCTCTGCCTCCCCATGCGTTTCAGCACCCTGATCACGGCTCTGCAGCAGGGCCAGGCCGGTCTGAAACGTGCCGAGTCGGCGACAGATCCCCTGCTCTCCGGGGCCGCCTCCCTCGATCAGGCCGGCCCCGATCAGCTCAGTTTCCTGGAGAAGGGCAATGCCCTCACCGTCGCCCTGGGTGAGAGCGCGGTTGGTGCCGTGTTGTTGCCGGATCAGGAGGATCTGATCGCCATGGCCCTGAACCGTGGTTTGGCCTTCGCGGTGCTTGCTGATCCGCGTCTCGCCTTCGCTGAAGCCCTGGAGCTGCTGCATCCGAAACGGCGAATCCAGGCTGGCATTCACGCCAGTGCCGTGGTCGATGAGCGGGCTGTGGTCGGTCCGGGCGTCGCCATCGGCCCCCGCGTCTGCATTGGCCCGGACAGCCGGGTCGGAGCCGGCAGCGTGCTTCATCCCGGCGTCGTGATTTACGACGATGTGATCGTTGGCGAGAACTGTGAACTGCACGCCAACGCCGTGCTTCATCCCGGTTCCAGGCTCGGTCGATCCTGCGTGGTGCATTCCAATGCCGTGGTGGGATCGGAAGGGTTTGGTTTCGTGCCAACCGCTCGCGGTTGGCGAAAGATGCCCCAAACCGGACTGGTCGTGTTGGAGGACGGCGTTGAGGTGGGCTGTGGCAGCACCATCGACCGTCCGTCGGTGGGAGAAACCCGGATCGGCGCCGGCACCAAGATCGACAACCTCGTTCAGATCGGTCACGGGGTGACCACAGGCCGTGGATGCGCCCTGGCCTCCCAGGTGGGCATTGCCGGTGGAGCCAGGCTTGGCGATGGCGTGATCCTGGCGGGTCAGGTTGGTGTGGCCAATCGGGCGGTGATCGGCGATCGCGCCATCGCCAGCTCCAAAAGCGGGATCCATGGCGAAGTCGCCGCTGGAGAGGTGGTGAGCGGTTATCCAGCGATTCCCAATCGGCTCTGGTTGCGTTGCTCAGCGGCCTTCAGCAAGTTGCCGGAGATGGCCAAGGCGTTGCGTGAGTTGAAGCGCAGCACTGCTCAGTAGCCTCATCGGCTGTCTGCTCGACCCTTGCCATGGCTCAGCACCGCGTTGTTCTCCTGTCGGGTGACGGCATCGGTCCGGAGATCACAGCTGTTGCCCGTCAGCTTCTGGAGGTGGTGAGCGAGCGGCATGGTTTCAGCCTCACATTCGATGAGCAGCTGATGGGTGGGGCGGCGATCGATGCCACGGGGGAGCCGCTGCCAGCCAGCACCCTCGAGGCCTGTCGAGCCGCCGATGCGGTGTTGCTGGCCGCGATTGGCAGCCCCCGCTTCGACAGCCTTCCGCGCGGACAGCGTCCTGAATCCGGCCTGCTGGCTCTGCGCGCCGGCATGAAGCTGTTCGCCAACCTGCGGCCGGTGAAAATCGTGCCAGCGCTGATCGATGCCAGCACGCTGCGGCCTGAGGTGATCGAGGGTGTGGATCTGATCGTGGTGCGGGAACTGACCGGCGGCATCTACTTCGGACAGCCCAAGGGCCGAATCGAAGCGGATGGAGATGAGCGTGGCTTCAACACCATGACCTATTCCGGCAGCGAGGTGGATCGCATCGCCAAGGTGGCCTTTGCGCTGGCCGCCGAGCGTCGTGGTCGTCTCTGTTCCGTCGATAAGGCGAATGTGCTGGATGTGAGTCAGCTCTGGCGTGATCGCGTCGATGCGATGGCTGGTGCACACAGCGATGTGGAGGTGAGCCACATGTATGTGGACAACGCAGCGATGCAGTTGGTGCGTGACCCACGCCAGTTCGATGTGCTGCTCACAGGCAATTTGTTCGGCGACATCCTGAGCGACGAAGCCGCGATGCTGACCGGTTCGATCGGCATGCTCCCGTCGGCGTCCCTGGGCAGCGATGGTCCGGGTCTGTTCGAGCCGGTGCATGGATCAGCACCGGATATCGCAGGACAGGACAAGGCCAATCCGATGGCGATGGTGTTGTCCGCCGCCATGATGCTGCGCATCGGTTTGAAGCAGGCCGCGGCGGCCGATGCTCTGGAGCAGGCCGTGGATCGGGTGCTGGCCGAGGGATTCCGCACGGGTGATTTGCTCTCGGAAGGGTGTACAGCCCTGGGTTGCAGCGCCATGGGTGAGCAATTGTTGAAGGCGCTTTGACCCCGGGATTGGTGATTTCGGGCTCTGATCTGGCAAACTCGCCGGGCCTGTAGTCCCTGCGTCGATGTCGAAGCGTCACCCGGTTGTTGCTGTCACGGGTTCTTCCGGAGCTGGAACCAGCACCGTCAAGCGCGCCTTCGAGCACATCTTCGCGAGGGAAGGCATTACGCCGGCGGTGGTGGAAGGCGACAGCTACCACCGTTACGAGCGGATGCCGATGAAGAAAGCCATGGCGGACGCCCTGGCGCGTGGCGAGAACTTTTCCCACTTCGGACCGGAAGCCAACCTCTTCGACAAGCTCGAAGAACTCTTCCGCACCTATGGAGAGACCGGCGGCGGCAAGAAGCGCTATTACCTCCACAGCCCAGAGGAAGCGACTGAGCACAACGCTCGTCTGGGTGTCGATTTAGGGCCTGGTCAGTTCACGCCCTGGGAAGACATTCCCTCTGGAACCGATCTTCTCTTCTACGAGGGATTGCACGGCGGCGTGAAAGGCGAGGGCTACGACGTGGCTGCCCTGGCTGACCTGCTGGTGGGTGTGGTGCCGATCACCAACCTGGAATGGATTCAGAAAATCCACCGTGACAATGCTGAGCGCGGTTACTCCGCTGAAGCGATTGTCGACACGATCCTGCGTCGTATGCCGGATTACATCAACCACATCTGCCCCCAATTCAGCGAGACCGATATCAACTTCCAGCGGGTTCCCACTGTGGATACCTCCAACCCCTTCATCTGCCGCAATATCCCAACGCCGGATGAAAGTTTCGTGATCATTCACTTCCGCAAGGGTGCTCGCGAGAAGTGGGGAATTGATTTCGGTTATCTGCTGAGCATGATTCACGACTCCTTCATGTCCAGCCCCACCAGCATCGTGGTGAATGGCGGCAAGATGGGATTCGCGATGGAATTGATTCTCACGCCAATCATTCACCGCATGATTGAGGAGAAGAAAAACATCGGCTGAGTTTGATCAGCTG
>MDSW01062898.1_pt1 | contig 13042 bp, 10 predicted proteins | sample 811171 | NCBI WGS metagenome assembly MDSW01 (sample SAMN05326641, study PRJNA326480) | marine metagenome | isolation source: seawater | place: Atlantic Ocean: North West | collected 2012 | reverse complement strand
GTTGAAGATCGGCACCACCATGAACAGCGTGTAGAGATGCACGAAGGCGAGGATCACCGAGAAATCGGAATAGAGCAGCCACTCCAGCGGCTGGTCGATCACGCCCCATGAGATCAGCGTCTGGTTCGCGATGCCGTTGCGCCCGAGAAACGGGATCCACGAGATCATGCGGATGATGTTCGAGGTCCAGAACGGGATCGTGCACAGCAAAAACAGCGCAATCTGCATCGTCTGGCTGCGGATGTGAAAGGCGAGGTAATAGGCGACGGTGAAGCCGATCGCGAGCGTCATCGCCCATGTCAGGAAGGCGTATTTGAAGGTCGCGGCGAAGACCTTGTAGGTCACGGGCGAGCCGAACAGGAACTCGTAATTCTCAAAGCTGAATGCGGGGATGATCGAAAACTCGGTCGCCTGCCAGAAGCTGACGATCACGATAGTAATGATCGGCGCGACCAGAAAGCCCAGCAACACCACCGTCAGGGGCGCCGCCTGCAACCATCCCGTCACTGTCTCGCGGGTCACTTTCATCGCGATCCTGCCCTTCGACTTGGCTCAAATATCCTCGGGGGGTGTGGGGGGCAGACAGCCCCCCACCTTCGTTCATCACGAGGCGATGAACTCGTTCCACTTACGAACCATGTACTGGTTCTCGTCCATCACGGCGTTCCAGCATGCGACATGGCCCATGCGGTCGTAGAAGGAGCCGCCGTCGCGGGTCTCGCCGGCTTCGGCCAGCTTGTCGCCGGTCGGGCTGGTGATGACATCCGTCGCGGGTTTGCCTTCGAACCAGTAGCCCCACTCGTTGTCGGACATGAAGTCCTTCGAGGTTTCCGGCACGGCCGAGTAATAGCCCTGACGCATCAGGTAGCCGCCGACCCAGCCCGAGAGATACCAGTTGATGTACTCATAGGCCGCATCGAGCTCCATGCCCGAGAGCGACTTGGACAGGCCGAGACCGCCACCCCAGCTGCGATAGCCCTCTTTCAGCGGCTGGTAGACACAGTCGATGCCGCGCGATTTCACCGCGGTGATTGCGGGCGACCACATCGACTGGATCACCACTTCGCCCGAGGCCATCAGGTTCACGCTTTCGTCGAAGGTCTTCCAGAAGGCGCGGAACTGGCCGTTCTTCTTCGCCTCGGTGAAGATCGCCATGGTCTTGTCGATCTCTTCGCGGGTCATGTTGCCCTTGTCGCCATACTGGATCTCGCCCATCGCCTCGCAGACCATGGCCATGTCCATGATGCCGATCGAGGAGATGTCGAGGATCGAGGCCTTGCCCTTGAACTCCGGGTTCAGCAGTTCGGTCCAGCTTTCAATCGGGCGACCGATCAGGTCGGGACGGATGCCCAGCGTGTCGGCGTTGTAGATGGTCGGGATCAGCGTCATCCAGCCGGTTTCACTCTCGGCGAAGGTGGTGCCGCCGGGGCCCTCGACGAAGCCCACGGTCGAGGGCGCGGTGCCTTGGGCGATCTCGCTCTCGGGCGTCAGCTTGCCGGATTTGAAGATGCCGACGATCTTGTCGTAATTTTTGATCTTCGAGGTATCCATCGCCTGCAGGTTGCCGGTCGGCCAGACCTTCTTGCAGATCCAGTATTCGATATCGGCGATATCGAAGCTGTCGGGCTGAGTTGCCGCGCGCTGGGTCACCGCGTCGGAATCGAGCGCGGTCATCTCGAGCGTGAAGCCGAGGTCTTCCTTCACCTTGTTGGCCACGTCATTGAGGTTCGACACGCCCGTGCCGAACTGGCGCAGCGTGATGTTCTTGATTTCCTGCGCCCAGATCATCGGCGCCGGGAAGGCGGAGGCGCCAAGCGCGGCCGCCCCGGTTTTCAGAATCGAGCGGCGGGTATAACCGGTTTTCGACATTGTCACTTATCCCTCTGTTGGAGTGTCGATTTCAGGCACGGAGGCGGTGCAGCCGCCCCTCATCCCAAGCAAGACGCACTTGCTCGCCCGGGTTTATGTCGTTGGAATAGAAGGCCTCGTCGCTCATCAGCGCGATGATCGGTTCCTGGCCCTCGGCCTGGGCGGTCACCGCGACGCGGTCGCCCTGATATTCGATCGCGCTGACCGTCGCGGGCATCCCCTCGGGGCCAAGCCGCACCGCATCCGAGCGGATCGCATGGAGCTGCCCGTCGAGCGTGACCACGTTGTGGCCGCCCATGAAGCGCGCCACGAATTCGGTCCGAGGCGTGTTGAACACCTCGCGTGCGGGTCCGGCCTGTTCGATGACGGCATTGTTCATGACCACGACCTCGTCGGCGAGCGCGAGCGCCTCGTCCTGCCCGTGGGTGACATGAAGGAAAGTGATGCCGAGCTCGCGCTGCAGCCGCTTGAGCTCGGCACGCATCCGCACCCGCAGGAAGGGGTCGAGCGCGGAAAGGGGTTCGTCGAGAAGCAGAACTTCCGGTTCGGTGACCAGCGCGCGCGCCAGCGCAACGCGTTGCTGCTGCCCGCCGGAAAGCTGAGTCGGAAGACGCTCGGAGAGATGCGCCATATCGACGAGTTCGAGAAGCTCCATCGCCTTGGCATGGCGCGCGGTCTTGTCGACGCCCTTCATCCGCAGCGAGAACGCGACATTGTCCTTGACCGAGAGATGCGGAAAGAGCGCGTAGTTCTGAAACATCATCGCGGTGCCGCGCTTAGCCGGGGGCAGGGCGGAGACATCAACGCCGTTTAGGCGGATCGCGCCCTCGCTCACGCTTTCATGGCCTGCGATCATCCGCAGGGTCGAGCTCTTGCCGCAGCCCGAGGGGCCGAGCAGGCAGACATAGCTGCCCGGCGCGAAGACATGGTTGATCGCGTCCACCGCGACCGTGTCGCCGTAGCGCTTCGTCAGATTCACCAGCTCGAGATCATGTGCCGTTCGCATCGCATCGCTTCCCTTCGATCTGGGTTCAGCCTTCGGTGCGAACCGGACAGCTCGCCATCATTTTTCGAACTCACGGTGCCGTGAATCCGACCTTGCCTCGGATTTGAGCAGAAAAATTTTCCGCATGCGCAAAATTGCGACACAACATTGTATACAATATGAGTCGATACGATCCACCTTGTCCTCCGAGGATCGCCCGGGGCATCGTGTGAACGAAAGGAACTCAAGATGAACGATCCGCTCCCCGCCGCCCCAATGCCCGATACGATCGCCAATGATCTGGCGCTCGCGATCCACGAGCATCGTCTGATGCCGGGCACCAAGCTGTCGGAAGAGGAACTGGGGGAGATCTATGGTGTCTCGCGGACCATCATCCGCGCCGCGCTGCAGCGGCTGGCCCATGACCGGCTGGTGGAGCTGAAGCGCAACCGCGGGGCCTATGTCGCGCAGCCCACTGTGCGCGAGGCGCGCGAGGTTTTCGAGGCGCGCGCTCTGCTCGAGCCGCGCACCGCGCGCTCGGCCGCCGAGCGGATCACCGAGGACGACCTCGCTGCCCTTCAGCGCCATATCGACGAAGAGCACGCGGCGATCGACGATGGCGAGGCGGGCCGGGCTCTCTTTCTCTCGGGGCAGTTCCACCTTGAGATCGCACGGATTGCCGATCAGGCCACGATCACCGAATTCATCACCCAGCTGGTCGCGCGGTCTTCGTTGATCATCGCGCTCTATTGGCACCGGCGCGGGGCCCTGTGCGAAAGCCATGCCCACCATGCCCTGATGCGCGCCTTCGCGGAACGCGATGCCGACTTGGCGGAGGAGCTGATGAAAAATCACCTTCTCGACCTCCTCAGCTCTCTCGACTTGCGAAACCGCACCTCCGCTCCTGCCAGCCTGCGCGAGGCCTTGGGGGCATGATCCTGCGCAATGCCGATCTGTCAGAGTTGGAGACGGTTCTCGACTGGGCCGCCGCCGAGGGCTGGAACCCCGGCCTCGCGGATGCCGAGGCTTTCTACACAGCCGATCCCCAAGGGTTCTTCGTCGCGGAGGCGGATGGCGCGCCGGTGGCTGCGATCTCTGTGGTCAATCATGATGCGAAGAATGCGTTTCTGGGGCTCTACATCTGCAAGCCCGAAGTCCGGGGGCAGGGCATCGGGTTCGCCCTGTGGCAACATGCGCTGCGCCATGCGGGAGATCGCAGCGTCGGCCTCGATGGCGTGGCCGCGCAGCAGGACAATTACGCGCGTTCCGGGTTCCGACGTCAGGGCGCGAGCTTGCGGCTGACGGGGGTGCTGTCACGCGAAGACGACACGGGCATCGTGCCGGCCGAGCCCTCTGACCTGGAGCACCTCATTGCGCTTGATGCGCAGGCATCTGGCGTACGGCGCGACGCTTTCCTTCGCCGCTGGCTCGCGCCCAGCCCATCTCGCCAGACGGTCCGGCTCAGCGATGGCACAGGCTTCGCGACCGTGCGGCAATGTCGCGAGGGGCTCAAGATCGGGCCCGTCATTGCCGAGCGGAGTGACGATGCGATGCGGCTGGCGCGCGCCGCGGCAAACCGGTTTCCGACCGCGCCGGTTTCGATCGACCTGCCGGACAGCAACGCGATGCTCAGGGCCCGTCTGTCGGAGTGCGGCTTCACCCCGGTTTTCGAGACGGCGCGCATGTATCGCGGCACCGCTCCGAAGACGACGGCATCCTTGCAAGCCATCGCAACGATGGAGCTCGGTTGAGCGCAGATCAAAGCGGTTCAGTCGCGGGTCATTTGGGCGCCTGGTCTCGCATAGATGCGCGCGGTTCGCTCAACGTCGCGCGCCGCGGTACGCGACCCGCTACGCTGCAGATTGTGCCGAAAGGGGGCAATGCAACCCGACCGAGTGCCGCGATGACGTTTCAATTGTTCGTGTATCCGAAGCGACCGGCATGCTTGCGAGGCGCAGCGCATCCGACCTCCTACCATCTGCGACTTCGTGAAGTAGGGCCAAGAAATATTGAGATTTCGCGCCATGTCTCCTGCGTTTCCAAGCGCGCCCTGTTGAATTTTCCGAGGGCGCCCTGCGTCGCGATCGACACATGCCAGCGCGTTTAACCGATGCTTAACTCAAGTGTCGTTGAAGCAAGGGGAGAAGCACAGTATCGCTGAGGCTATCCAGACAAAAAGAAGACCGGACCTCCGCGAAGCAGGCATTTTTCCGCGAAAGGGATCTTGATGACGATGGGACGTATTCTGGCGGCGACGGCTTTGACCTCGCTTGCCGTCACACAGGTGCATGCACAGGATCTCACTCAACGGATCGCGCTCGCGGGTCGCACGGCGGTCTCCTACGGTCTCGCGCAGGCTCCCGCCGCCGCGCCCGGTTCGCCTGATACCACTTCGGGAAATACTGCGGATACTGCCGCGGCCAGCACGACATCCGTGACCGGCTCCAACAGCATGCTCTTGCTCCTTGGCCTCGGTGTGGTGGGGCTGGCCGCCGCTGCGGGGGGAGGAGGAGGTGGGTCCTCGAGCTCATCCGGCTCCTCGAGCAACACCCAGCCGCCGCCCTCGGGCAACGCGCCGTATACCGGCACTGGCGGCAGCGTTAGCAGTTTCGAGACCGACGAGTATTATGCAAGCGGCGGCCTTGCGCAGACCGAGGCAGCGTATCGCTATGCCGAGGGGGCCTATGGGCTGGGAACGCTCGTGTCGATCTACGATTCCGGCGCGGATGTGACCCATCCCGATCTCGCTGACAACATCGATGGCGCGCTCTCCTACAGCTATTTCGACAACACCTCTGATGTGACCGACACCGACGGGCACGGCACGCATGTGGCCGGGATCGTTGCCGGTGTGCAGAACGGGCAGGGGATCGAGGGGATCGCCTGGGGGTCCAAGCTGATGATCCTGCAAGGCGTCGGAGGCTCGGTGCCTGCGGGCAGCTACGCCGATGCGGTCACGCGCTCGGTCAATGCCGGTGCGGTCTCGATGAACAACAGCTGGGCCTATGTCGACGGCAATAACAAGACGCTCACGATCGACCAGTTTTCGAGCGCCGACCAGATCCGCCAACAGCTTGGGGCGGCCACTATCGACTCGCTCGACGCGGCGGCAAAGGCGGGCATGGTCAGCGTGTTCGCTGCGGGCAATGACGGTGGAGCCAATCCGAGCCTGATGGCGGGCCTGCCGGAGTATTTTCCGGAAATGGAAGGCTCGATCCTTGGCGTCGTGGCCGTGGACAGCAACCACCAGATCGCGAGTTTTTCCAACCGCTGTGGCGAGGCGATGAATTACTGTCTCGCCGCGCCGGGCGTGGATATCCTCTCGACCTACCCGAGCTATCTTGGAAGCGATTACGCCTATATGAGCGGGACCTCGATGGCGACGCCCTATGTCACCGGCGCGGTCGCGGTGCTCAAGAGCGAGTTCCCCGAGCTCACCGGTCAGCAAATCGTGCAGATCCTCGAAAACAGCGCGACCGATCTCGGTGCGGTGGGGATCGACCCGATCTATGGCTGGGGCGAGCTCAATCTCCGGCAGGCTCAGGCACCGGCCGGAACGCTGAAAGTCGAGACGACGAGCTCGCTCGACGGTCCCTCCGTGCCCGCCACCCAGAGCACGATCAGCGCAACCCGCGGTGTCGCAGGCGCGCTGCGCGCGACACTCTCCAATCAGCGGATGATCGTCACGGATGCCTATGATCGCGGCTATCACGTGGCGGCGAGCAGCTTCGTGGCCGACTATGCCGATGCCCGCGCCGCGCAGGCCTCCACCGAGACTTTCGCGATGGGGGCGACCGCTCCGGTCAATTTCAGCGCAGGCACCGGTACCCTGTCGCTGTCACATGGCGACAGCTCCGCGATTGCCGGAACGAAATGGGTCGACAGTGCCGCGATGGCCGCGCCTTATTTGAAATCTTTCGACACCGACTCCGCGCTTCACTACGAAATCGGTCTCGGCGATGGCGTGTCGGCCTCGATTTCGCAGGCAGGCGGCGGCGCGGGCGATGTTAGCTCGCAATATATCGCCGGTTCGCTCAATGCCCGGTTCGGCGCCAGCACGCTTTCGATGACCGTCGGCAACCTGCACGAAGACGGCGGTTTCCTGGGCACCTCGGTGGGGGGCGCGTTTGGGGGTGGGCTTTCGAGCAATACCCATTTCGTACAGCTCGGGATGAATGTCGCTCTCGGCGACGGGGCAACTCTCGAGCTTACGGCCGCGAATGGCAGTTCGGGCTTCTCCGGGAACGGTTTGCTCCAATCCGGGAGCGGGCTGAGGTCGAACGCCTATGCCATTGGCCTGAGCAAGACCGGTTTTCTGACCGGAGACGACCGCCTCTCTGTCGGGGTTTCTACGCCGATCGCGCTGGCCTCGGGGAAATTGACGATGAGCGTTCCGACCGCTGTCGGCGCAGCCGTCGGAAATACGCGCTCCGAAAAGGTCGTGATGACGACAGCCTCGGTGAATATCGAAAGTGCGGCCCCTCAGCCCGACCTGCAGATCGGCTATTCGCGCAAGGCCGGGATCGGGCGACTCGGTGCGGGGCTCGTCTACGAGCCGGGGCAGAGTTCGGCGATGGGGGTTTCGCTGGGATGGACGGCGCGTTTCTGATCCGGCTCGGGCCGTCCCCGAACGACTTGCCGTCGTGAAATCCACGTGTCTCAGGACTTCGCTTCCTAGCGCGCGCGACAAGCGCTGTCATCGAAATTCTCAGCGCCCCTGTAAATCCTCAATGCTGCGTCTGCACCTGTCTCAGGCGCGAGACAGATGATGCATTCCACCAGCGCAGACCGGCTATGCGCAGGGCGCGCGGTTAGGCAGTCTGATCTCCATGGCGCGCGGCCCTGTCGGCTGCGTTCAATCTGGGAGGAAGACCAATGGCCAACGATATGGCACCTGAATTCAAGGGCGTTTCGGTTTCGCCGTTCCGCGACCGTTATGACAACTTCATCGGCGGCAAATTCGTGCCCCCGAAAAACGGCAAATATTTCGACAACATCACGCCGATCACCGGCGGCAAGGTCTGTGAAGTCGCCCATTCGTCGGCGGAGGATATCGAAGCCGCGCTCGACGCCGCGCATGCCGCGAAAGACGCCTGGGGCAAGACCTCGGCTGCCGAGCGCTCGAACGTGCTTCTCAAGATCGCCGACCGGATCGAGGAAAATCTCGACCTGATCGCCGCCGCCGAGACCTGGGATAACGGCAAGCCGATCCGCGAGACCACGGCGGCCGACATTCCGCTCGCCGTCGACCATTTCCGCTATTTCGCGGGCGTTCTGCGCAGCCAGGAAGGCACGATGTCGGAAATCGACAACGACACCGTCGCCTATCACTTCCACGAGCCGCTGGGCGTCGTGGGCCAGATCATCCCGTGGAACTTCTCGGTGCTGATGGCGGCGTGGAAACTGGCCCCGGCGCTGGCGGCGGGCAACTGCATCGTGCTGAAACCGGCCGAGCAGACCCCGGCGGCGATCCTCGTGGTGATGGAAGTCATCGCCGACCTGCTGCCCGATGGCGTGCTGAACATCGTCAACGGCTATGGCGCGGAAGTCGGCGCGGCGCTCGCGAGCTCCTCGCGCATCGCCAAGATCGCGTTCACCGGCTCCACCGCGACGGGCCGCAAGATCATGCAGGCCGCGACCGAGAACCTGATCCCGGTCACGCTGGAACTGGGGGGCAAATCGCCCAACATCTTCTTCTCGGACGTGATGGCCGAGGATGACGCCTTCCTAGACAAGGCGGTCGAGGGCTTCGTGCTGTTTGCCTTCAACCAGGGCGAGGTTTGCACCTGCCCGAGCCGCGCGCTCATTCAGGAAGACATCTACGAGAAGTTCATGGAGCGCTGCATCGCTCGCGTCGAAGCCATCAAGCAGGGTGATCCCCGCGCGATGGAGACGATGGTCGGTGCGCAGGCCAGCCAGGAGCAGCATGACAAGATCATGTCCTATCTGAGCATCGGTCGCGAAGAAGGGGCCGAGGTGCTGACCGGCGGTGATGCCGCGCGCTTCAACGGCGATCTGGCGAACGGCTTCTACATCCAGCCGACGATCCTGAAGGGCCATAACAAGATGCGGGTCTTCCAGGAGGAAATCTTCGGTCCGGTGGTGTCGGTCACGACCTTCAAGGACGAGGCCGAGGCGCTCGAGATCGCGAATGACACGATGTACGGCCTTGGCGCCGGTGTCTGGACCCGTGACGGCTCGCGTGCCTATCGCTTCGGGCGCGGGATCGAGGCCGGTCGCGTCTGGGTCAACAACTACCACGCCTATCCGGCCCATGCGGCCTTCGGCGGGTACAAGCAGTCGGGCATCGGTCGCGAGACCCACAAGATGATGCTCGATCACTACCAGCAGACGAAGAACATGCTGGTCAGCTACAACCCGAACAAGCTCGGGTTCTTCTGATAGGGTTTACCTCCCCAAACCCCGGGCCGCGTCTGCAAAGGCGCGGCCCTTTTTTGTGTCGCGGGGTCGGATGGATCGGACAGGTGGTCTGTCCCGGCGGGGGTCAACTCGCGCGGCGGAAGGCGTTCGGCGTGCTGCCGGTTCCGGCCTGAAAGGCGCGGGAGAAATAGCCCGGGCTGCGATAGCCCAGAAGCTGCGCGATATCCTTGATCGGAACAGGCGTGTCGCGCAGCAGGCGGCGCGCCTCGTAAAGGCGTCGTTCCTGCATCAGTTCCAGCGCCGATTTCCCGCAGGCATCGCGGCAGGCGCGCGACAGATGCGTGGGTGTGACGCCCAACTCGCGCGCGATATCCGCGACCGGGGTGCCCGCGCGATACTCGCGTTCGACCAGAACGGCGTAGCGCGTGACCAGACGGCGCGCAGCACTCGGGCGGATCGCCTCGTTCGCGTTGCTCGCGATCTGTCGCTCGAGCCAGACGCTCAAGAGGCCCAGATGGCTGCGCAGCGCGCGGTCGGCAGCAGGGCGCGTGCTTTCGCTTTCGCGCTGGATCGCCTCCAAGATCGAGCCGATCTCGCCCTGCGCGATCGCTTCGCGGATGCGCAGGTGATGGGCGGCAGGCGGCAGAGTGATGTCGGTGTCGCGGCCGAAGAACAGGGCCTGACCGTGTGTCTGGTTGGAAATCTCGAAGCCGTGCATCACGCCCGGCGGAATGAAGATCGCGTTATTGGGGCCGTAGCCGCGGGTCACGCCGCCCAGCGTGATCCGGCCTTGCCCGCGCGAAAACCACAGCAGGCAGGGCTCGGAATGGGCGCGCATCGCCTCGACCCGCCAGCGCCCGCCCTTGGCGAGATGGGCAATCTGCACCAGCCGCGGCTCACTCGGAGGGCTCGGCAGGTCGGTCGCGGTCGGCGCCGGGCCGGGCGTGCCGCTTGTACCGGGCTTCACGGTTTTGGCCTGCGACATCTGGGAGAGGGGCGGTGTCGAAAAGAGCTTCACGATGCTTTGATCCTACGCGATTTCGGCGGGAGGATAGCCCGCAACTCTCGCGTGAACCAAGGAATTTTCCACAGAAGCCCGGGCGCCCAGTTGCCGCGGGGTCACAGTCTACGTGATCTTGTGCCACGCCTTCATGCGGCCACGAAACCAAGTGCGCTGGCGCTTCGCATATTGGCGACTTGCCGCTTGTGCGCGCTCTCGCGCCTCGCTCAGATCGAGCTCTCCATGCAGATGAGCGATCAATTCCGGCGCCCCGATCGCCTTCGCCCAGAGCGCGTTCGGATCCCAGATCGGCTCCACCGCGCGGACCTCGTCGAGCGCGCCTTGTTCGAGCATCAGATCGAAGCGGCGGTCGATGCGCTCGGCCAGCCAGTCGCGATCCGGATCGAGGTGAAGCGGCGCCACGGCGTCGAGCGGCAGGAGGGGCGGCGGGGTGCGGGCCTGCCACGTGGCGAGCCCCTCACCGGTGGCACGCAGCACCTCCCAGGCGCGCTGGACGCGCATCGGGTTCTGCGCGTCGATCTTCGCGCGGGTCGCATCGTCGAGCTCGTCCAGCATCCCGGCATGACCCTCCGAGAGCCGCCGCTCGTCGGCCTTGGCGCGGATTTCCGGCGGCGTTTCAGGGATTTCTGCCAGGCCTTGCGTCAGGGCGGTGAAATAGAGCCCGGTGCCGCCCACGATGATCGGGCGCGGCCCGCCTGCGTGGAACGCCTCCAGATACGGGGTGACGTCGCGCAGCCAATGGCCGACCGAATAGTCGGCGCCGGGATCAAGATGACCGTAGAGCGCATGCGGCGCGCGGGCCTCTTCCTCGGGCGAGGGGCGCGCGCTCAGCACCCGCCAGCACGACCAGACCTGCAGCGCGTCGGCATTGATCACCACGCCGCCCTCGGCTTCGGCAATCGAAAGCGCCAGCGCCGATTTTCCGCTCGCCGTCGCTCCCGCGATCAGCACGGGCGTTCGCGGCGATATGTCGGGCAGGGCAGGCGGCATCGGCGGCTCTTGCAGGCTTTCTGGCGGGCTCGGGGCTCTACGCTTTCGCAAGAGGTTGAACCCCGGCTCTATTTGGATCATTTTGCGCGCCAATGACAACAGCCCATCGGAGGATCAGATGAGCACCGAGACGCATCCCGCGGCCAAATACAATCGCGTGCTACTGAAGATCTCGGGTGAGGCGCTGATGGGCGATCAGGGCTACGGCCTGCATCCGCCGACCGTCTCGCGTATAGCGCATGAGGTGAAATCGGTGCGCGATCTGGGCGTCGAGATCTGCATGGTAATCGGCGGCGGCAACATCTTCCGCGGGCTCGCGGGTTCGGCTCAGGGGATGGAGCGCACGACGGCCGATTACATGGGGATGCTCGCGACGGTGATGAACGCGCTGGCGATGCAATCCGCGCTGGAAGGCCTCGGCGTTTTCACCCGCGTGATCTCGGCGATCCCGATGGATCAGGTCTGCGAACCCTATATCCGCCGCCGCGCGGTGCGCCACCTCGAGAAGAAGCGGGTCTGCATTTTCGCAGCCGGCACCGGCAACCCCTATTTCACGACCGATACCGCCGCCACGCTGCGCGCCAACGAGATGTCCTGCGAAGCGATCTTCAAGGGCACCAAGGTCGATGGGGTTTATGACAAGGACCCGGTGAAATTCGACGACGCCAAGCGCTACGACACTGTCAGCTACGATGAAGTTCTGCAGAAGAACCTCGGCGTGATGGATGCTTCGGCGATCGCGCTCGCACGCGACAACAACAAGCCGATCATCGTGTTCTCGCTTGACGAGCCGGGTGGCTTCCGCGGCATTCTTGCAGGCGAAGGCACCTACACCAAAGTGCAGGGCTGAGCGCCGCGCGACGGTCACAAATGCTAGTTTTCGCCTGCGAGCTGCGCTAAAGCTCGGCCCGAGGCTCAACAAGAACGGGGAAATACCCAATGTCCGACGATTTCGAGATCGACACCGATGACCTTGCACGCCGCATGGATGGCGCAATGAGCTCGCTCAAGCATGAATTCGCGTCGCTGCGCACGGGCCGCGCCTCGGCCTCGATGGTGGAGCCGGTTCAGGTCGAAGCCTATGGCCAGATGACCCCGATCAATCAGGTCGGTACCGTGAACGTGCCCGAGCCGCGGATGGTCACGATCAACGTCTGGGACAAGTCGATGGTCGGCAAGGTCGAGAAAGCGATCCGCGAATCCGGTCTGGGCATCAACCCGCAGACCAACGGCACGATCATCATGCTGCCGATCCCGGAGCTCAACGAGGAACGCCGCCGCGAGCTGACCAAGGTCGCCGCCCAATATGCCGAGCACGCCCGCGTCGCGATCCGCAACGTGCGCCGCGACGGCATGGACCAGATCAAGAAGGCCAAGGCCGACGGCATGTCTGAAGACGACGTGAAGATCTGGGAGAGCGAGGTTCAGGACATGACCGACGCGCATATCGCCAAGGTCGACAAGGCGCTCGAAGACAAGCAAGCCGAGATCATGCAGGTCTGAGGCGTTTGCCTCAGCCCCCCTGCGTCTTGAGCGAAAAGGATCACATTGCCGATGGCCCCTAGCATTCCCGACATCGCCCAGACCCCGCAGGGGCATGAGGGGGGCGCCCCGGCGCCGCTGCATGTCGCGATCATCATGGATGGCAACGGGCGGTGGGCCACCCAGCGGGGCTGGCCGCGTCTGGCCGGTCACCGCAAGGGGGCCGAGCAGATCAAGAAGGTCGTGCAGGCCGCGCCCGATCTGGGCATCCGCTACATGACGATCTACGCCTTCTCGACGGAGAACTGGAAGCG
>MDSW01052765.1_pt1 | contig 13044 bp, 8 predicted proteins | sample 811171 | NCBI WGS metagenome assembly MDSW01 (sample SAMN05326641, study PRJNA326480) | marine metagenome | isolation source: seawater | place: Atlantic Ocean: North West | collected 2012 | reverse complement strand
TCGATATTTACACGACGCGTGACGAGAACACGAATACGAATAATGTCATCATCTGCAATGCAAACGAAATGTCCCGCGGTCGTGGCGCGCGTCGGGAAGACGGCGACGGCGACGAGAAGAGCGCAATCCGTGCGAACGAAAGCGCTGGCGACGCCGTATCCGTATCCGGAACACGGATTTAAGGATGAAATTGTGGAAGAAGTCATCGAGGCGTACCCGGATAAAGGGATCGCGACCAACATGGAAGCGATGATCTTGTTCGCGGCAGACGACTACGACGTTTTGGACGTCCGATCGAAAGCGGAGATTGAGTATGTCGGGAATTATCCGACGGCGAAAAAGAACAGGGCAGTTGGGGAACGATTTCATATGATTCCGTTGATTAACGCGAAGAGAAAGTACGACTCGAAAGCCGGGGAGAAGGTGTACGTGCAAACGAAGAACGAAGCGTTCAAAGAGGAAATTGAGCGAACTTTTCCGGATAAGGATGCGAAGATTATCGTTTCTTGCTCGGATGGGAGAAACCGTGCGATTCAAGCGTTGGAGCTCCTCGACGAGATGGGATACGTGAACATCGTCGGTCTCCGAGGCGGCTATAACATGTGGAACCGTCAGTGGGATCAAAACATGAGAAGACGCAACTTGCCGGGTGCCTTTAAGGAAGAGTTTGGCCACAAGGCTGAAGGTATGGGGGTGCACGGCACTGGGGCGACGTTTCAAAACCAAGATGCGTTCCAATACGCCGACTGGAAAGACACGACCAATTGGATGGAATGGACTACGGGGAAGATTGACGAAGAGTAAACATTGTAGTTTTCTTCTCTGTTCCTCGTCATTTGCTCATTTAATGCTATAAGTTTATATACATTTATAATCACATTATAGGACTTAATCACACGCAAGCTACATATGCCCCATCTTTCTATGCGCGCCGGTATAAATAAATTTATCTTCTAATGATCAAGTCATCCGAGTCGTCGGTGAAGGACGAAGTCGAAGACGACTGAAGTTGTTCGTTGATCCAATCCGCTAATTTTTCCTCTGCCGCGTTATCGTCGCTCTTGTTACCAGAAACAACGTCAATGTCTCCAGTTAACATGCCAAAATTGGCTATGCCGGTGAACTCGCCCCATTTCGACGTCCGCATTCTTCGAGACTTACACGCGCCTATGCCTCGTAAAATACATTCGTGCTCGTACACTTCAAGATATCCGTACGATGTGCCGCAATCGGCTTCGAGCATAGCTTCAATCGTGCAATAATGAACGTTACCTCTTTGAATGTACCCTCCCGGATGATCGTGCCCGGCAACGCAAATTTTTACCGTTTCCGATTTACTTTCAAAATAAGCGCTTATCGCGTCGGCGTTCCAGGCAACCATACCTTCTCGCGCTGACCCGGGCGCTAAGGCGTTGTGCGAACACACGATGACTTTTTTCCCTCCCTTCTCAGCTAAGTCGACTTGATTCTTCAACCACTCGAATTGCTGACCGGCGATACCACCCGACCAAGGTTTCGCGTTGCGTTTCTTAAACTCCTCAGTCTTGGACGCAAGCCATGCTTGTCCCTCTTTCCACGCCTCGCTATTCTCCTCCACATACCTTGGATTCATATCAGTGGTGTCTAAACACAGTAAAACCCAATTCCTAGGTAATTCTACCTTGTAATAATCCTCTTTGATATTCATCTTTGCCTTAAAAACCTCCCTCGTCACGGCCATGTCATGATTCCCGAGCACGGAAACCAGTCGCAGATCCTTCAACAAACTCATCCTGATAATTTCAACCATCTCTTCAAACTCTTTCGAGTTTCGTTCTTTGATTTCCTCGGGCCATTTGCTCTGGTCTCTGAAGTATAAATGTTCTGGATCATCGTCGTTGTACCCGTCGTACAAATCTCCTAAATTAATCACACACGTCAACTTCTCCGCGTTTTCGCTAAACTCTTCGAGGCACTTTTGCAAACGAATCTTGGCATCTCGGAAATATTTATTCCTCGAGCCGTACCTGCCGTTTTCTTTATCCGCAAACTGCGCGTCCGCGAATAAACCAATCGTGAACAGCGGTTTTTGGTTCACGCGTTCCAATCTACTGGACGAGCCGAGAGATTGATTCGTCGGGTGTCGATGCGCAAAGTTCCTCGGCTCCTCGTCCTCCTCGTTCGTCGACAACGAGACAAAAGCGGTGTTCTTCGCCGACGATCGTCGTCGTCTCGGTATTCCTCGTCTCCGTCCGCTTTCCTCGTCGCGCCAGCGTTTTGAGAGACATCCTCCTCGAGAACACGGAGGACGCGTTTTTTGCATCATCGCGGCTCGCGGAGCGGTGCGCGGCGTTCGCGTTTTGAAGAGTAAAATGCCTCTTCGAAAACGAAAGAAAAAAATCGCTTTGAGAAGAAGAAGAAGAAGAAGAAGACGCCACCACCACCACCAACAACAACGCGACGGAACGAATGCGCGCGCGGGGCCGACGAGAGAGATAGGAGGGCGACAACGTCTCGAGTCGAAGAGGAGAGGCGACACCCGCGATGTGGGGAGGCAATGCGAACAACACCACGGGTAACAATGCGAACAACGCCAATCAAAATTCCTCTCCGTTTGGATTCAATCAAAACAATCAACAACAACAACAACAACAACAACAACAACAACAACAACAACAACAACAGCATAACGGTTCTCCGTTCGGGAACGTTGCCGCGACGACGACAGTTGGAGGAACAGGGTTTGGAACGAGTAGTGCTTCCCCTTTTGGCAGCGCGGGTGGTAACGTGAACGCCACGAACAGCAGCAACCCTTTCGGTGGTTTCAATCAACAACCTCAACCTCAACAACAACAACAACAACAACAACAACAGCAAGGAATAGGATTTAATACATCTTCTTCTCCGTTCGGGTTGAACGCGACTCCAACGAATACGAATGCTAATAGTCCATTTAGTAGTGGCGGTGGTAATTCGACGGGTTTTGGAAGCATGAGTAACGCACAGCCTCAACAGCAACAACAAGCGTTTTCTGCTTTTGGTAATACTGGTACGACTTTGGTGCCGTCGTCGCCGTTTGGTGGAGGTGGTGGAGGTTTCGGGACGACCGCAGGAGGACTTGGAGCGTCGAATGCGCAAAATACGAGTAACACTAGTCCATTTGGAAATGTCGCGACGACGACGGCGACAATTACAACGACGACTTTTGGTGGTGGAAGTGGATCCACATTTGGATCCACATTTGGGGGAGGAAGTGGAGGAGCGAATGCCAACACTACTACAACGAACAACAATTCGCCGTTTGGCGGTGCGCCATCGTCTGCCCCTGCTAATACTAGTAACACATTCGGAAATGGAGGTTCGGTTGCGAATACAAGTGGAATTTTCGGCGCGCCGGTGGCGAAATCGCAGCAAAATCTGAACGCGAATGCATCTCCCTTTGCTCCCGCATCGATGTCGTCTCCACTCGCGCAGCCGCAGATGTCATCATCTCCTTTTTCTCCGTTCGTTGCTGGTAACACAACTGTAATAACACAAGGAGAAGAGAAGAAAGAAGAACAAAAACAGAATCAATCCACTTTTGGAGCAGGAATAATGGGTGGTGGAAGTGGAGGTTTCACGACGTCAGGATTGAAAATTCCAGCACCTCGCACACAGATTGGTGCTGGTGCTGATATAGCACCGACTTCTACCGCAACACATTCATTTTCTCCTTTGATTGATGGAGGCGTGAAAGCATCATCACTTCCTTTACCGAAAACCGGACCGTTTGGTGGGATCCAAGGGTCATCTCCTTTCACACGAACGACGGCGCCGAAGCAACAGATGACAACAGCTGCCGTAGAAGATTTTGGGGATGATTTACACAAAGCTACGTCTAAAAAACACATCACTGGTACGTGTAACGAAATGTGCCCAATATCTGAACTTCAGCGACGGAGTGAAGAAGGCGACTTGGAACTCTTCGAGCGAGTTGATGGAACGAATAGAAACAAAACATCTGTCGATTTGTGTTGTAAAAAGTACACGCGCATCGTAGACGGTGTGCAACCGGACATGGTAAGAACGAAATATGGTTTAGCGAAAACAATGTCGCATCTGTGGCACATTCTCGATGAAAGACCCGAAGCGTTTGTCGTTAAATCAAAATTTCTATGGGATCGTTTGCGCTCTGTTCGACAAGATTTAAGTTTACAGCAAATGTATGACGCGTTCGCTGCGAGTGCATTGCAACAGATGGTTCGTTACGCGATAATCTCCGAACACGAATTGTGCGAAGACGCAGCGACGGCAATATCTCCAGATGGACACAATTCGCACTTGAACGTCGAGCAACTTACGAAAACGTTGACTACGTTGCGTCACATATACGACGACCATAGGGCAAAGCAGCAAGCGTTACCACTCGACCACGAGGCTGAAATGTTTGCGTTGCAATTGTTGTTGCGCATTGATTCGCATGGAAGGTATTCCGTGTCCACACACGAAATGCTTGGCGATTTAAGATCGGCCAGAAATGCGATACTAAATCATGCGCTTGTCAATTTTGCTTTAGAATGCAGAAGTGCGTACATTGACGTGAACTGTGCGAAATTTTTTAAGTTGGTTGAGAAGGCAAATTACGTGCAAAAGTGCGTTCTGCACAAGTATTTCGTCAAGATTCGTTCTAAAACGCTCGAAAGGTTCAACCAGGGCATGGCAAGAGGTCCGTTTCGAATCAAAGAACTTGCGCGGATTTTTCGCGCAAGTGAAACGGAAACGGAGGCTTTGTGTTTGCACCATGGTTTGAGCATCGTTTTACATCAAGAGGATGGTAAGTGCGTCGAGTTTCGTACGACAACGTTTTCGCACCCGAGCGAAGATTTCGAGACAAAAAAGTCACCACTCGTGAGAACGAATACCAATCATAAATATCGACAGTTTATCGTTCGAGATGATGAAATTGCCTCGGAAGATAAGGTTTCCGCGCCGCCGGTTGGGCAACAACTGTTACAACAGCAGCAGCAGCAGCAGCAGCAGCAGCAGCAACAACAACAGCAGCAAAATCCCGAGCTCACGAAGAAACAAAAGGAAGCTAAAGAATTACGGGAGAAAATTCAAAGAGTCGAAGCGGAACAAAAACGTGCAAAAGCTGCAATCGAAGCGAAGAAGGCAGAAGAAGCCCGCTTATTGCTCGAGGAGGAAAAGCGCAAAGAAGAAGCACGTGCAAAGGCGGAACGGGAACGCATAGAAAAAGAACGTATAGAAAAGGAAGCAGCATTAAAACGTAAGCAAGAAGAAGAGGAACGCATTCGTCTTGAGAAGGAGCGTGTAGAGAAAGAGCGTGTCGAGAAGGAAGCGGCGGCGAAGAAACTCGAGAAAGAGATTAGGGAGCGCGAAGAGCAGCTAGAACGCGAGCGTCAAGAGCAATTGGAACGTGAGCGTCAGGAGAGGGAACGTGTACGTCTAGAAGCTGAAAGAGCCGAAAAGCTACGCTTAGAAGAAGAGCGGAAAAAGCGCGAAGAAGCGAGACGTCAAGCTGAACTGGCGCGAAAGAAAGCCGAGGAAGAACGCAAAGAGCAAGAACGATTGGAAGCGATTCGATTGCGCCGATTTCAGAAGAATAGAAAAGCAATTTTGCAATTATTTTTGTGGCGCTGGCGAACAAGAAAAGACGAAAGGATCGCACTGAGGAAGAAACAGAAAGCCTTGTCTATGATGGCAACGTCACCTTCGACGTTTTCCCCTCTAACCTATTCTACTCGACAGAAACCAGCTCGGGTGAACGATCTGTGTGGGAAAAGAAAAGTTGAGTTGTCGATACCGAAGGAGACAAAAAGTGTGCGCGAGGAGAAAGACGAAGCGTACGTTCGCAAACTTGTTGTGCAGATGGCGACACTCGTTGATGTCTCTTCCTCATTCGCGAGGCCGCTCGATGTGCCAAAAATTTTAGAAACCACTCGGGCATTTGTACCTGGAAAAGGCGAAGCCCGACAGACGCGCATTTGGAAATTTGTTTTGTGTAGCGGTGCTGAATACGAACCTCCTTCCGTATACAGAGGCACGAGATCACCAAATGCCGTTGCCGTCGCGGCTTGGTTGCGCGCGAAGTTATCAAAAGGCACAGCTATAACGAACAAAAGCACTGAAGAAGGCACAGTTTTAGCGTCATACGCATCAAAGCTTTCGATGCGCGAGCCGTTTCATTGGGTGATTATTAAAGACGTTCCGGGTAAATCTTGGACGCCACGCTCTCAACAAGACGAAGAAATAGAGGTGCAAAAGTACAAAGAACAAGTCGCTGGTCTCTCTGCTGGATGTTTTGTGCTCGATTGCTCGTCTTTATATGAAAATCCGCGAACAAAAATGAAGGAAATTTCGAGAAATGAAGTGCACCGATTGAAACGATTCGCTGCCGTGACAAAGCGCGGCAATGCACCACTTTTAGTCATCGCGGCATCGAGTAAAGATTACGACACGCACTCATCTAAAAAACTGATCGAGAAAGCATTCAGGGAAGCAGGATTACCGTCGTCAACGTTGATTATGCGCGTGGATGATGCGTTTGCGCGCTTTTCCTCGGTGGCATCGGGAGGAGAGGAGTCTATGATGGAAAAAAAAGACGCATCGTTCATTGAAAAGATCGATTGCGAACTCGAAAACCAAGTCAAAAGATGCGGAAACGCGTTCACTGGTGTTCCGCATCGCGTGGAAACATCGATCGCGGACATGCTCGAAAAAGAATATGCCCCGGTCGCTACAGATTTCGAGCGAAAAGTTCTAGCGGATTCTTCTAACGGACAAGATGTGGGGGAGAATCTATCCTTGACGGACTTCAAAATCGTCGTTGATTGTTTCAACAAAGCTATCGATAACGTCAAGGACAAAATTCGATTGTGCGAGGAAGATGAGGATTTCTGGCCTTATGTCGAATTGTCGAGCGCGTACACAAACAAAGAGAAGAGAACGTTCTTTGAAAACGTCCCGGATCCACTTTGGCGTAAAGACGTTCCGTATTTGACAGACCAACTCGAAAGAGCAAAACTTCCCCAACCACCGTCAGATTCGCTGGAAAACAATAAGAACATCTATCATACTTTATTTCGATATGTTTCCTCACTGGAAGACTCGGAGTTTACCGGCGCCGCGAGACGACATCTCCAACGCGCTGGATTCGATTGCGTACTAACGGCGCTTTCGCTGTGTGAATCTCGAACGCTCGCTCTGCACGCGAGCACGGGTGATGTTAAAACGTACGTGCAAAAGGAGAGAATGCACTCGTTTCTCTCTGCGAGCAGTAAGAAACGCACGAATGAAATCGGAATGAGCAGCATGAAGAAGAAGAAACGCGGAACGACGCAGCCGATGGAGTATCCTTCAATCTCCTTACATTTCCCTATAACTGCCGACAAAGATGACGACAGGGGGGGAAAGGAAGAAAGATTTCTGCACACAATAGACCATGACGGAAACGACGACGCCCTCCTCGATGAACTCGCCGTAGAAGAAGATCAAGAAGCCGAGGACGCCGTTCGGAATCTGGTTCGCGACGAAGTGGCCGCCTCTAATGCGTTTGAGCGGTCCTTTGTGATGCCAAAGAAAAAGCCAAAATTAAACGACGCAGACGCCGTCACAGGCTTTAGCGAAAAGTTGAACGAGGAGTTAGACGCGGAAAGGAAGCTTCGAGCACTCTTTTCGTGACGAAAGAAGAGAAACAAAAAAATTAGTATAGCGCCTTGTAGATTGCATTACCAACATTAGTCTGTATTTGTATCTCGAATGCGTCATATAAATTCGTGTGCACGCGTGCAAGTGCACTCGCGGTCCTTTCGGCAAAACGAATATTCGTGGAAATACTGGCATTCCTTACCTTTCGCGAATTAGATCTGTCGTCGTGTCCTTCGCAGAGAGAGAGAGGAGAGTAAGAGAGAGAGAGAGAGAGAGAGAGAGAGTGTGAGACTTGGGGAAAAACCGCCGCCACCTTGAAAGAGAAAAGTGTGAGACGCTAACAACGCCGCTACGATGACGACCACGAACGCGCCTTCATCCTCCACTCAAAATCAAAAATACCAAGGCATAGATATTCATTCGTTCGGCATGCGAATCCTGAAAAAGCAAGGATGGCAAGAAGGTACCGGTCTAGGCCCGAATAAAAGTGGATTGAAGAAACATTTGCACGCGTCAAGACGAGAACACAACGCCGGGTTAGGGACGGATAGAAGAGATAACACAGGAGTCGTCGGTGCGGATTGGACACGGAATGCGAAGAATTTCGAGTCAGTGTTGAAAGGGTTGGAAGATTACAAGAAAGAAGATAAGAATGATGGTAATGATGATGGAGACAAGATGGACAAAAAGAAAGACAAAAAGGAGAAGAAGGAGAAGAAGAACAAACGGAAGAAGAAAGAGAGCGAATACGAGGAGGAGGAAGAAATGGACGTTCCGGAACGACCGAGAAGCGCGGTTGGACACGCGGGGAGATATCACAAGCGAGAAAGGGAGAAGATGCGCGATTATAGTTATGAGGATTTGAATGCAATATTAGGAGGCGGCGCGTTTGGCGGGTTGGAAGAAGTGAGAGCGAATAATGATGATGGCGCCACTGCCGACGCCGATAGAAACGATAGCGATGGTAGTAACGGTAAGAAAATAGGTGGCGATAGCACGAAAGATGACGATGAAAAGAAGAAGAAGAAGGAGAAGAAATCATCGAAGAAGGAGAAGAAGAACGAGAGTAGTAAAAATAACGCCAAAGAAGGCTCGCCTTTGGACGAGATGGTGACGGTTAAGTTTACATTTCCTCCTAAACCAAAAGATTGGTGGGGACACTCATTTGGGTTTTGCCAAGAAGGATGCGGGAAAGACAATGACGAAGGATATAATGCCACGGGTAACAACACGACCAACGAAAACAAAAACAAGTTTGGCTTTACCGAAGATGAACAAATCAAACTCTTTGAACGGGCGCATCTCACCGCGACGACGAAATCTTCGCACAGAGGTCTCGGACTCACCAGCTCAGGGAAGGAAGTCGGTCACGATTTTGAAGGCACAAAAATGGCGCTCGACAGCGACATTGTGCCAGAAGACGACGCGGATGAGAAGAAAGCCAAAAGTGCGCCTTGGTCTTTGCTTGCCAAGAAACTCTTAAAGAAGAGCGGAAACAATGGTAAACTCGACGCCGACACGTTCTGGCAAAAACTCATGAAAAAAGCCTTAGACGGTATCAAACCAGAAAACGCAACCGTTTGGGACGACGCCATGCGATGGACGATCCGAAGAGACGGCAAATTTATCGTCGATTACGATTTCATCACCTTATGCAAATAAAAGTAGATTTAATAGTAGAACACGCCGCTAGATTCAAATAAACATTCTTCTACAATATGCTACATACCCACTCGTGCTTACACTCCATGCACACGACCATCACTTTGCTCTCATCGTCCGCGCTCGACCCTCCCCACGTCTCCGCTTTGCGAACATCCCTCGTATCGCTTAGATGTATAAACTTTGTCTTCCTATTTTTACATTCTTTACAGATATAACTGTCAGATTCTATACCATCCGCAAATACCGCCCTTTCGCTTCTTTTATCCATTCTTCTCCTGATGGATTCAATTTTTACTCTCATCGCATCCGTCATGAACTCTTCGTCCGTCATTTGGATTAAATCTATCGCTTGGATCGTCCCTGCGCGGACTTTTGTGCGCAAAAGTTCGTTTCGCTGTAAGTTTGCCACCAAGAATCGAATTTTTTGTTTGTATAAAGACGATGGAAACTGTGAATAGACGGCGTCTTCGATGGACGTGGCAACATCGAGTAAAGGCGTGGCGTCTTCGATGGAATCGCCGAGCATGACGACGGAGGTGGCGCGGATGTCGTCGTCGTCGTCGTTGGCGTTGGTATCATCGTTCATTCGAAAGAATGCATCTTCTCTTCGAGGAAAAAAGTGGAGAAATAAATAATGTCGCGTCACAAAGAGCCGAAAGAGAGGAGATAGATACACTAAAACGAGAGCGATACCCACTCGTAGCCACGGGGAAAGGAGGAACGACGTTTCGAGATGACCACGAGCGAAACGGAGACGACGTCGACTCGATTGGATTCCTCCCGGTCTGCTTCTGCATCTTCGTCTCGCTCTCCATTATCCGCTTCCTCGACGAGTGCAAAAACGACCACGTCTTCCCTCCCGCACGCGATGGCGCATCCATCAACACCATCGCGTAATCAATCGAAAACAATACCAGCGAAAACGTTACTCGGCCTGACCGTTTCTGGCGTCTGCGCCGGAGTATTCGTGGAAACTTTGTTCTACCCTTTGGATACCATCAAAACGCGTTTGCAAGCTGCTCGAGGAGGAGGAGGAGGTGTGGGAGGCAACGCGCATCTATTCAAAGGCGTGTTCAACGGCCTCTCGAAGAATATCGCCGGGTGCGCACCAGCCACGGCGTTATTTTTCCTCGCGTACGAACCCTCAAAACGATATTTAGAGAGAACGTTACCGCCAGAGCAAAATTACGTGGCTATGTTTACTGCAGGCGCGACGGGGTGTTTGGCGTCGAGCGTCGTGAGAGTGCCGACGGAAGTCATCAAGACGAGAGCGCAAACCGGCAATAAGGTGCAAAGTTTAGGAGGAATTTTGCGAGCGAGTGGTATCGCGGGATTGTTCGTCGGCTATGGTTCGTTTTTAATTCGAGACTTACCATTCGATGCCATCGAGTTTAGTTTATACGAAGAGGCGAAGATTGCATACGCCAAGTGGCGAGGACGAACGCTGGGCGAAGTCAGTCGCGTGGAGGCGACTGTTTTAGGTGCGGCAGCCGGAGGTGTGACTGGATTCGTCACCACACCGTTGGACGTCATCAAAACCAGGTTGATGACGGACACATGCACGACAAATCCGCTCAGAGGCGTCCTGGATTGCGGCACAAGAATCGTCAAAGAGGAAGGCGCGAAAGCCTTGTTCCGAGGTGCGAGTCCTAGAGTCATGTGGATCTCGTTAGGTGGAGGTGCATTTTTTGGCGTCCTGGAAAGTGCCAGAAAAGTCTTCGTACCTGAAAATTGGTAGTTATCGCATAGTTAGAGGAGTAGCTTCGATGTGTTAGTTTGCATGTTTAATAATAGCGAAAAGTAGTTCTTTCACGCCGTCAAAAGTCGTCATAAATAGGACGCAAAAAGAAAGAAAACATGTCCTATCGCATCCTCCGCCGTTCGCTGCGCTCCTGTTTCGCGTCCACCTCTTCTCCCTCTCCCTCTCTTCAACAACAACGAATCAGCAGCGGCGCTTCTTCATCTTCTTCATCTTCATCTTCTCTCTTCTCCTCCTCCGCGCACGTGGAACCGGATTTTCCCGACAACGCGTCGAGCGCACACCAAAAAGATACAGGAAAAAGCGAACTCATCAACCGCATCGGCCAACCAACCTTCTCGACGCACGCTCACTTGTTCAATTCTGTAAACGAACTCACGCCTGGGATTACTAAAAGTGAATATAAATCCAGACGAACTCGTTTGGGGGAACTTTTACCGGAAAATTCAGTCGCGATTTTGATAAGCGGAGACGTCTCGCATTACCCGAATACGGTTATTCCACACGCGAATTATCGACAAGATTCCGATTTTATGTATTTTAGTGGGATGATGCAACCGCACTCGGCGATGATGTTAATAAAAGATGGTGAAGATGAACCATTGAAGTATGTCTTGTTTTCGAGGCGGTATGAGAAACGAGATGAGACGTGGAACGGATGGCGCGCGCACCCAGAGGTTGCAAAGGCATTTTTTGAGTGCGATGAATCGGTCGCGATTGAGACTATGGAGGAATATTTAAGGAATTTTTTGAAGACACCGATTAGCAGAAGGCAAATTTTTATGGATAGAGAGCGGTTTACGACGACTACGTATGGGAATCAAGTGTTGAAAGTAGTCACCGATGGTGCGTTTCCTACGCAAGCGTTGAAAGCAAAGGCGCAAGCGTTGAGGTGGAGAAAATCGGAAAGTGAGTTGAAGTTGTTACAGAAATCGGCGAGTGCGAATTTGGAAGGTATACTAGCTGCTATGCGAAGGTCGAGAACGAACGAGGTGGTTACGGAGAGGGATTTAATGAATGCGCATGAGTATATGGTCAAATCGCTCGGCGCCGATAGATTAGCATTTCCAACCGTGATGGGGGCCTCAAATCGCGCAACAATTATCCATTACTACCAAAACGATAGAATCATCCACCCGAACGATTTGTGTTTGATGGATGCGGGATGCGAGATGAACGGGTACGTGTCGGATATCACGAGAGTGTGGGCGGGAGGTTCGAAAACGGCGACATTTGTCAATGACTACCAAAAAGCGGTGTACGATCGCGTGTGCGATGTTCGTTCCGCGGTTCTCGCGAAATTAGAGCGCGATATTCGCTCGCAAACGTCGGTATCGTTATATGACTTACATATGACTTGCGTAGACGCGACGGTTGAAGTCCTCGTCGACCTTCTTCACTCAAACGGCGGCGAGTCTGTCACAAAAAATTCGCTTCTCTCCAAAGGCAAATATGCCCAGTACTTTCCCCATGCCGTCTCCCATTGGCTCGGCATGGACACTCATGACACGCCTTTGATTCCAGTCTCCACTGCCATCGAAAAAGGTGTCTGTTTTTCCGTCGAACCTGGTTTATATTTCGACCCAGACGATATAACTTTGCCGAAAAGTCTCCGCGGCGTCGGCGCGAGAGTCGAAGACGAAGTGTGCGTCACTTTACGAGGCGCGGTTGACGTCTTGAGTAAAGCGGTGCCGGTGGATAGGGAAAAGTTGGAAGAGTGCATCGCGAGTGCGTAACGACGCGGAGAGAAAGTAATAGTGCAATAGTGCGCGTCGCGTGTGTGTCGTTGTCATGTGCCATACCACGCTGTTGTATGTATGTATTATTAAAAAGAGAAAGAGCTCTCTTCTTGTGTTGTTGACGCAAAACAAGTCCTTTTTTTTGTGGGGGAAGGAAAGGCACCCCCCTTTAACACGACGTTTCGTTTTCTCTGGCCATTTTTTCCTATTTTTTCCCTTTAATTTTGCTTCTTTTTTCCCGCCTTGTTTGTCATT
>MDSW01010956.1_pt1 | contig 13045 bp, 10 predicted proteins | sample 811171 | NCBI WGS metagenome assembly MDSW01 (sample SAMN05326641, study PRJNA326480) | marine metagenome | isolation source: seawater | place: Atlantic Ocean: North West | collected 2012 | reverse complement strand
GGCGATGATGGTGCCGTTGCTGAAGTGAAACAACAGGTATTTGCCGCGCCGGGTGAGGGCCTTGAGTTTGCGCCCCTCGGCCTGGTGAATGGCCGGTGGTACCGGCCAGCGCAACTGGGGCTGGCGCACATGCAGGGCTTTGACACGCTTGCCCACCAGGTGGGGCTCGATGCCCCGGCGGGTGGTTTCCACTTCCGGTAATTCTGGCATGGGAATCTCGACAACAGGCTTAAAAGTGCCAGCGCAGGCTGGGGTACAGGCTGCGAGGGTAATTACCAGACTCCGAGGCAAACTGCAATCCGGCGGTTAGGCTTCATCATCCTGACCCACATACGGTACACTGCCACCCTGTTCGCAGTTATCTTCCCCCTGTTTCCGTCTATGGCAAATCCCGATTCCAGTTCCGACATTCCGCCCGCCCCTAGCGCCGTGCTGGGGGTGGACACCGGCGGCACCTTCACGGATTTCGTGCTGTTACAGGGAACATCGGTGCGCATCCATAAGGTGCTGTCCACGCCCCAGGCGCCGGAACAGGCCATTCTGCAGGGTATCCGCGAACTGGGGCTGGAAGCCGCCGTAGCGACGGGTCAGGTGCGGATCATTCACGGCTCCACCGTGGCCACCAATGCCGCTCTGGAGGGAAAGGGGGTCAAGACCGCCCTGATCACCAATATCGGCTTTCACGATCTGCTGACCATTGGCCGCCAGACCCGGCGTGAACTCTACAATCTGCAACCGGACCCGGTGGCTCCCCCGGTGCCGGCGGACCTGTGTTTCGAGCTGCCCGGGCGGGTGGACGCCCAGGGTCAGCTGTTGGATGCGCCCTCCTCTCAGGATCTGGCGGAGCTGCGGGCAAAGCTGGCGCGGGCCGGAGTGGAGGCGGTGGCAATCAACCTGCTGTTCTCGTTCCTGAACCCGCAGCCGGAGCAGATCATCAAATCCACCCTTGAAGAGCGCTGGTTTGTCAGTGCCTCCCATGAGGTGCGGGCGGAAGCGGGTGAATATGAGCGGGGCATCACCACCTGGCTCAACGCCAGCCTCAGCCCCCGGGTGCGGCGCTATCTGCAGCGCCTGCAACAGGGGGTGGCTCCCAGCCCGCTGGCAGTGATGCAGTCCACTGGCGGCACCATGGCGGTGGACGTGGCCGCCCGCTCGGCGGTGAATATGCTGCTGTCCGGCCCCGCCGGGGGCCTGGCGGCGGCGGAATTTATCGGCCACCAGTCCGGCTTTCGCAAGTTGCTCACCTTTGATATGGGGGGCACCTCCACCGACGTGGCGCTGATCGATGGCGGCATCCAGCTCACCAATGAAGGCCATATCGGCCCCTGGCCAGTGGGGGTGCCCCAGGTGGATATGCATACCATCGGCGCCGGTGGCGGCTCCCTGGCCCGGGTGGATGCCGGTGGCCTGCTGCAGGTGGGGCCGCAATCCGCCGGCGCCGATCCGGGCCCCGCCTGTTATGGCAAGGGCGGCCGGCAGGCCACGGTGACCGATGCCAACGCGGTACTGGGGCGGCTGCAACCGGAGTATTTTCTGGGTGGCAATATGACCCTGGACCTGGATGCCGCACAGGGGGCCATGGCCAGCCTGGCCCGGGACACCGGATTATCCCCGCTGGAAACCGCCCACGGCATTATCGACATTGCCAATGAACACATGGTGCGGGCCCTGCGGGTCATTTCCATTGAGCGGGGCCATGACCTGGACGAGTTTCAACTGTGTTGCTTTGGTGGCGCCGGCGGCCTTCACGTGTGCGCCCTGGCGGAAGCGCTGGGTATGCGGCGGGCGTTGGTACCCAACCTGGGGGGCGTACTGTCCGCCCTGGGTATGGTGGTGGCGCCCAAATCCCGCGAACTTTCCCACGCCATGCTACAGCCATTGCCGGCACTGGACCCGGCGGAACTCCATAATCGATTGCAACATCTGCTGACGGAAGGCAGCACCGCGCTGCAGGCGGAAGGGGTCAAAGCGAAGACCCTGCAATGGCAGTTCAGTGTGGACCTGCGTTATCAGGGCCAGCGCTTTTATCTGAACCTGCCCTGGAGCCCAGACACCGCACAGCTCACGGAGGCCTTCCACCGGCTGCATGAACAGCGCTACGGACATCGCCTGCCCATGGCGCTGGAATTGGTGAATCTGCGCTGTTCGGTGCACACCGCCGGCACCGTGGAACAGCTGCCGGGGCTGAGGCCCGGCCCGGATGCCATGGCCCCCAGCCAGGCTCCACTGGCCGGTTTCAGTGAGCCGGTCCCCGTTTACTGGCGCGAGGATCTGGCACCAGGCCAGTGCCTGGCGGGTCCAGTCCTGGTGGCAGAGACCATCGCCACCACCTTTATCGGCCCGTCCTGGCAGGCGACCGTGGACAGCTGGGGCCACCTGTTGCTGAAAAGCACCCGAGGATTCGCGTCATAGCCGGGTCTGTCGACTCGATTATCTATAATTTCACAATTGATCTTAATATCGCCCAGTTTATATCGATAACCAATAACTCCCCTCTCCGCCAAACATTTTGGTTTTCTTTGCTACCTTTTAGGGATGGACGAACTCTTCTGAACCCATCACTGAAGTGGCTATGGAACGGCACATCCTCATCGTCGATGACGAAATCAATATTCTGAACGCCCTGGAACGTCTGCTGGACGAGCACGACGATCTGGTGGTGCATCGCGCCTCTTCAGGAATGGAAGGGCTGGAAGTCATTGATCAACATCCTCAAATCAGTGTCGTGCTGTCAGACCAGCGCATGCCCAATATGACGGGCATCGAGTTTCTGAAACAGGTTAAGGCCCGGTATAACAATGTGGTACGGATGATCCTCAGTGGTTATTCCGAACTCAGCAGCATTACCCAGGCCATCAACGAAGGCTCAATCTTCAAGTTCCTCACCAAGCCCTGGGACGAGGACACACTCCTGAACAATATCCGCGAGGCCTTCGAATATTACGAACTGGCGGAAAAGAACCGCAAGCTCACCCGGCAACTACAGGAAACCAATCACAAGCTGGAGGAATTCAATGCCGGGCTGGAGCGGCTGGTGGAGGAAAAAACCCATAAGCTGCAACTGCATGTGGCATCACTGCGGGTGTATCAGGAGGCCATCGAACGTTTTCCATTCGCGGTGATTGGTCTGGACAACAGCCGCACCATCGTGCTGGAAAATGCCGCGGCCCGCCGCGAATTTGCAAAGCAGGAGGCCAGCTTGTTGGGTCTGCCGGTGGACTCGGCGTTTAAGGAGGAATGGCTCCCCCTGGAGTTGGAAATATGCCGCTTCAGCCAGGAGCATGGCATCAGGACGCAAACCGTTATCAACCACAACACCATCACCCTGGTCAATCTGGGCAGCGGCGCCCAATCGGTCGGCCAGATTCTGATTACCACACCTATCGGAGAGTAGTCATCATGCGCGAAACGTATCAGGCACTGCTTTCTGAAATCAATCGGATGCAGCCGCTGAACCCGGTCATGCTGGAGCTGCTGTCGTTAATCAACAACCCGGACACTCAGGCGGAGGACCTTACCCGTATCATTTCCACCGACGCCAATACCTCTGCCACCATTCTGAAAATCGCCAACTCACCGTTTTATGGCATGTCCGGCCGGATTCGCAGCGTGAAAGATGCCTGCGTCCTACTGGGTTTTGACCAGTTACGCAACATCATCTACGCCACCGCGCTGGAGCAGGCAAGCAGCGGCACGCCCCATCAGGACTGGCGCGATACGCTGCGCCGGCACACCCTGGCGGTGGCATTGATTGCCGATGGCATCTCGCAGCAGGAAGCAATTGATATCCCCCGGGGCCAGGCCTATTCCCTGGGCCTGCTGCACGAGCTTGGCAAGCAAGTGCTGATTTCCGAGCTACCGGATCTGTTCAGCGAATTCATGGCCGCTGAAGGTAATGAGAAAAGAGAGTTTTTCAGTTTCTTCAACGAAGCCGGATCCATCATTGCCAAACGCTGGCGCCTGCCGGAGGTGTTTCGGGCCTGCATTAAACATGTTCGTTCACGCAACCTTGACTTTAAACCCTTTAATCGGGAAGTGCGACTGGTGCAGTGCGCCCATCGCCTGGCCCAGGCATGGGGTTATGACACCCCGGGAGAGACCAGCACATACCAGGAGGCTGAGGTGCTCAATTATTTTTACCCCGATATGAATCCGGATGAGGTCCTGCCCCCTGTGCGGGAAACTCTTATTAATGACCCGGAACTGAGTGCTTAGCGACAGGAGCGAATACCTATGTCTATCAGCCGACTACTGCTTGTGGATGACGAGGCCAACAATCGTAACGCCATCCGCCGGCTGTTCGAAGACTATGACCTGGAATTCACCGATGCGGAACATGGTGAAGAGGCACTTGAACGCCTGGCTCAACAGCGCTTCGATCTGATGCTGTTGGATATCAAGATGCCGGTGATGGACGGCTTCGAGTTCCTGACACGCTACTCCGACCTCGATCTTAAACCCAAGCCCCCGGTTTGTGTTATGACCGCGTTCAGTGATTCCACTACCCGTCGCAAGGCAATCTATCTTGGAGCTACCGATTTTATCAACAAGCCCATCGACCCGGTGGAACTGGAGACGCGGGTGGCATCCCTTTTGCGCATCAGCAGCTATCAGCAGGATCTGCTGGCCTTCAACCATAATCTGGAGCAGATGGTGGAGGCCCGTACCCGGCAACTGAAAGACGCGCACCTCAAACTGCAGGAGAGCGAGAAACAACGCACCCGCGCCTATCGGGAAATGATCAGTCGCATCACCCGGCTCACGGGTTTTAATCATTCAGAGCAGCAACTGAGCCCCCACCAACTGGCACTGTGCACCGCGGCCCTGGCCTGGCTCTGGGGCCTGCCCAAAGAAGACACTGAAAACCTTACCCTGTCGGCACAACTATACAACATCGGGTTACTGGCTCCGCCGGAGAAGCTGCGGGAGATGCCACCGGAGGCTCTGACCCGGGATGAGTTGCGGGTGCTCACGTCCTATACCCAGATTGGCAGTGGCTTGTTTCAGGACTCGGAAATCCCGCTGTTGCAACAGGCTTACCGCATCTGTCTGAATTGCGAGGAGCACTTCGATGGCAGCGGCATGCCCAGCGGGCTGAGCGGCGAGACCATTCCCATCGAAGCCCGGCTGCTGACCACGGCCCGCTTCATCCTGAACTGTATCCGGCATCAACCGGAGCCGTCTATGGATTATCTGCGCAGCTCGTTGCAGGAACATGCCGGCACCCTGCTGGACCCCAATATAGTGGAGATGCTGATGCAATCGGACGACACTCTGGACAATCTCATCAACGACCTGTGAAGCCCCATGAAAAACGATTCTGTGGACCAACTGGTTCTAATGGCACAAATGATGGCGGAGCACGATGACCCCCGCTTGTATGGCAAGTTCAACAGCCACCGACCGATCATATTCATCGTGCTGGCCGGTCTGCTGGTGGCCGTCATTTCATTGTTCTCCGCATTTCAATGGGAATCTCATGTAACGGACAGCCTGACTGATACCAGCGAACGGACCTATGAAACCGAGATTCAGCGCAATCTAACCAAGATGATCCAAAGCGCCAGCGCGGTGGCCGGCTTCGTCGAAGGTTCCGATTATGTGACCCAGCAGGAGTTTGTTCAGTTTTCCAATCGGCTGTTCCACTCCGACGAAGTCATCGACATGCTCGCGTTACTGAACTATCGAGAGGAACAACGGATGTTCCCGGGCAATCAGGCTGTACTGGAAGAGATTCAGCAATATCTTCGCGACAGGTTTAAAGGGTACCCGCCGGGGCAACGGGAGTCCGGTGAGTTTCGGGTGCTGAACACAACCGCTTCTGAACTGCCTCGGCTGCTGTTCCTACTGGCTCCTGAGTTTCCTACCGAGGACAGAAATTTGCTGGTGGTTGCGGAAATGCCGGTCAAGAAATTACTGACCCATATTGACCGCCAATCCATTGTGAGTCTCCAGGTCTCGGACAATATCGGCAATCAAAGCAACCTGACATTGATGAGCGCACCGGACACTGGGGATGTCAATACGCAGACTCTGGAAATCGCCAACCTTTCCATTTCTCTACGCTACCTTAGCGATACGCCCACGCTACAAAGTGCCGGCTATCTCAAATGGATACTGGTGGTCTCCACGCTGATATTCACCGCCTCCCTGGTTGCCCAGTATATCTACACCCGGCGCTCCATCCGGCAACTGGCCAATCTGGCGGTTCACCGGGCCAACGACCTCACTGCCATCAACAGTGAACTGACCGACGAAATTCTCAGCCGCATCGAATTTCAGGCGGAACTGATGGAAAAGAATCAGGAAATCCATCAAATGAATGAAAAGCTGGAAGAGGCCCAAAACCAGTTGATCCAGCAGGAAAAACTGGCGTCCCTGGGTCAACTGGCGGCGGGTGTGGCCCATGAGATCAACAACCCGGTGGGTTATATTAATTCCAACCTCAGCATGCTGAACAAATATGCGGATCGCGCCATGAAACTCATCGCCTACCTGGTGGAGCAGATTCAGCACACACAGAATCCGGACCTGATCGACGCAATGGAACAGGGTAAAACCCAACAAAAATACAGTACGGTTGAACGCAACATGCTGGAAGTGATTAAAGAGTCCCAGGAGGGGCTGACCCGGGTCAAACAAATCGTGCAGGATCTGAAGGACTTCTCCCGTATTGACGAGGCCGAGTGGCAGTGGGCCGATCTGCACGAGGGCATTGACAGCACACTGAATATTGCCTGGAACGAAATCAAATACAATGCCACGGTTGTGAAGGAGTATGGGGAAATTCCCGATGTGGAATGTGTGCCTTCCCAGATCAATCAGGTCATCATGAACCTGCTGGTGAATTCAGCCCATGCCATGAAGTCCTCGGGCACCATTACCATTCGTACCGCCTGTCAGGACGACAATGTGCGAATCGAAGTGGAGGACGACGGCTGCGGTATCCCCCCGGAAATCATGGGGCGTATTTTTGATCCGTTCTTTACCACCAAAGAGGTGGGCAAAGGTACCGGCCTGGGGCTGTCACTTTCCTACGGCATCATCAAGAAACATAACGGTGAGCTGCTGGCGGAATCCACGCTAGGCGTGGGCACTTGTTTCACCATTATCCTGCCCATCAATCATTCACAACCGGATCATCAGGCGGCCTGATTATGATTGCAGCAGAATCCGAGCACTCAGTACCGGTGACCGCCACTTTACTGCTGGTGGATGATGAGGCTCACGTGCTGGCCAGCCTCACCCGGCTGTTCGAGGATGATGGTGAGTTTCAAATCATCGCCAAGACCTCAGCGGTGGATGCTCTATCGCTACTGAAGCAGACGCCGGTGGATCTGATTATTTCGGATATGCGCATGCCGGAGATGGATGGAGCCACGTTTCTGCACCAGGCGAGCCAGCTCTGGCCGCAAACCCCCAGGGTACTGCTGACGGGATACGCCGATATCGAGTCCACCATTCGTGCCGTCAACGAGGGCGGCATCGCCCGGTACGTGGCCAAGCCCTGGGATGACGAGCGTCTGTTACAAACAGTGAACGAGCTGCTGGAAGTCAAGCGGCTGCGGGAACAAAACGCCAGATTATTGCATATCAAGGAGCAACAACGGGCGGAACTGCAGCGGCTGACGGAAAACCAGGAATCGATAATCCAGCGACGCACCGCGGAACTGGAACAAACCGCTTCCCAACTGGAAGTGGCCTACCAGGAACTCCATGACGCCTATTTCCAATCGATACCTTTACTGTCCCACCTGGTGGAGATGAATGAACGCTTCAAAAAAAATCATTCCAACCGGGTGGCCAGTATCGCCAGGCTGATTGCCGAATCCATGGAGCTGGATAAAGCCCAGGTCAGGCAGATATTCATTGGCGCGTTGTTGCATGATATCGGCAAGATCGCCCTGGAGCAGACTATTCGGGCAAAGCCCGTGGACAAGATGTCAGCGTTGGAATCCAAACGCTACCGCCAACACCCCATGCTGGGGGAAAGCGCCCTGTTATCCTTCGATCCCCTGCGGGAGGCGGCGCAGATTGTTCGCAGTCATCATGAACGGTTTGACGGTAAAGGCTTTCCGGATCGTTTGTCCGGAGAAGGCATTCCCCTGGGCGCTCGCATTGTGGCGCTGGCCAACGACTACGACAACCTGTTACTTCCAAACAATTTCCTGGGTAAAGCGCTGGTGGAACTGCAGGCCCATGAATTTGTCATCAACGAATCCTGCAAACGCTACGACCCCCAGGTGGTGCGGGCGTTCGACCAGGTGATCGACGAGGTCCATCGGCTGCTGGCCAATGACAAGGAGACCACCCTGCCCCTGGCCAAAGTGGAACCCGGCATGATACTGAGTCAGGACCTGATCAATCAGCATGGTATGGTGATGCTGGTGGCCGGCCGCAAGCTGTCCGAGGCCCATATAAAAAAGTTGAAGCAGTTTGAAGAGGCTTTCAACAGCCGCTTGATGGTTTCAGTCAAGCAAACCACCGGCTGAGGCAACAAGGGTCGTTCTCCATGGCGGAATTCGATAACGAGACACAACGGCTTACCCTGAAAGTGGTTTTCTACGGCCCGGCCCTGAGTGGCAAAACCACCAACCTTACCCGGCTGCATGATCTGTTGGGAACGGATCTGAAGGGGGAGATGATGGTGCTGGAAACCCAGAACGACCGCACCTTGTTTTTTGATCTGTTGCCCCTGGGCCTGCGCGCGCCATCCGGCCTGCTGATCAAGCTAAAACTGTTTACCGTGCCGGGCCAGACCGTCCACGACAGCACCCGCAAGGCAGTGCTGTCCCGGGCCGATGGGGTGGTATTTGTCGCGGATTCGCAAACCAGTCAGATCGCCAATAATGCGGAGTCCTTCCATAACCTGGAACTGAACGCCACCCGTCTGGGTCTGGACTTCGCAAGCCTGCCCATGGTGGTGCAATTCAATAAGCGGGACCTGCAGGACATCGTCCCCAAAGCGGAGTTGGAGCAACTCTGGTCCGGCGCGCCCTGGCCGCTTACCTTCGCCAGTGCCCTCCAGGGAGAGGGGGTCATTGACAGCTTCGCCGCGCTGTTGGGTCAGCTATACGACCACCTGGATCCGGACTACGCACTACTCCTGGAACATCAACTGGATCGCCAGGGCTTCTGCGACGGTTTACTGGGTCCTGTTGTCAGCGATACGCCGGGGAACTGAGCCATGGATCTTGACATTAATACTGAATTCAGTGCCGAAGAGCTGTGTCGCAATCTGGACCTGAACGCGCTCGGCAACGCCTTATGCTCGCTGCTGGACGCACCCCTCGCCCTGCGTACCTGCAACGGCACTCTGCTGTATGGCGAACCGGAGCTGATGGCGGCCCAACGCCAACCCCTGACCCTGGACTTCGAACCCATCGCCTGGCTGGAGTGCGGCCGCACGGACCCCCGGCTGGCAGACGCCGCCGCACTACTGCAGACCCTGCTGCGTAATCGGGCCCGCTATCAGATGGCGGCGGATATGTACAAATCGGTGACCATCGCCGACTTTGAAGCGCTGCAACAGAGCAACGCGGAACTGGCCGCCGCCAATGAACGGTACCGGACCCTGGCGGCCTCCCTGGAGCAGAAGGTAGAGGAGCAGGTGCGAACCATCGAAGCGGGACAGCGCCGTTTATTCGAAAGCGCCAAGCTTGCGGCGGTTGGACAGCTGGCCGCTGGTGTGGCCCACGAAATCAATAACCCCATCGGTTTTATCAACAGCAATTGCAGCGCCCAGGCTCGCTATCAGAAAAAACTACAGAGCTTTTTTTCAGACTATATGGAGCAGCTTCCCCCCGCAGTCCAGGCCGCGTTTAACGAACGCAAGCTGGATCGGGTGCTAAACAACTGGGGGGAAGTCATCGAGGAATCCGTGGCAGGTTGCCACCGGGTCAGAGACATTGTGCAGGCGTTACGGGTTTTTGCCAGTATTGATCAGGAAGCCTGGTCGGCCATCGATCTCAATGCCATGCTGGATAACGTGTTGAATATTATTCGCTGCCGCTTCGACCACGCCCACTGCATCAGCCTGAACCCCAGCGCAGTGCCCTTCATCCACGGTCAGCCCGGTTATATCGCCGAGGCCTGCTACAGCCTGCTCAGTAATGCCCTGGAGGCAGTGCAGGAGGCCCCGGAGCCGACCATTGAGATACACTTTGAAGCCGGCCCGGACAGCGTCAGCATCCTGATTTCCGATAACGGCCCGGGGATCGCCCCCCAGGATCTGGAGCGGGCCTTCGATCCGTTTTTCACCACCAAGGAGGTGGGTGCCGGCACCGGCCTCGGACTCTCCAGCTGTCGCGACATTGCCCATGCCCATAACGGCACAGTGCACCTGCGCAACCGCCAGCCCCGGGGCGTGGAAGCGCGCCTGACCCTACCGTTGGGAGACCACCCCCATGAGTAAATACATGGACCTGTTCGGCGGCGGCAAACCAAATACGCAAGGTGCCGCCACCACGCCGCTGCGCCCCCAAAGCCGGACCTACCGCATCCTGCTGGTGGATGACGAACCCAATGTCATTAAATCCCTGACCCGGGTCTTCGAAGAGGAAAACTATCAGATTGTTGCCGCCGCCGACGGCAAGCAGGCGCTGGAGATTCTAAACCGGGAACCGGTGCAGCTGATCATTTCCGATTTCAAGATGCCGGGAATGGATGGGGCGGAATTACTGTCCCGGGTGAAAAACGCCTGGCCGGACACCATCCGCATCATGCTCACCGGGCAGGCCGATACCGCAGCGGTCATGGGCGCCATCAACCAGGGGGCGGTGTATAAGTTCATTCTCAAGCCCTGGAACGACGATGACCTGAGGATCACAGTGTCGCTGGCCCTGGAGCAGTACGATCTGGTGCAACGTAACCGGGCGCTGGAACAGGAGAACCGCAAAAAACAGCAACAGATCAGCAAACTGTCCAACCTGGCGGTGAGCAACCGCAGCCAGATTGCCAATCTGCTGCGTAAAAAGAACCTGCTGACCGAAGCCGAGATGCAGGAACTGCAAACCATTTGCCGCAGCAAAAAGGTTTCCCCGGTGCGGGTTATCATCGATCGCGAATGGGTCACTGAGAAACAAATTCACAGCCTGCTGCGGGACGAACTGCAACTGCAGGAGATCCAGCTGGACGAGGTGCAGATTCCCCGGGCGGTCACCGAACTGATTCCCGGCAGTTTTTGCCGCAATCAGATGGTGCTGCCCATCGATTTGCAGGGCTCCCAGTTGCGGCTGGTCATGGCCGACCCCCTGGACACCGGCCTGCTGGACGATCTCAAATTCATTTCCGGGTTACAGATCGAGCCCCTCATTGCGCCCCTGTCCGCCCTGCGCAAAAAAATTGAGGAGTTTTATGGCGAAAGCAGTCAGGCCACCCGCTTCGACAACCTGGAAACTCTGATCGATGACCTGGACCCCTACGAAAAAATCGAAGTGGTGATGGAGGAGGAAGATGACATCGCCCTGGACGATCTGTTGCGGGCCACCGAGGAGCCACCCGCCATCCGCCTGGTGAACTCCATTGTGATCGAGGCCATCCGCATGGGGGCCAGCGATATTCATATTCATCCCCAGGCCAAACATGTAATGGTGCGCTATCGCATCGATGGCATTCTGCAGAACAAAATCGCCATTCCCCTGAATCTGCACCGGCCGCTGGTGTCCCGCATCAAGGTGATGGCTGAGCTGGACATTTCCGAACGCCGCCGGCCCCAGGACGGCCGGATCACCGTCAAGACCCCCATGCGCATTGTGGACCTGCGAATTTCCTGCCTGCCCACCATCAACGGTGAGAAAGTGGTGTTGCGCATCCTGGACAAGAACGGCGCCATCCGCAAGATCGAGGAACAGGGCTTCTCCCCGGAGGAGCTGAGAAAAGTGCTGCACATGGTCAATCAACCGCAGGGCATCCTGTTGGTGACCGGCCCCACCGGCAGCGGCAAAACCACCACACTGTATACGCTACTGCAACACACCGCCACCCCGGAGAAAAACTACCTCACCATTGAGGATCCGGTGGAATTCTATATGGATCAGGCCGGTCAGGTGAGTGTCATGGAACGGATTCAGCTGGACTTTGCCTCGATCCTGCGGGCCATACTGCGCCAGGATCCGGACGTGATTCTGCTGGGGGAAATCCGCGACATGGAAACCGCGGAAGTGGCTTTCCACGCCGCCATGACCGGCCATATGGTGTACTCCACCCTGCACACCAATTCCGCCATGGCCACGGTGGCGCGGCTGCTGGATATCGGCCTGAAACCTTACGTGGTGGCCAGCGGGCTGAGCGGGGTGATTGCCCAACGCCTGCTACGCCGGCTCTGTATTCACTGCCGGGAACCCGGCACCCCGGACCCCGCCAAACTGCAGGCCCTGGGTGACCCTTATCCGGGCCTTACCAGCACCCAGCAGGCCCGGGGCTGCCCCCGCTGCGGCAATTCCGGCTACAGTGGCCGGGGTCCCATTTACGAAGTGCTGGTGGCGGATGACCGGCTGCGGGACGCCATCGCCAGCATGGCCCGGGACAACAACCTCAGTCTGCAGGATAAGTACACCTTTACCGGCGATTCGCTGTTCGACAGTGCCTATCGCCGGGTGGCCGCGGGGGAGACTTCGGTGGACGAGGTGCTGCGGGTGATGGGCCCGCGTCAGATAGCCGCCTAACGTACCACCAAATGCAAACCTGAACGCAAAAAAGCCGGACGGCAGTGCCGACCGGCTTCCCAATTCCGCTGATAAATCAATTACTTGATTTTAGCTTCCTTGAACATGACATGCTTGCGAATCACGGGATCAAACTTCTTGATCTCCATCTTTTCGGGCATGTTGCGCTTGTTTTTAGTGGTGGTGTAGAAATAGCCAGTACCGGCGCTGGACACCAAACGGATTTTATCACGCATGATCCTGACTCCTTACACTCGTTCGCCACGGGCACGCAGATCCGCCAATACGGTATCAATGCCCTTTTTATCGATGATACGCATACCCTTGGAGGATACCCGCAGCCGGACAAAGCGCTTCTCGCTCTCAACCCAAAAGCGATG
>MDSW01177285.1_pt1 | contig 13047 bp, 8 predicted proteins | sample 811171 | NCBI WGS metagenome assembly MDSW01 (sample SAMN05326641, study PRJNA326480) | marine metagenome | isolation source: seawater | place: Atlantic Ocean: North West | collected 2012 | reverse complement strand
TGATGAATTTAATATTATTGCTGACTATAGTAGTAGTAATGCTGCAATTACTGTAAATGCTACAGTTCTTACTGGTGTTGCTTCTAAATCAGCTGCTCAAGATTCATTAACTGGTCAAAGACTTGAGGTAATATATGATACTGGTACAAGCCAAGCATATATCAATGTTAATAATGATAACCTTATTACTTCACTTGATTATACAATTGGAATTAATGCTGGTGCTGCTCCAAAAACTACTGTAGCAACAACAGACTTTAACTTCACAATTACAGGTACAGATCAAGCTGATACAATCGTGTCAGGTGGTGGTGATGATACTATCTCTGGTGGTTCAGGTAACGACACTATTAATGCTGGTGCAGGTACTAACACTGTTAATGACTCAGCTGGTGCTGATCAGGTTACAGGTGGTAACAGTGGTGTTGATACGATTAGTGTAAGTACTGGTTCTGATGATGTTTCTTACGGTTCAACAACAGATGCTCTATCAATGGTAACTATCACAAATACAACATCTACTGCTGATGACTTTACAGCAACTGCTGGTACAACTGTTGATAGTATTACAGCCTTTACAACAACAGCTGATGAAATCGATGTGTTAAGCACATTAAATGCTGCATTAGATGCAATTGGTGATGATGATACTGCTGTAGCGGTTGCTAACGGTGCTAACCTTGACTTTGATGCAGGTGGTGTGTTTATTCTGGGTTCAGATAACAATGCTGCTGATGACCTTGCTGGTGATAACTTCGGTGATGTCTCTGCTGTTGTTGCTGCCTTTGCTGCTGCAAATGGTACACCTGCTAACGCTTCTGCTGGTGATCAGATCTTGTTTACACTATCTAATGATAGTGGTAATGCCACGGGTCTTTACTATCTTAACGATGTCGATGGTGATGGTGCAATATCAGTTGGTGATAAACTATCCTTGCTAGCAATAATTGGTGCCGCTAATGTGGCTGCTGCTGACTTTAACTTTGCATAAGCAATTTATCATAAATTAATAAAAGGCCGTCCTTGACGGCCTTTTTTTTTGAACCATGAAAGATTCAGTTAAAAAGATTCAAAGTTTATTATCTGAGCAAAAATATGACCAACTTTTGCCTATAGTAAATAAGTTTGTAAATGATAATGATAATGATTTTTATAGCTATTTTCTTCTAGGATTTACTTATAATCGTTTAAAAGACTATGACAATGCTATTATAGCCCTAAAACACTCTTTGAAGCTTAATACTACCTATTTACAGACATATTGGGAGATTGGTAATTCATTTAATTTTAGTGAAGAATATTTGCTTGCTGAAAAGTACTATAAAGATGCATTAACTCTAGATAAGAGCAATCTAACAAGCCTTAAATTATTAGGAAAATTTTACTCAAAAAAATACAACCAATTTAATACTAATGATGATTTAGTAAAATCAAATTATTATTTTAATGTTGCTTTTGATTTATATCCTAAAGATTATAATGTTATTTTATCATTAGCTAGTAATTATCAAATAATGAGAAAATACAAAGAATCATATTCTTTATTTAATTCTCTCAAAGATTTAAATAATTCTTTACCTTTCTATGTTAATTACTCAGCGTTACTTAGTAGAATTGGCTATAATAAAGAAAGTTATGAAATTCTTGAAGAAGGTTTAGAAAAATATCCTGAATCACAACCATTACTAAATAATCTCTCTAGCTTAGCATTAGCTGATAACAACCATATCTTAGCAAGAAAAACAATTGAACAATCGCTTCAATTAAATAATAAATCACCAAATGCTTTACTAAATTATGGATCTCTATACTTCTATGAAAATAATAATAATAAGGCCTTTGAATATTTTCAAAAAAGTTTAAAAATTAATAAAGATCCTGGAACTTATCTTATGTTGGGTCAATATTATAAAGCTAATAATAAATTAGAAGATGCTAGAAATTCTTTTTTAAAAGCAATTGAATTAGATGAATATTCACCTGCTTATTATCCATTAACAGAGGTAATGAGCCTTAAAGATAACGATCCTATTGTTAATAAAATTAAAAGTTTATCAGAAGACAAAAACTTACCTGATAACTTTAAGTCTCAAATGTTTTTTTCATTATGGAATATATATAAAGATAATCAAAATCAAGAACAAGCTTTTGAATATTTAGTTACTGCAAATAAACTAAACCGTAAGACAATCGATTACTCAACAAGCGAGTCTGAAAGAAAAGTTTATAATTTAATTAATTATGATTATTCAATATTAAAAGAATCCACCATGAATAAATCACCTAATATAATTTTTATTATTGGGATGCCAAGGTCAGGCACTTCATTAATTGAACAAATATTATCTTCTCATAGCTTAGTCGAAGGATGTGGTGAGTTACTAAATTTACCTTTATCTTTATCTAAAAATAATTATTTAACAAAATTTAATGAAAATAAAGAAACAATTTTATCAAGTATACATAATGATTATTACTCATTGTTAGATAATAAAGCTGAGAATGTTAAATATATTACAGATAAAATGCCAACTAATTTCCTTTATTTACCTTTTATAATTAAAGCATTTCCAAATTCGAAAATTATTCATGTTAAAAGAAATAAACTTGATAATTGTTTCTCTATATATGAAAGAAAATTTCAGGGTCAAATGCCCTGGGCATATGACTGGAAAGAATTACTTGAATATTATGATCTTTATGAAGAACAAATGAATATTTGGAATAATAATTTTACTGATATTTATAATATTCAATACGAGGACATTGTTAAAAATTTAGAAATTCATATTAAAGAAATGCTCAAATTTTGTGATTTAGAATTTGAAGAAAGTTGTATTAAATTTTATGAAAATAATAGAACGGTTATAACTGCAAGTTTTGATCAAGTAAGAAAAAAAATTTATACTACCTCTATTGGTAGATCTAATGATTTTGTGAAATATATAAATAGTTGAAATGAACGATAATACAAATATAACTGTAAGTGTTGAACCTCCTCCAGATAGACTTAAATCTATAAAAAAGCTAATAGAATTGGATGATATTAAAAAAGCTAATAATGAATTTAATAAATTATCCTCTGCTTTTCCTAAAAGTAATAACTTAAAAAAATTAGCAAGGTTATTAGAACCTACTATACAACAAGAAAATAAACTCGAAATTAAATATGAAAATTTATTCAATACAGAGTCAGAAACTTCAATATTAAAAAGCATTAAAGAAGACCAAATAAAATATCCCAATTCCTCAATGTTATTTGCATATATAGGCAGATTACAATTAAGTAAGAAAAACTATAAAGAAGCAATTAAGGCGTTTTCTGAAGCAATTAAATTAAATCAAGATAATATTTTTGCTTTAGCAAATCTAGCGGTTTGTTATCATAGAGCAGGGAATATTGATAATGCTATTTTCTATATCGAAAAAGCGCTAGTTCTTGATACTGATGATGAAATAAATTTGGCTAATTATGCTATTTTTTTGATGGAAAAAAATGAAATTGAAAAATCTGTTAAAATCTTAAATAAACTCTCTGTTGTTTTCCCTAATTCTGCAATAACTTGGAATTTACATGGAGTTTTCCATAACAAATATGGAAATAATCCAAATAAAGCTTTAGAGGCTTTTATGAAATGTAAAAAAATTGACCCAAATTACCATTTAGTGGATTATAACATTGGTAATGTATATATGAATAATAAAGATTTTTTAAAAGCAAATGATAGCTTTGAAGAATCTATTCATAAGAATCAAAACCATATAGCTAGCTACCTAAATATGGCTATAGTTCAAAATAATACTGATAATTACGATAAAGCCATACAATGTTATAATAAGGTTCTTAATATTGATCCCGAAGCCGAAAACATTGTTTTTGCAAATTTAATTAATATTTATAGAGAGAAGGGTGAAATTGATAAAGCAGCAGCATATTGTAAAAAACTAATCAAAAAAAATAAGAATTATGCTCAACCATACATCTCGCTCGTAACATTAAATAATAAAAACAAAAGCTATATCAATAGTAATGATGATGAATTCAAAACCATGTTAGATTTGTTTAATAACAGGAAAGTTGCCGAAGAAATTCATTACAAAGATAAAGCAGGGCATATCTTTAAAGTTGATGGAATAAAAACTAAAAACTATCTTGGCTTTGGTATTTATAAAGTACTAAAAGACGAAAAGAATTTTGAAGAGGCAATTAAATATCTCATAAAAGCAAATAAAAGTGTACGAGCAAGTGATGACTTCAATATTATTGATGTAAAGAAAAGATATTTTAATACTTTAAAAAAATATGAAAATAGAGACTTATCAAAAGGATTAATTACAAATAATAATAAGTATGTAAATATTTTTATATTAGGTATGCCACGATCTGGTTCTTCTCTACTTGAACAAATCTTATCTAGGCATAGTAAAATTAATGGACTTGGAGAATTAACCAGCTTACCAAGATCTGCGGAGCATCATAATTATATTTTAAAAACTAAAGGTCTAGAAGTAGAGAGTCTAAAATCTATTGCTCAAGAGTATACTGAAGAAATAGATTCTTTAAATAAGACTGAATGTAAATTTATCATAGATAAAATGCCTGATAATTTTTTATATATTGGTCTAATTAATGATATTTTTCCTGATTCAATTATAATAGATATAAAAAGGGATGCCTTAGATACGTGTTTTTCGATATATGAGCAAGGATTTACAAATTTAGCCCTTTATGCTTTTGATCAAAAAGAAGTGGCTTATTACTATAATATATATAGAAAATGCATGAAATTTTGGCATGAAAAGTTAAAAGCTAATAGAATATATACATTGAACTATGAGGATTTAGTTATTAATCCTGATAAAGAAATTAAAAATGTTTTAAAACATTGTTCTCTAGATTTCGAAGATGATTGCCTTAATTTTCAAACGAGTAAAAGAGCCGTTAGAACAGCTAGTGTAGTTCAAGTTAAGGATGGGCTTCACAGTGGATCATTAAACAAATGGAAACATTTTGAAAAGCATATTCAACCTATGAAGGAAATCATAGAGAATGAAATTATTCCCTAAATGCTCTTTGAGATAATTTTGTAATTGGACTTGTAAAAAATGAAATTACAGTTCTTTTATCGCCTAATATTGACACCTGACCTACCATACCTGATTGGATCTCTAAATCAGCTAGGTCATCACTTGGATTAACCTTCACAATTGTTTTGTAAAAAGGTGCTGTTTGTTCATCAATTAATGTCGTATTTTTAGCAATATTAGTTACCTCACCCTCAAACATACCATAAACAGCGCTATCATAAGCTGAGAAAGCAATTTTGGCCTTTTGTCCAATAGCAACTTTTGTGATATCTTTCGGGTCTATCCTGGCCTCTATAAGTAATTCTTCATTATCTGGTACTATTTCTGCAAGTAAAGTACCTGGTTTAGTTACTTCACCAATTGTTGTGATATGTATTTGACTGATAACGCCATCTACAGGTGATTTTACTTCACTACTATTAAATCTTTTTTCAAAATCCACAAGACGAATTTGTGCCTCACCAAACATTAATCTTTCATTTATAAGCATCATCTCTGCTTCTGATCCGCTCATAACCAATTCTTCTAAAATTTTTATTTTTTTCTCTCTTTCTTCTACCTCAATCTTTGTCATTTCATAGTTAATCTTGGATTGTTCATAATCAATTTTAAATAAAATATCATTCTTTTTTACATTATCACTCAATTCAATAGAAATTTGATCAATCACTCCACCAAAAACACTTTGCACAATTTGTATTTTTGATGCAGGAATTACTGTTCCATTAGCTCTAACTACTTGATTAATTTTAGCAAATGATGCCCAAATTATAACAACAAAAACTGAAGAAATAATGACCCAAAATAATAAACTAGATCTTTTATATGTGCGGAAATATCCTAAATTAGTAAGCTTTTCTTGAGTCTTGTCAGTTAAAAGCTTGTTGGTTATTTTTTCATTTAAGCCTAGAAAAGATTGAAATAAAAAAACAAAAGTATTTATTAGATAGCTTGGTATTTCTTTTATTATATTTTTAATTTTTTTTATCATTATTGAACATTGTTTTGTGAAAGTATCTTCTCTTTTGGTCCGTATGCAGCAACTTTACCATTAACCATAACAAGAATATTGTTAACAATCGATAAATCTGAATTATTATGTGTTGCTATAATAACAGTTGAGTCAATGAAATGTTTTGAAATATTTTCAAGAAATCTTTCTATCGCTTTACCATCCAAGGAAGTTGTAGGTTCATCAAGAATTAATAACTTTGGTTTCTTAATAACAGCTCTTGCTAAAGCAATACTTTTTCTTTGTCCGCCTGATATATTTCTCGCACCTTCGTGAAGAATGTAATCAAACCCTCCAGGTAATTGACCAATGAATTCATTAACACCACTTATTTCAGCTGCAAACTCAACTTTTTCTTTATCTGGTTCATCTAAACCCATTACAATGTTTTCATATACTGAGCCTGTAAATAATTGGACAGTTTGCGGACAGTAACCGATACTATCTCTTAAAACATTAGGAGTAATACTGTTAATATCATATTTTCCAATTTTGATATTTCCATCTCCAACAGGATTAAAGCCTACCATACATTTTAGGAGTGTTGATTTACCGCCTCCTAGATTACCTAATATAGCTAACTTATCTCCGGCATTTATTTTTACATTAATATCTTCAAGAATCTTTTGGTCACCAATCCCCCAATTTAAAGAATTTATTTCAATAGAAGGTTCGCTTATATTACCTCCATGTGTATAGCTAACAAATTTTTCATCTCTAGCTTCCTCTTGCATAATTTTGTCTAACTTTTTATATGCCGCCATAGCATAATTATACTTGGCAATTAACTGACCAACTTGACCAAGTGGTGCTAAACACCTTCCTGATAAAATAACGCAAGCTATCAAAGCTCCCATACTTAAATTGCCAGAAATGATGAGAAAAACACCAAAAAATATCATCAGCATTTGACTTAATTGTGTTCCAGTTCCAGAAAAAGTTATAGCAATATTAGCTATGGTTTTAGTGATGATGTTTACTTTATTTTGATCCTCTACTGATGTTGACCACTTGTTCTTTAAATACTTACCTCCTGCAATAGTCCTTACGGCCTCCATATTATTGAGGAGCTGATGTAGAACTGACATTTTACTATGCGACGCTGAAAGGTTTTTCTCTGAATAATTTCTTAAGAAAGGATGAACTAACCCAGAAACTAGAAGAACAAGAGGAACTATTAAAGTTGGAACAAGAGCTACCCATCCACCTATAGACCATAAAACACCTATAAATATAATCATAAAGGGTAGATCAATAATGGTGACCATAGTTGCCGAGCTAAAGAAATCTCTGAAACCATCAAATTCTTTTATAGTATTGGAAATTGCGCTAGGAGAATTGCCAAGCTTCACAGCATCATGCGATACAAACTTATTAAAAAGACGATCTGCTATCGTGTCATCAAGTAAAGATCCAGCAATATCAACAAAATAACCTCTTAACATTTTTGTTATAAAATCGAATATAACAACAATGCCCATTCCAATTGTAAGAGCAATCAATGAACTAATTGCGCCGTTTGGAACAACCTTGTCATAAACGGTCATAATATAAAAGGCGCTACCTAAGGCAAAAACATTTATGAAAAAACTAGCTACTAATACCTGATAATAAATTTTTCTGTGGTTATAGATGCTATTCCAAAACCAATGTTCTTTATAATCTTTTTTTTCGATAAGCTCTGACATTTTATAACGCTAACCTAAATCTTGATAGTAACTCTGTTTTAACATGGCTTAACTGTAAATCAGCTAAGTATAAATTTATTTCAGTATCTAAAACCTCTACAAATAGGTTAATATCCTGAACTATAACATCTGCTAAAGCAACAGAGTTATATTCACTTCCGGTCATTCTTTGGGATAATATTCTTTGCTGTTTTCTTGTATTTATTTGTGTGTTTTTTAATTCATCAAGCATTAAATTTAAAGCAACTAATTTTCCTTCTAAAGATTTTTTTTCAATAAGAAAGTCTCTTTTTTCTGATTGGTTTTCCCATTTTAGTTGGCTCGAATTTGCTCTTGCAGAATTAATTTTATTTCCTCTTCTTCCAAAGTCGAAAATTGGCATTTGAAAATAAATACCACCACGAACATCAAATTCATCAAAATCACGGTCAAAGTCATATTGAATATATTTAACATTCAGCCCAAATTCTGGCCTATATTCACCTTTGACAATATTAATTTCAGTTTTTGATTGATCAAATACAATGTTGGATATTTGAACACCATATGATAAAGAATTTATGTTTTTATCATTTAATAAATTATTGTTCGTATCTAAATTAGCAAGAAGAACGGTCGGTACCATTTCTAAAGCAAATTCCTCATCAAAAAATCTAAAATATGTCTCTCTCGAACTAATTATTTCAGAGTTAATATTTGCCCTTGTTATAAGTAACTCATTGTATTTGATCTGTAAAAGTGCTCTTTCAGCAGGTTGAGAAATACCTGCTTGAAGTCTTTTATCAGCCATTTCGAGTAATTTTTCTAATTTTATAGCCTGGCCATTAAGATATTTTTTTATTACATAAAACTTAAAAGTATCAAAATAAATTTGATTAGCTTTTAGCAATAGTTCTGATGTTCTCTCTTCAAGCTCTAGATTACCAATTTCAATTTGTCTTTTAGCATTTAATATTTTGTTATTAATTCGGTTTCCAGCATAGAGTTGTTGATTAATCTCAACTATTGCATCAAGTGAGTCATCTTGTATTTTTCTAATTGAGTCTACTTCACTAATTTTTCTATCAAAATAATTTTCATTTATTATGCTAGACGATATTGTCGGAAACCTGTCAGCTCTACTAACTCTATAATCAAAATTATATTTGCTTTTCATAGCAATGATTTCTTTAAAATCTGGCTGATTTATAACGGCTTGGGTAATAAATTCTCGAAATTCTTCATTGTTTCTTAATGATAAATCATCACCGTAATTATTAAATGCAATTTGATTTGAAAATAAATTAGACCAAATAACTACAAGAATGAAAAGAAATTTTATTTTGATAAAAAAGGTCATAGCAAATCTAGTTTGGAAATACTATTTATCTTTCTTTTTTCCGTTTTTACTGTCTTTTTTGCTGTCAGTTTGTTGATTTGCTTCGTTAACTTCTATTAACTTAGCATTTAGTTCATTGACGCTATTTGCAAGTCCATTCACAACATCTGCAACAATAGCTGCAGGAATTTCTATTGTACCTACTTTAGCATCTGTTCCATCTGGATTAACTGTATTTAGCTGTATTCTAACTACACCATTTGCTAAGGTTACATCACTTATTCCATCGATTAACATTCGACCCTCCATCTATTTGATTATACTTAAATAGTTATTGATTTATATATTTCAATAGCAATATACTAAAATGATTCATTTTTTAATTATAGTTATATAAGTTAGATGATTATATCAATTACAATTTAGTGTAAATTATTATGAATAATGAAGAAGAAGAAAAAAAGGAACTGCTGACCCTTTTAGCAAATAAAAAATATAATTCTGTAATCAAAAAGATAACATCTAGTAAAGATTATAAAAAAAATGCTTTTAAGTTAGCTGTTCTGGCTCAGGTTTATGATTCAAAGGATGATTTATCCAAAGCCATTCAGATTTACAATAATTCTCTAAAACTTTCTGAAAAACCAGAAATCAGACTTCTTTTGATAGAAGTGCTTATAAGATCACAAAATATTATTAAGGCTAAAAATGAGCTTGAAAAACTTAACCCACAACAAATAGAAAAAAGCACAAGTTTAATTCACTATGCAAATCTTCACGCTACTGTAGGCAATAACGATAAGTCAATCGAGATATTTGAAAAAACTAGAAAGCAGTTAATAGATAACAATATTATTAAGGATGATTTAATAAAAAATCAAATTATTGAAATCAGTCTACAAATATGTCGTTTATATTTTCGTATAGGAAGTTATGATCAAGCTTTTGCGAATATAAGCGTAGCTTTAAAATTTGATACAAAAAAAAGGTCGAGTCTTGTATTGTTATCAGAAGTATTATCCCATATTACTCTCGATAAAGATAAAATTCCGCCTTATCTTTTTGAGGCTATTGGAAATTGTGTTAAAGCTACTGATATTTCCAACAACAGATTAAATCACATAATTAACATTGATATATTCGGTAAAATCTTTGCAGAAAAGTTTAATGATTATAACCTTATTAATTTTTCTGAATTAAGTAATTTAATTAAGGACGATCTTTTTTATGATTATTTTTCTCGAGATGGAAATATTTCACATCACATTGAAAGGGGATTTATTAATATAAGAAAATTTATTTTACTTCAAATTGTTAAAGATGATTTCAAGGAAATTGACTCAAAACTTTTAATAAAGCTTATGGAAGTTTTAGTTTTTCAAGCAAATTATTCCGAATTTATATGGTTTGTTAATGAAAGCGAAAAAAAAGCACTGGAAAAACTGAAAGTTTATCTTTTTTCTATAATGAACAAAAAAAATAAACCAAATTTCTTAGCTTTTTTAATCCATTATTCATACTTTTCTATTCACGATGACATTAGAATAACGAATTACATTAAAAAAACTAAATTAGGAATTGATGATGCATCTATTTTTCATGATTTACTAAGAGAAGAAACATATGATTATACAAAAATGAGAAATGAGATTGCTGTATTAAAACAAGTCGAAGAAACAACATCTAAAAGAGTTAAAGATTTTTATGAGGAGTCGCCATATCCAAAATATGAGTTCAGAGAAACAGCACAAGAATATAGCAATTTAAATCTAGATCAATATGTAAACTGGATGGTTACCAGGAAGATTGATAATGTTAAAATTGTAAAAAAACCCAAAATATTGATTGCTGGTGCCGGAACTGGGGGGCCGGCAATTAATTTGTGCAACACTGTAAATAATGCTGAGATTGCAGCATTAGACTTAAGCTTCAATTCACTTGCTTATGGAAAAAGAATTGCTGAGGAGAATAACATTAAAAATATCGAATATATTCAAGGAGATATACTTGATATTAAGAAAATTAATAGAAAATTTGATTATATTCACTGTACAGGTGTTTTGCATCACATGAAAGACCCTGAGAAAGGTTTAAAATCATTAGTAGATGTTTTAGAAACCGGTGGATTTATGCATTTAGCTTATTATTCGGAAATATCTAAGAAATATCTTGAGCCCTATAGGAAAATGATAAAAGACAATAAATATACTTCAGAAATAACAGATATTAGAAATTTTAGATCACAAATAATAAATAGCCCTGATAAAATGGCAATACACCGAACAGTGGATTTTTATAATTTATCAATGTTGAAGGATTTACTTTTTCATCCACAAGAAAAGTTTTATAACTTGGAAACATTACAGAAAATCTTTGAATTAAATAAACTTGAATTTTTAGGATTCAATTTGGGTCAGGCGGCGTTGCTACCTAATAAAAATACATATCTCAAATTATTTCCAAATGATGTAAGTCTTACAAATCTCGATAATTGGTCAAAGTATGAAAAAAAATATCCAATGACATTTAAATCTATGTATCAATTTATTGTGAGAAAACAATAAAGTATTTTTATGATTTCAAAAGATCAAATAAAAATATTACAAAAAAAAATTAATAAAAATTCAAATGATATAAATTCATTTATAAAATTGGCAAATTTATTAAAAAATAATAATGAGATAAGTGTATCATTAAAGATTATCGATACAGGCTTAGAGCTAAATTCAAGTAATAAGCTATTGTATAAAGAAAAAATAAAAATTCTATATGAAATACAGTGGTTTAGTGAATGTATTGATTTACTTGAGAAAAAAGAAGAAAAAGATAATGAAGATATTCTTGTTTTGCTTCGATGCTATTTATATACAAATAACTTTAAAGCTTTTGATGAAACATTATCTAAGTTTAAGCCCTCAAGTGATGATTATAATATCTTAGAGTGCCTTGGACACTTTAACAGATTTAAAAAGGATTATGATCAGGCAGCAAAAAATTTTAATAAGTACATATCACTTAAGCCAAATAAAATCGATGGATATGTGAATTTATTTAGTATTTTGAGAGAGGATACTAATACCAATCCTTCTTATCTACTGGAGTTCACGAAAAAACAAATAAGCAAATTTCCAAAAAACTTACAAGTCAAGATAAATTACCTTATTTCTTTAATTCTTTGTGAAAAAATTAATGAAGCTTCAGAGCTACTTATAAATCTACAAGAAACCGATATTAATAATAGAGAGTTAGCTTCTTTGAATTTATATTTGCGCAAAAATTATCCTAACATACAAAATGATAATTTTTGTAATAAACCCTACGACTATGTATCTAATTTTAATACATTAAAAGATGGTTTAATTAGCAGTAATTATTTAGATAATTTAAAAAAAGCAATACTCTCTTTACCTTTATCATCTACCTCATTTAGAACAGACTTCGGCGCAAAAAGGACTGAAGGAAATTTATTATTTTATGATGATCCATATATAGTAAAAGCTCATGAAGTGATTAAAATATTTTATCAAAAATATGTAAGTTTTTTATCTAGCAAAAAAGAAAATACATACACCAATAAATTACCTTCAGGTAATGCAATAACCTCATGGTCTATGATTGCTGAAAAGGAATCTTATCATTTCTCACATAATCATCATTCCGCATGGGTGAGTGGAGTATTTTATATAGAAGTTCCAGAGACACAAGATCATCTTGGAGGGTCAATAATATTTTCACCAAATGGATATGATTACCCTGTAAAAAAGGAGTCTAATGACTTAATTATTAAACCAAAATCTGGTGAAATCATTTTTTTTCCTTCACATCTATTTCATAAAACTTTACCAACAGAATCTGATTCTAGAAGAATATGTTTACCATTTAATATTTTTTTAGATTGATAAATGGTGGGTGTGGACGGTATCGAACCATCGACCTCTACG
>MDSW01135334.1_pt1 | contig 13047 bp, 11 predicted proteins | sample 811171 | NCBI WGS metagenome assembly MDSW01 (sample SAMN05326641, study PRJNA326480) | marine metagenome | isolation source: seawater | place: Atlantic Ocean: North West | collected 2012 | reverse complement strand
AATTCAACAACTAAATTTCCAATTAGTAATGCTGCTGCACCGAGCGGTAACCAAAATATCACATCTCCTTCGAGTCCAAGCAAGAGAGAACCTACCGTGGCCCAAACTGGCTCCAATGCATACAAAATTGCTGCCCGGATTGGTGATACTTGTTTCTGATATATATTGAGGACCAATAACGCTACTAAACTTCCGAGAAGTGAACAAAGCAACAAGGGAAATGTGAATTCAAACTCTTTCAATAAAACAACAAAATCTGTCGAATATTCTCGGGATGTCAACAAATATACTAGTGTTGAAAGGGCCGCTACCGTTAGCAACATAGTGGCAGTTACTTGAATTGGATCTACTGCTTTTGTAACTCTATCAGTTGCAATAATATGTGCTCCAAATAATAGAGCGCATCCGACAGTTAACCATTCACCGATTCCAAAGTTTAGTTGTGGTGGACCACTAATCCAACCAGCACCAAATGTTGCTAATATTACTCCTACAATGGCAAAACGAGTTAACTTTTGTACCCCCATTGCAACACCAATTAAAGCGGTGAATACAACATACAAACTAGTAAGAAATGCAGAAACTGCAGGAGTAACATCAGTTAACCCTAGCATTTGTAGAATGAATCCGCCCCAAACAATTACACCAAGAATCAAGCCGCCTTTCCATACTTCAATTTCTTTCAATCCACTCCACGTTTTCGGAATCAAAACTAACAAGAAAAATCCAGCGATAACAAATCTCATCATCACAAAGAAAATTGCAACTTGATTCTCTGGAAGATTTGGCGATATAGAAGCTGCTGCATCTAATGATTGCTGCATCCAAATAAAGGTCCCACCCCAAAGAAGTGTTACTCCAAATAAAGAAAGTAATGCAATTGAACGATTATTGAGCATATATTCACTCAGCCACAAGTCTTAGATCTTCTAAGAAAAATTCAATCATTAAATCTGGATTATCCCATAAAACACGCACATTTCCATAACGATCAATGATATATGTCGGCTGAGTATGATTGAAACCATATCCTTCCTCTGAATTATCTTCAAACCCAATAGGTGCAACTCCAAACTCATTCAAAACAGGAACTACTGCATCTGGGGACCCTGTTAAATGGGTCCAATTGAAATTATTTGTTTGGGTCCATTCCTGTAATACTGTAGGAGAATCATGCCAAGGATCAATGGTCACTGAAACAAAAGTAATGTTTTCTTTTTCATCAATTGTTAATTTCGAATATGCTGCAGATAGAGAATGAGAAATGACTGGGCATGTCGAATAACATCGAGTATATGTAAATGCCAAAACCACAGTATTTCCCCTCTCTTCTTCTAATGACCATAAACTGCCATTCATTGATTCTAAAGTAAACAATGGTGCAGGATTTGCACCTGTCCATTCGTGGCCATTAAATGGACTAAGGTCAGGGCCAGCTTCAGATTCAGAACCAATACAACCAACAAACATTAACGTTGTAAAAACAACAACTATTTTCAGTCCTGTTTGTTGCATCTTGTTAGCCCACTTCCTTCATTATATTTGTATTCGTCTCCTGTTTTTTGGCAGATTAAATTTGAATCAAGAGGTTCGCCATTTTCTCCAACCCAACCTACTCTTCGTGCTGGGTTTCCCATCATCAAAGCAAATGGTTCAACTGATGATGTAACTACAGAACCCGCCCCAATAAATGCATATCTTCCTATTTCTATTCCACAAAGAATTGTGGCATTGGCTCCAATAGTTGCCCCTTTACGAATTATTGTTTCTTTGAATTCATCTTTTCTTTCGATCTCTGCTCGAGGATACACTACATTGGTAAATACGCAAGATGGGCCACAAAAAACATCATCTTCCAAAATTACACCAGAAAATATTGAGACATTATTTTGAATTTTACATCCAGATCCTATTTTCACATTTCTTCCAACCATTGTATTCTGACCAAATATACATCGAGCACCAATAGAGACATCTTCCATAATATGAGAAAAATGCCAAATTTTTGTGTCTTCCCCAATCGTTGTTCTTTCATGAATAATTGATGTGGGATGAATCCAAGGTGGTGCCCCCGCCATATCTGATCGCATGATGTTTGGTTGTTTGAGCAGTTGGGTCAACTGGGAGCGACTAAATCACAAGACCCTTTCGGAAATTTGAGATTGAGATGGATGTGCGTTTTGTTTGGGAAGATTCAGTGAATGATTCTCACCTTGATTTGAGATGGGAAGTTCTTCGAATTGGCAAACCTCGTGAAACTGCACATTACATTGGAATTGATGAAGACCCGAAAACTCGATTTTTGGTGGCTTATCATGATGAACAAATGGTAGGGTGTTCCACATTACAAACAGATTCACGGAAAGGTGCAAAATTTAGAATTAGAGGGATGGCAGTACATCCAGAATTCCAAAATCTAGGAATTGGAAGTAAAATTGTCGAAATGTTACAAGAATATGCAAAAGAGAATGGATCAGGAATATGGTGCAATGCTCGTATTCGAGCTGTTCCAATGTATCAAAGAAGAGGGTTTGAAATTATATCAGATATTTTTGAAATTGAAGGGATTGGCCCCCATCATGATATGCAATGGAATTTGGATATTTAGCCCAAGTATGAAACCAATAGGCACATTAGCAACATTAGTGATGCTGGTGTTACTCTACTAAGAGGGTCTCCTTTTGTTTTCAGATGGCAGATGATTGCTCCCGTCATCAATATCCCCATTCCTAATGCTGCATATTGGACAATTGGAGAATACCAAATGCCTACAATTAGCAAAATAGCTAGACTAATTTTGGTGCCTCCAATTAAATAAACTGACCAAGAAGGTAAACCATATACTTCAAATTCCTCAAAAATATTTTTTGCATTTCCTGCCCTATAATTTGTTTCTAATTTCGGTCGAAAGACCCATACTGCAACTATTACAACAGCAATAGTCAACTGGAGTAGAGTTAACAATGTCTCAATCATAAACACAGATTTTACAATTTACGTATATACTATTGTTTGAGAACTAAAGATGAATTTAGTTAGGCCCTGTTTCAATGATGTCTAATGCAGAATCTACCGATGAACCATCTAAAATTGATTGAATACCAGGGAGATGGCGATCAAAGGTTGCTAAATTTGTATGAATTATGTTTCGAATTAATGCTTGAGAAGATTCAATTCCATCCAAATCCAATGCTGTCTTGTAATTCAATTCCCCATCAGAGATATCCAACTCAAAATTTCCAACTACTAATCTATAATTTACAATAGTAATGAATCTCATTAGATTCTCAATCATTAATTGTGGAATCCCGTTTTCTAAAGATGAATAAAATATTAGTTGATTTTCTTTTTCTCTAGTTTGTATCATGCAGTGCCACTTACCATTATTTCCTTCAAAACCAAAGGCAATCGTGCTATGACTTTCCAATAACTCATATGTCCATCCATCGTTTTCAAGATATTCTTTAGCAGATTTCAATAATGGAAATTCCTTCAATGGATCTAAATCTAATTCTCGATCAATCTGATTTGGTAAATGATGTGAAAGATATTCCCGAAATCTTCTGTTCAAAACAGGACTATTTTCAAATGAATGTGAGCGAAGAGTTTCTGAAATTCCTTGCATCATTTCCCTTTCATCCATTTCAGTGGAATCTTGTCTTAAACCACCACTCACTGGACACACCCAGTAATTATTGGGCATTGGTACTATTTTTAACTCTTCTAAAAAAATATATTTTTTTATAACATAAAAAAATAATCAAATTATTAAAAAAAAATCAAATTTCGAGTTCAATATTTAGATTTTGAATCAATTCTTTGTATCTATTTCTAATTGTGACTTCTGTAACGCCAGCAACTTCTGCAACTTCACGTTGTGTTCTTCTTTTGCCACAAAGTACTGATGCAATATAGATGATTGATGCAGCAATTCCGGTTGGCCCTCGACCAGATGTTAATTCCTTTTCTTGGGCCCGTTGAATCAACTCATATGCCTTTGACTGAACTTCGGCATCCAAATCTAAACCACTGCAAAATCGAGGAATGTACATTTCAGGCGTAGTTGGTGGGATTTTCATCTTTAGTTCTCTAACCATAAATCGATAGGTACGTCCAATTTCTTTTCTTCCGGTCCTACTAGCTGTACTAATTTCATCTAATGTTCTTGGATTTCCGCACTGCCTACATGCTGCATACAAACTAGCTGCTGCAACTCCTTCTATCGAACGTCCTCGAATCAATCGAGCCTCGACGGCACGCTTGTAATTTACAGCAGCTGCTTCTCGGATTGACTTCGGTAAATTCAATCTACTTGCCATTCGATCTAATTCTGCCAATGCCATTGCTAGATTTCTTTCCGTTGCATTACTAACTCTACTTCGCTTCTGCCATTTTCTCATTCGGTAAAATTGACTTCGATAACGGCTACTGATTGTTTTACCAGAATAATCCTTATTTTGCCAATCAATATCTGTTGAAAGTCCTTTGTCATGAAGCATTACTGTCATTGGTGCTCCAGTTCTAGCTCTTTGATCTCCTTGTTCAGGACTGAAAACACGCCATTCAGCGCCTTGATCAATTACATTATCCTCAACAACTAAACCACACATTGCACAAACAATTTCACCCCTTGTTTCATCACGATCTAGGTCGCGGCTTCCACATTCTGGGCATTTAACGATGTCTTCTACTTGGGGGTCTGACATAATGATTATCTCCGAAGATATTATACGTTCCAAAAGTTATCTCTTATAAATCTTTTGTGTTGTTTTCGGGTTAGATAAGGAAGGCCAAGGTCAAATAGAATCGTCTCATAGTTGGATTGGTGTCGTACGTGGTTGAGTCGTGGCCTCCTTCAATTGTACAACTAAATCCGGGGTCCAGAATACTCTTTCTGACCAAAGATCTTGAGTTGATTAAAAAACAACTTTACGATGGTGTAAACTTACAAATGAAAGATTTAGCTGTAGAAGATTTGCTAGATGACATAAACACTGATGTAATGACTCCTGCATGGGTTTGTTTTGATCATGATCCTGCAAAAATTGCTGAAAATGCATATGCTGGGTTAATTCATAATGGAGAAAGGGTGTTTAAAGAAGGGGCTTTGAAAAATGGTGGATTCGAAGTAATTGTTTCTGGGCATAGAAAGGGAACTGGGTCGAGTAGAGAGACTGCTCCGCAATGTGAAAGATGGGCGGGAATTCGAATTGTAATTGCTGCATCGTTTGCTCCAATTCATGAACGAAATAACATCAATCTTGGGCAATTAATGGGAGATCATGAGATGTTAATTCGATTGCAACGAGGAGAAGAAATTTCACTCAATGAATTTACAAAAAAATATGATCCTGTGACCAAACTTATTTTGGAAAATGGAGGCATCTTGCCTTTTGCTAAGGTTTTGAAAGAAGGTGATGTTGAATTGCCTCCAGTTTCACAAAAAGAAAGAGCGATGACTATGGTGGAAAAAATAATCGCTAAGAAACTAATTGGAAATGAAAATAAAAATTCTTTTGTATCTCCAGGTGATGCTGTTTTGGCAACTGTGGATGGAGGTTATAGTCACGAATTTACAACTGCACAAGTGCATAATTTTCTCATGGCAGAATATGGTGAAAATTATTCATTACCAAACCCTCCAAAGTTTGCTGTTTTTGAAGATCATTTACTATATGCAACAGGAGTGCCAAGATTTGGACCATTTGAAGAAAAAATCCAAACCCTTCGTGATTTACAAGTAGAATTTCAACAACATACTGGGGTTCGAGATTACTCTGCAGTTAATGGAGTGAGTCCAGGAATTTGCCACCAGGTCGCAAGAGAGGAATTTATTGATGTGGGCGATTTTATTCAAGCAACTGATAGTCATACATGTATGGGCGGGGCTTCAAATGCGCTAACATATGGAGTTGGTTCAACAGAATATGCAAATTTAGTTCACAATCAATTCGCATTCGTAAAGGTTCCAGAAAGTATACGGTTTGAACTTGAAGGGAAATTAAATCCTGGATGTACTGCAAAGGATGTCATTCTTCACATCTTGTGGCGTTATGCAAAATATTCGGATACATTAGATCGTTCAATGGAATTTGGTGGACCGGGATTAGCATCACTTTCAATGGATGAGAGGGCCACCTTGTGCAATATGGCTACTGAATGTAGTGCAAAAACAGGGATTTGTGAACCAGATCAATTGACCATTGACTGGTTATTAGAGAGAAGGAGTGATCTTTCTGAAAAAATGATTCGTAATGCTTTCGTATTGCCTGATGAAGATGCCCATTATGATGGTGGAATTCATACAATCAACCTAAATGAAATTCGCCCTATGGTAGCACACCCAGGGAATCCAGATGAAGGAGTCCCCTCTGATCCGACTAACGGTGCGTACATCGATGAAATCGGAGATGTCAGAATAAATATTGCATATGCAGGGTCTTGTACAGCCGGAAAGGATGATGATTTTTCTTACTATGCAATGGTAACTAAAGCAGCACTAGATGCAGGGATGAAAATAGCCGATGGGGTTGAATGCTACATTCAATTTGGTTCCAAAGCAGTCAAAGATTTGTCCAAAAGGAAAGGGTGGACTGATTTGTTTGAAGCTGCTGGTGTAAAACTCATTGACCCAGGATGTGGAGCTTGTATTGGTGCAGGACCTGGTGTTTCGAATAATCCAGATCAAGTAACTGTTTCAGCAATCAATCGAAATTTTCAGGGTCGTTCAGGACCAGGAAAATTGTATCTGGCGAGTCCATTAACTGTAATGGCGAGTGCATTTACTGGAAAAATTACTGCATGGCATCCAGACATGTTTTCAAATGCATAAGGAGGACGTAATTTGGCCCAAAGGGAGCCCATGGCATTGCTTTGGGAACGTTCGCATGATGTGTTATCTTCATGTGTAAAAACTGGAGTGGGGTGTGCCCCGTTGCCTTCACCTCCTCACCTTTTTGAAGAAATGCCGGCAATCGAGCCGGAAGGTGATTTAATCTGTCAACAAGCGATTGGAGTAAATGCAATAGATAAAGCAGGATTTAATCGAATAATAGACAATTTTCTTAGTAGCAACACTCCAGATCATGTAAAGAGAGCAATAGACCAAGAGCGGGCTCTGGAACAACATATATTCGATTCTATTGAGTTACTAATTGACCATTTTCTAGTTGCTAGAATTACAGAATGGTTTCGTTCAGGATTGGATTCTGAAGTCCCTGATGTTAATCGATGGTGGTGGGCTATTTCTCTATTTATTGGAGTGTGTATTGAACGACCTAAGGCCGTTATCAATGATGGTTTTCATTTAATTGAGTCCATTGCATTAGCTTCTCCACCTGGATATTGGCAAACGCACGCAAGTAAAGGACCACATCTATTGGATTGGAGGGGTGAAAGTGATGATGTAGAAGATGTTCAAGCCCACATAGATGGAGGTATTGCTGCTGCATGGATCTTAGACCATATTGAAAGTGGGGAAATTTTGCCATTCTATTGGTGGCCCGAAATTATCAATCGCTCCCACCTATATGTTCCACTAAGGATGAAAGAAAGATTGGATTCTGCTAGCAATAATGTAACAATGAAAAATACGCTATTGGAATGTATTCCTCATCTTATCATTCAAGATTTAGAATACTCAAAGATATTAATCGAGACAATTCTCAAAAAATGTGAACCTAAAGAAATTTCTAAATTAGTATCTATGGCAGAACGAATTTCATTTCATTCGATTGAAACTTCATTGTTATTGATAGATTGTGGATTTGAATGTGGTGGGGATGCTGCGGTAATTGCACAGGGTGCATTGAGTGCAATTGCAATACATGATGAGCAAGCATTTCTAAGTCGCGTTGAAAGAGCAGCTACTCACGATGAAATACGATCTAGGCGGAGATTTGTACAAAGTGGTCTCCGCATATTAATGCAAATTGATCCTGAAGATTCAAGAAATATATTGGCTAATTGTTTAATTGAAAATGATGAAATTTCAAGAATTAGATTACAACGGTTCGCAATTGAAATGTGTGAACGAAAACCTGCAATACGCAATAAATTAGTCAAACAATTAACAGATAATGGTATTGAAACTGATTGGTTGAAGTGATTATGAACAACCTGTGGTTTCACCACATTCATTGCATTTCAAACAAGTTCCATTACGAACCATTTGGCTACTTCCACAAGTTGTACAAATATCTCCTGTGAATCCCATAGCACGAGCAGATTCAGCTACAGAATATTCGTTTGATGTTTTTTCTTTGACTGAGATATCGCCAACAACAAAGTCCGGGGAACCTTTAGATTCATCATCCATCATTTCCATAACATTATCAAGAGTTGTCTGAATATTGCGTTGATGGCCGATATTTCTAGCTATTCCATCTGGCGTATGTTCTGGCCGACTAATGGATGTTGAGTCAAGATCTTCAGCTAAAACATGGGCTAAATCATCACGATTCAAGTGATTAATTGCTAACTCCCGGAAGATATAATCAACAATAGAAGTGGCCATCTTTACACGACCAGAGCCACCAGAGACCATTCCACTTGGTTCAAACTTCTGGAAAGTGAACGATTTCACAAATGCATCCAATGGGACACCATATTGTAATCCGATTGAAACTGCAATAGCAAACTGATTCAACAATGAGCGCCAAGCCATTCCTTCCTTCGAAGTTGTTAGCATAATCTCACCAAGGCGCCCGTCTTCATACATACTCGATGAAAGATATACGGTATGGCCTCCAACTCTGGCTTTCATTGTCTTAGATTCTCTTACATCTGGAAGAGGGCGACGAGTAGCGATATAATTCTGAACGTATGCTTTTGCTAATGGTGTTGCTTGTTCCGCAGGTAAAGGCAATGATTCCACGACTTGTTTTACTGCATTTTCTGTAGTCATGGTTGAAGAATCGTTGACTTCTTCTTCATCTAATGATGATGTGTCTACTAATTTATTCATCAGTGGTTGAGATAGTTTGCTTTGATCTCTGTAAACTGCAGTGGCTTTATTCATTGTAGTATGTGATAGATTGTACACTTCTCGAATATCGTCTATCGTTGCCGATGATGGAAGATTTACTGTTTTAGATATCGCACCAGAGATGAAGGGTTGCGCTGCAGCCATCATTCGAACGTGTGCGGGCCAAGCAATGGAGCGCTCTCCATATTTTCCACATGGTGTAGCACAATCAAAAACAGCAAGATGCTCATCCTTTAGATGGGGCGCGCCTTCAATTGTCATTCGTCCAAAGACGTAGTCATTTGCTTGATCAATTTCGGAAACTGAAAAACCAATGTGCTTCAAAACATCAAAGAATGGATTGTCCATTTGTTCTTGATTAAAACCAAGCACATCTGCACAGAAATCTGTTCCGAGTGTATTCACATTGAAAGCACCACGAATATCGTATGCTGCGCCTATCGCATCCTCAATCTTAGCAAACTCAGCTTCTCCGAAGCCAGCCTTAGTTAATCTTTCACGACTAATACTCGAACATCCTTCGATGCTCTTACTTCCCATAACATACGTTTCCATTTCCTGAATTTGGTCATCATCATAACCAAGTTCTGTTAATGCGAGTTTTACTCCATTGTTGATGATTTTCAACATTCCTCCGCCTGCTAACGATTTGAATTGAACCAAAGAGAATGATGGTTCGACGCCAGTGGTATCACATGCCATAACAAGTCCAATAGTTCCAGTTGGAGCAATTACAGTTGTTTGTGCATTCCTAAATCCAAATTCTGTTCCTAGGTTTAATGCACGATCCCAAGTATCTCTAGCAGCATCCAATAAATCATCAGGACATAAGTCAGCATCTATTCCCAATGGTTTAACTGACAAACCATCATACTCTTTTGACTCTACGTCATATGCTGCACGGCGATGATTTTGAATCACGCGCAACATGTGTTCCTTATTTTCCTCATACTTCTCGAATGGACCCAAGAAACTAGCCATCTCTGCGCTTGTGGCATAGGATTCACCACACATTATTGCTGTCAAAGCACCACAAATTGAGCGGGCTTTGTCATCATCATATGGAATCCCCATATGCATCAATAATGAGCCTAGATTACAATAGCCCAAACCTAGAGTTCTGTACTCATAGGATTTTTGTGCAATTTCTTGACTTGGGAATTGAGCCATTAATACCGATATTTCTAATGTCGCTGTCCAAAGACGAACACTATGTTGGAAGTCATCAATTTGGAATGTTCTTGTATCTGCATCATAATATTCCAAAAGATTGATGCTTGCTAAATTGCATGCTGTATCATCCAAGAACATGTATTCAGAACAAGGATTTGAACCATTTATTCGTCCACCTTCGGGGCATGTATGCCATTCATTGATGGTAGAATCATATTGTACACCTGGATCAGCGCATGCCCAAGCGGTGTATGCGATTTGATCCCAAAGGTCTCGTGCAGGAAGTGTCTTGCATGGTTCAGGTTCTCTCGCTTCTTTCTCTGCTGAAGTCAATTCTGTTCTCCAATATAGATTCCAATCGTCACCAGCTTCAACTGCATCCATGAATTTATTCGGGACTCGGACTGAGTTGTTGCTGTTTTGTCCTGAAACTGTAATGTAACCTTCGCCCTGCCAATCTGAATCGAAAACTTGGAAATTAACGGATTTCCATCCTTGGTCGCCTAAATCCATTATTCTCTTAATGTGGGGTTCTGGAACACCGTCTTTTACGGCATTAATGAGCGCTTTCTTTAATTCTGGATTTGTGTTCATGTCTGTTGCTGCAATTTCTACATCATTGGCCCACATTGCCGACATGATTAGTGATGCATGTTTTTGCAATAATTGACTTCCAATAATCAGTGATGATACTTTCTCTTCTTCTGATGCTTTCCAATCGATATATTCCTCTATATCTGGATGATCTAAATCCAAAGTGACCATTTTTGCCGCGCGCCTGGTAGTACCACCAGATTTGATCGCTCCAGCAGCTCGATCTCCAATCTTCAAAAATGATAGCAAGCCACTCGAACGACCGCCTCCTGAAAGTGGTTCGTCTTTGCCCCGGATATTACTGAAATTAGATCCTGTGCCTGAACCAAATTTGAACAACAATGCCTCTCTTTCCCAAAGTCCCATGATTGATTCGCTACCCCCTACAAGTGAATCGCTAACTGATTGAATAAAACATGCATGTGGTTGTGGATGTTCGTATGAATTGGTTGATTCTGTCATCATTCCTGTATCTGGATCAACAAACATATGTCCTTGGGGATTTCCTTCAATTCCATATGCCCAATGAAGACCTGTATTGAACCATTGTGGACTATTTGGTGCAGAGCGTTGGCTCGCTATCAAAAAGCACATTTCATCGTAATATGATCTTGCATCTTCCTCAGACGCAAAGTACCCATACTTCCATCCCCAATATGTCCACGTTCCTGCTAATCTACGGAACATTTGACGGAAATCCGTTTCAGCGATATAGCGTTCTGAGTTTGCCAATTTTTGCAATTTTTCTTCGTCCGGTGCTGAGCGTTGTAACCATGTTGGAACGCCATCTTCTGGAACCGGTCGAAGGGCCGCAGGGACTCCTGCCTTACGGAGATATTTCTGTGCTGCTACTGTTCCAGGGACTCCTTCAAAACCACTTGGAAAGCATACGCCAATCATATCATGTGCAACTGTACCATCCATATTTCGAATTTCTAAATCAGTAGTAATCCACTCAAATTCGTTAAACGGATCGTTTCCTGCAGTGGTGAATCTACGTTTGATACTCATACCACTTGTTCCATCATTACTGTTATTCATGGTAGTCTGCATTCTCAATCCTCCTTTTTTCCACCTTATTGACTTCGTACCGCACATTCTATTCGCGTGGGAATCTGTTGGCTCAATCGAGGGTTATTGAATGTTGATGGGTCAAACTAGGAAAAACATAGGAACATTTGACTTTCTAAAAATTTGCAAATTATATACTTCCAAAATAACGTACATCGATTACCATATTTCATGACAATATTCTATTGAAAAAATTACCATTTACTAAAACTTGAGCGGGATGGTTTGAACAACCCCTGTATTTTCGAATAGACCATGTCGGAAGATGATGATGAATTTGGTCTGCCGGGGGGTGGGCTTGAAATGGGTGCTGCAATAGACTCTGAAACACATGACGATGTTGATCCATTCGAAGAATTGGGTATTGGAACAAGGGCTAGCAATGCCCCTACAAACAATGAGGAAAAGGGAGGATATGATGCGCTTTCAGATTTAATGGGAGATGATGAGGATTCTGAGTTTGAACCACTTGAGGAAATTGAGAATTCTATTCCCGGTGCTTCAATTGATGATGATAAGAAAGGTGCGGAATCAACTTACATAATGCTTCTACAAACAGTGTGGGTAGATGGTATATTAGACCCAGCAGAAGTTCGATTATTGGCGAAAAAAAGAGTGGAATTGGATATTTCATTTGATAGACATTTGGAATTAGTTGAAGAATTAATTGGGCAAAAATAACCAAGGAGGTTTAGAAATGAAACACCCCTATACTGTAGGTTTGGAATTGGGATGGAAAGATGATGCTCTAAATGAAGAGGGGTTTTCATTGTTAACTCGATTATCCAAAATTTTTGGAATGGAGGCTCAAGAAAGGGAGAATTTGGAAATGACATATATGGAATCATTACCTTTGATTTCACAAGGTATTGGAGAAGGATCTGTTGAGCTCAAAAATTATGTAGAAAATTTAGAAGAGTGGTGGTATCATGAAAAATTTTCAGCTGAAAATTGTGCACACTTTATTGGAAGAAAAGCACTAGATGTTGGAATGACCAAAAAAGGATGGGTTTCTGCTTCTTCGTGGATGAAAAATGTTGGACTCGGAGAACATTTTGCAAGGGGGGCATGGATGCAAGGAAATGAACCAATAGAATTTGATGAAATTCCAACATTTTTTGATGATGTTATATCAATGTTGGAAATATGATTACACCATTTCCAAAAACCACTCAAGAGTTGCTCCTGATTTTGTAATCATATTTCCAACACTACAATATTTT
>MDSW01109641.1_pt1 | contig 13048 bp, 12 predicted proteins | sample 811171 | NCBI WGS metagenome assembly MDSW01 (sample SAMN05326641, study PRJNA326480) | marine metagenome | isolation source: seawater | place: Atlantic Ocean: North West | collected 2012 | reverse complement strand
GGATCTAATTGCAACATTTGTGCAATAAAATAAGAAAGTGATTCAGGGTTTGATGGAGTAGGGTTTAATGCGTTTTCTACCCATCCCCCACTTAATCCTAGAACTGATTGGAGATGTTTAGAGGCTATCTCCCGAGCTTCAATAATTTCTTCATTTGGAGCTTCATCAAAAATATCTAAGTTTGGTAAAATTTCTACGTCAGCAGACATATATGGTTGATGATCAAAAGTTTCTAAAATTTCAAATTTTTCTTTGCCAACTGCAGTTATGTATAAACGGTCGCTTGAAATATTTTTAACACTAGTGATTTTTGCAGTTGTTCCAACTGTGAATGGATTTGAATCTTCTCCTATTTCTTTTCCTGATTTGATTAAAACTATCCCGAAAATTGAGTCAGTTTTTAAACAATCTTCTATCATAGTCAAATATCTAGGTTCAAAAATTTGTAAAGGTATTGTCGCGCCAGGAAACAAAACCGTATTTAGGGGGAATAAAGGGATCCTTCTAATGTGAGGTTGCATAGTCATTTTGTACTAACCTGATTATAAGTTTATTATACCTATATAATATGATTATGATAATCGAAATTAAATAGGACTTGATATGAAAGAAGTATTTCACGAGGCTATTCAAAGATTAAAAAAAGATGAACCAGTAGTAATTGCTACTGTTGTAAAAACAAAAGGTTCTACGCCTCAAAAACCAGGCGCTAAATTGTTGGTTAGACAAGATGGAACAGGTGCTGGAACTTTAGGTGGAGGATGTGTTGAGGGGGATATTTGGTTTGCAGCAAAACAGATGATGGATCAAGGTGAACCATCTGATTATAGAGAATATGAACTTAATGAAGATTTAGCTGCAGATGATGGACTGGTGTGTGGAGGTACTATGTATTTTTTGATTGATCCTGTTTATGAATCTTCAGAATATTTGCCTTTTGCTAAAGAGATTGATGCTGCATATGAAGGTGAAGGGTCGGTAGCTCTTGCATCAATTGTGAAATCATCATTAGATGGTAAATCAAAAATCGGGGATAAATTATTTGTCAGAGAAGATGGTTCTACGGAAGGAACTCTTGGGAATTCTGATATGGATTTAGAAGCGGTATCTAAAGCACATAATTTGATGATTCATGGGAATAATGAGTATATTACCTTAGAGAATGGCACAGAATATTTTATTGAAGCCTATACTACCCCCCCTCAATTGGTTATTTGCGGAGGTGGTCATGTTTCAAAAGCTATTTCTGCTTTAGCTAAACCTTTAGGGTTTCGGCTGTTTATTACAGATGATAGAAATGAATTTGCAAATTCTGAAAGGTTTCCTGAGGCAGACATTATTATCCAAGATACCCCAGAGAATGCATTACCCAAATTACCAATCAACCCAAATACTTTTGTGGTTGTGGCTACTAGGGGTCACAGATATGACAATACCGCTCTTTTAGCTGCTGCTAATACATTAGCAAAATACGTGGGATTGATGGGCAGTAAAAGGAAAACAATTTTGATTTATGAGGATCTACTTCGTGAAAATTTGTCAGTGGAGCGCTTGAGAGAAATTCGTTCACCAATTGGATTAGATATAAAAGCCCGTACCCCTGAAGAAATAGCTATGAGCATAATGTCTGAGATTTTAATGTTTAGATTGGGAGGAACAGGTGCTCCTATGAAACTTGAAGATAAATTACTAGAAAAGATTATAGAAAAAGTAGCAACTTCTAAAGAAAAATCTGTTTTTTCGGCTTAGGTTCTACTTTGCCTCATATTACTGGAATAATTACTGCTGCTGGATTTTCAAATCGAATGGGCACATTAAAAGCTTTGTTGCCTTGGAATGGGACAACAATGATTTCTCATCAAATTCACATTTTGAAATCATCAGGGTGTAATGAAATTATTGTTGTTGTGGGATTTAAATCTGAAGAAATAATTGAAGAAATTAATGATCAAGATGTTAAAATCGTTGAAAATCATGATTATTCGTATGGAAGAGCATCCAGTATTAAAACTGCAGTGAATCATTCCAACCTTGAAACTGAATGTTTTGTTATTTTAGGAGTTGATCAACCTAGAGATACTGAAATAATTTCATTTTTAATAAATAGCCATTTAAAATCAGGATTTCTAATTACTTCACCAAGACATTTGGGTAAGGGGGGGCATCCAATATTAATCTCATCTAAGATTCGAGATGAATTATTGAATATTGATGAAGAAACTTTGGGATTGAAAAATATTTTTGAAAAATATCGAGACAATGGAATTAATAAAGTAGAAATCTCAAATCCTTTAGTAAGGTTAGATTTGAATGAATTCCAAGATTATAAGATTGCATATGATGAGTTCGGGATGTGAAGTTACAAGTATTAATTATTTGTCCATTCAGATAATGCTTCTTCTAATTGTTTGTTAAGAGTGGTGTGTTTGTCTCCAAGTTCATAAATCTCATCTATATTTCCTGAATCAGATGCTTTTGATAACTGGGTTTCTACTATTTTGATAGATGATTCTAGCTCTTTGATCTTAGATTCTAAGATTTCCAATTCTTTTTTTGAATTATCTTTAGGGGTTTTATTTTTAGATTTTTTTCTAGAATCTAATTTAACAGGCCTATTTGTATCTTTATTCTTGGATTTACTTGAGGAGTTTTCATTTACCCATTCCTCGTAATTTCCCTTGAATTGAATGACAGTTTGATTTTGAATTATGAGAAGATAATCAGCTAAAAATGAGATCAAATGTCTATCATGAGAAACAAAAATAACTGTTCCTTCAAAGTCCTGAAGCATTAACTCTAATGCTTCTCTACTTTCTATGTCTAAGTGTGTAGTAGGTTCATCTAAAATAAGTACATTTGGTTCTTTGAGTAATAATCTTGCTAGTGCTAACCTACCTTTTTCACCCCCACTTAATGATCTGACTTGATCGAAAATTTCATCGCCACTAAATAAGAATCTTGCAAGAAAACTTCTAGCTTCACCAATAGTAATATTTTTGATTTCTAATAATGCATCTATAACTGAAATATCATTGGGGATTTCGTCAGACCCTTGCCTGAAATAACCCGTTTTTACGTTATATCCTAGTTCTGAAAATCCATTTAATGGAGGTATTTCTCCTAATAAAGTTTTTAAAAAAGTAGTTTTACCAATTCCATTATTTCCAATAATTGCTGTTGTAGTATTTTTTTGGATTTCTAAATCAGGAACATGAAACAAATCTATATTTTGATTATTCATTGCATGTCCTACTACGAGCCCATGAGTACTGATAACAACTTGACCTGTTCTAGTTGCAGATGTAGGTCTTATAGAAACGGATCTTTGGTTTTCTGGGGCGTTTATCTTTTCAATTCTAGAGAGTTTTTTTGCACGACCTCTTGCTTCTTTTGATCTTTGTCCTGCGTGATACCTAGCAATGAAATTTTCTTCTCTTTTAATATATTCCTGTTGTTTTTCGTATTCTTTTAATAGGCGTGTTTCATTTTCTTCTTTTATTAATTTGAATTTTGAATAATTGCCTTTGTATGTTTTTAGATGTTTTTTATCAATGTCCCAAATAGATTCAGTCACTCTATCTAAAAAAAAGCGATCATGTGAAATTACAATGAAAGCATTTTGTGATTTGATCAAAAAATCTTCCAGCCATTCTAATCCCTTAAAGTCCAAATAATTTGTAGGCTCATCTAAAATTAAAAGATCAGGTTCATTTAACAGGGCTGTTGCTAAGGCGGTTCTAGTTCTTTCTCCACCACTCGCATCAGTTATGTTTGTTTTTAACACTTCTTGTGATAAACCGACTCCATCTACCACCTTATCTTTTCTGTTTATATAGTCATATCCACCGATTGATTCATATTTTTCTAATAAAGATGAATACATTTTTTCAGCATTAGATCTTTGTGGGCCTGTAGATTTTTCTATTTCTAAAGCGCTGTTTTGCATTTGGGTTTCAGTTTTAATGATTTCTGAAAAAGCGGACATGATTTGGTCATCAATTGTTCCTTTTCCTGTTTCTAAAACTGTTTGAGGAACATATCCTATTCTTAAATCATCTTTTTTAAACACTTCGCCACTATCGTAGTCTTGCAAGTCAAGTAAAACCTTAATTAAAGAAGTTTTTCCACTTCCATTTGGTCCTACTAAACCAATTCTGTCCTTTTCGTCTACTTGCAAAGTGACATTAGAGAATACTTCCATGTCTGCATAATGAAGTTGTAATTGTGATGCCCCTAAAATTGCCATATTGCTCTCTATTAAAATTATAGGATTATTTTAATTATTTACATTTAATCAGTCTACGTAGATAATCCCAAAATAATGATGAAATTTCTTCTTCACCACGCTGAAGCCGTAGACCCTGATTTGATTAATTCGATACTTGAGTGGATTGATCATGTTTTTGGAATTCAATCAAAAAGTTTTGGTTCTATTGTTTTTGCATTGATAATTTTTATTCCAGTTTTAATTTTTGTAGGTAGTAGATTTTTCAACAAACCCTAGAAAGGGGCATCCCAAATGGCGTACCATTTTTCATGAGGCTCTACGGGTATTCCCAATTTTGATAGTGTATGGCCCAGAGTCATTTCTAATTCGGAATTTCTGGTTTGGTTTTCTTGTGGAACAAATGGATAAAATTTTGAAGACCTATAATTACAAATCCAATAACATTTTTGTTCAGTTAAATTACTTTTAAATATTGCTGCAATCATACGGTCTCCTAAATCTTGTGCAGCTATAATTTTACTGAACTCGTCAGTAATAGAAATTAAATTTTCAAATGACCTGCTAGAAAAAATTACCCATTTAGTACCATGATCATCGGTTTCTATTACGTTTACTTTTGAAATATTTGGAATTTTTCTAGCAATCTGATTGACAGAAACTGAAAATGTATTAAAAAAAGCATCATCAGATGGAGATAACAATATAGCAGATGATAATACGGGCAGATTATTGTTCTGGTTAATTTGAATGTTTTCTATTCTGAGGATGCTTTGTAGTATATGAGCATCATTTTTTTTTGATTTAAAAAATGAAGATAAAAATGACATATTATTTAAATAGTTGCCAATAATCAGTTTGTAATTGATTTAATTTTTCTATTCTCATTTCTGTTTTAGGATGACTAGACATTAATGATGCTATTGCATTTCCCTGCAGGGCAGGAATTATAAAAAACGCATTTGCGTGTTCAACTTGTCTTAAATCTTTTTCAGGAATTAAGGCTATTTGTCCACTGATTTTTCTAAGAGCAGAAGCAAGATTGCTAGGAGATCCACAAATAATAGACCCATCTCTGTCTGCAGCAAGTTCTCGGTATCTAGATAAAGTACTGATTAAAATTTGACTGATAAAATAAATTATAATTACCCCTACATACGCAGCCATCATCATTGCTGCTGCTTGTCCTCCTCCTTCACGTCTACTCCCACCAAATCCTCCAAACAGACTCATCCAAAAAAGCATTTGCATTAGATATCCTGCTATCACTACAATTAAACTTGCCCAAGTCATGACCATGACATCTCTATTTTTAATATGGGCTAATTCGTGTCCTAAAACAGCTTCTAATTCATCATTACTGAGTTTTTTCATTAACCCTGTAGTTACAGCTACTGTGGCATGTTTTGGGCTTCTACCAGTAGCAAATGCATTAGGTGCTTCCATATCCATTACAGCTATATTGCGAGGCTTAGGTATGCCAGCTGCATGGGAAAGTTTTTCTATTGTTTGATGAAGGAATGGTTCCTCTTCGGCGGAAACAACTTTAGCTCTAGTGGTTTTAAGTACTAATTTATCGGACATGTAGTATTGGAAAAATACCATCCCAACTCCAAAAATTAATACGAAAAATATGGGAATCCCAGTTAATAATAAAAGGCTGAATAAGGCCATATAGGCTAATAGTAGTAAAAACCCTGTTAGGATCATTCTGAATGTTAATTGATAATCAGTTCCTATAATTTTTTTGTTTTCTAACATTGTTTAATCCATCAGTATATTTATTATATGATTCATTATAACCCTAAGGGAGAAATTATTTGAACTGGACAACTTTTGGTCATAAAAAGGCAATTCAAGGAGTTTATAAAGCTTATTTGGCAAATAGGCTATCTCATGCATATTTGATAATAGGAATGCAAAACGTTGGTAAAACTACTTTTGCTTTAGATATTGCAAAATTAGTTAATTGCACAAGTGAAAATAAGCCTTGTTCAGAGTGTCAAAATTGTAAAAGAATTAATGCAAATACTCACACTGATGTTTCATTAATAAATATTTTTTCGGATAAAAATTCAGCTACATCTGGAATAGATGAACTCAGAGAAGCCTTTATTGCCAAAACTAACCGTAAGCCGTTTGAAGGTGTGTGTCGAGTATTTATTCTTCAGTCTATTGATAGTATGAGAGTTGAACAATCTAATATTCTTTTAAAAACTTTGGAGGAACCTCCAGAAGATACTATAGTAATTTTGTTGGCTGAAAATATGAATTCGGTTTTAGAAACGATTGTTTCCAGGTGTCAATTAATTATTCTTGATCCCTTGCAAGAATCAGAAGTTTTAGAATATTTAACCACCCAATTTTCTATAGATGACCAAGTTATGTTAAAGAATATTCTAAAACTATCTCAAGGAAGAATTGGTAGAGCAATTAAAATGATAAATGATCCAAAAGAGATAGATTATTTAAATGAAGTAATGGGGAATTTTTTAGGAATTTTCCAATTTTCATTAATTGAAAAATTTGATTTTTCTCAGGAAATCGCACTAAAACTACAAAAAAATCGTCTTCAAACTATAAATGAAATTCACCTTTGGTTAGCATGTTTACGAGATTTGTTATTAATTAAATCTGGCTATGAACATTATAATGACCATGAGGACTATGTAAGAGTATCAAATGATTTATCTTTTGATCAGATATTAAATACAGGTAAGGCTATTGAAGAAACTTTATCTTTATTAGCTCTAAATATAAATCCTAGACTTACTTTAGATAATTTTATGCTAAGAGTTCATCAGTCAATTAACTTGCAGAGCGCCAAGGTATAAAAGGTATCCATTCATCCTCTAATTTCCTGTGATAGAACATGTAATAAGGGTTTGGTTTCGGCTCTGTAGGAATAGAAATCAATTGCATTTTACATTCTTCTAGTAATTTTTCTGCTTTTTGATGGTTACATGAAACACAGGCACTAACTACATTGTCCCATTTATGTTTTCCTCCTTTACTACGAGGAATAATGTGATCTATAGTCAAATTTTTTGTGGATTTTCCACAGTATTGGCAAGTGAAATTATCTCTGTAAAATAATGCTTGTCTTGATAGACGTCTGTTAACAATTGGTTTTTTTACCATGTAATAAAGCCTGACCACTGAAGGCATGGGGAATTCGATAGAGGAACTTTGTATTTGTAATTCTCCCTCTACAATAATTTCTGCTTTTCCACGCCACATTAATCCCATTGCTCTTTTAGCTGTACAGATATTTAAGGGTTGATAATTTTGGTTTAATACTAATACAGGAGACTCAATTGAACGAGAAACCTGACTATTCAGCATCGTTTAATTTGGAATCTAAAATTTCAATAGTAGCTAAAAAGTCCCCTGGGATTTCTATAGGGTTTAATTCCATAATAAAAATTAATATTGGTACAGCTGAAGATTCAAGTAATGAGCTTTCAATGCCTGTTTGAGTGCCATAGATTGAAGCGATAATGTCTCCAGTCTCTATGATTTCAGTTTTTTCAATATTTTCTGAAATATCATCAATAACAGTGAAGTCATAAGTCATCCTAGCTAATCCTGATATTAAAATACAGCTAAGGGCCACTCCTAAAATTAATCCGAATATTGCTCCAATTAATCTGTTTAAACCTAGAGTTAACAGGTCAATAATAGTATTAGCAGGTTTAAGTAATTTTAATATGGATCGAGTTGTGACTACAGATGCTCCAACAACAAAAATGTAAGACAATGTTGTTATTAATGAATCTAGACTTTTATCATCAACAAACTCTCCGACTATTGGTGCAACTTGGCCTGCAAGGGCCCAACCGATGATAAGGCCAACTACGTATACCCCTGTTGCGAAGAGACCAGTTTTAACTCCCCAATATATGGAAAGTAGTATCAAAACAATTATGGCAATATCAATAAAATTCATAGTCTAGAACACTAAAAAAAGATCTTTTTGTGATTTTCTGTAAAATTCAGTTTAGCACATGAAATCATAGTCACAACCTTTTATAATTTGAATTAGGTTTTATTTTGGAGTATCAACTGGAACAGGATTAATAAGTCCTTCTGCTAAAGAAATAGGAATTAAATCGTCTAATTCATCTAAAGTCCATTTCCCATTTTTGTGAATACTTTTAATTACGTGTCTGGGTGAATAAAGTGATAAAGCCCAACCGCTTGTTCCTATGACTTGTCCAGTTACTCCATCAGCAGCCTCTGTACATAAGTAAACAACTTTTGGGGCATTATTTGCAGGGTCTCGGTATTCCGTCGGTGGTTGACTTCTATCTCTTTTGACGTCTAATCCTACAGCTTCTCTTTGTTGTTGGCGAAGATCTGTAGTGCTTTGTGGAACAGTATCTGTCATTCTTGTGGATCCACCTGGATATACTGCGTTAACCATAATATTGTATGGTTCTAACTCTTTAGAAATTGCTCTAGTAAAACCTACCATACCTTCTTTAGCAGCAGCATAATTTCCCTGTCCTGAGGCACCTAATCCAGACCCAGAAGAGAATAGTACTATTCGACCATAATTTTGTTTGATCATGTGAGGGACAACATTACGAACCATATTGAATGCTCCATAAAGATGTACCTGCAAAACAGCATCCCATTCTTCTTCAGTCATATTAAAAATCATTCGATCTCTTAAAATCCCCGCGGGATGACATAAAACATCGACACCACCAAAATTATCTATTGCAGTTTTTACAATATTGGAAGCACTTTCAAAATCTGCAACAGAATCAAAAGATGATACTGCGTTGCCACCTTCTGCTTTAATTTCTTTTACAACAAGATCAGCTGGGGCGTCAGATTCGCCAGTTCCATCAACTGCTACTCCCAAGTCATTGACTACTACACTTGCACCTTCTCTAGCTAACCATAAAGCTACTTCTCTTCCAATACCTCTTCCTGCTCCAGTGACGATAGCTACTTTATTTAATAATCTGTCTGTCATTTAATTCTCCGTATTAAAATTGATATTTAAGAACCTGTTCCAATAATTTTGGGGAACAAGACATCCATCTCGTCCATGTTGAAATTTCCCCATTTGTTTACAACAGTTTCTATTTCAGGATTTGAATAAACGTAATAACTGCCACCCCTTGCCCCAAGTACATACCCATTAATGTTTGGAGAGGCGTATGTGCATAAATAAACTGCTAGAGGTGCTACATTTTCAGGGTCATCTATTTCATTATCTCCGTCCCATTCTTGAATTTCTGGGCTTGGACCTATTCCAGCACGTTCGTCTCTGGTAGGACTAAATACTTCCGGAATATTGTATTCTTCAACGAGTCCAGCAAATAACCGAGTTTTTGCTATAGGAGAAATTGCATTTGCTGTAATTCCGTATTTCCCAAGATCTTTTGCAGTGGTTCGAGTCACTCCGATGATTCCCTCAGACGCAGCCGCAAAATTTGATCTTGCAACATCTCCCAATCCGGAATCTGAAGTTAAGTTCACTATCCTACCGCTTTTTTGCTGCCTGAATAAAATCCCAGCAAATTTAGTAGTAGTAAATACAGATTTGGAATTATTTCTGACTACCATATCAAAATCTTTTGGAGTCATTTGATAAATCATTCGGTCAATTCTAGATCCTGCAGAATTTACAAGAACATCTATTTGACCAAAATTATCTATGGCAGATTGGATTAAGCCTTCTCCTCCTGACATCTCTGATACATCTAGATAATTTGCTACAGCTTCTCCACCTGAAGTCTTGATTTCTTCAACGACTGAATCAGCTGGATCATTAGAGCTTCCAGACCCATCTACTTCTGATCCTTTGTCATTTACTATTACTTTTGCACCTTCTTCTGCTAGTAGTTTTGCTATAGCTCTACCAATGCCTCTTCCAGCACCAGTTACTACAGCTACTTTATTTTCTAGTCTATTTCCCATAATTATTCTCCTTATAGTTTTAAGGTTTGACGCATTATAAAACGTTTATATATTCCAATTGCAAATTTAAATTAATTTAGTTTCGACTCACGAAGTCCGATATAGTAAATTCCTGTAGCAATTGTTGATACAGGGATGATAAATAAACTAACGAAGGAATTCAATAACAAACTTATAACTGACGTGGGATTAATGGAAAAAATAATTGTAATTGCAGAAGTCACTATTATATAAGCTGATTGGGATAAAAATAATATTCCAAATCCAGTACCTAAAGTGATCCACCATCTCTGTTGAACTAAATCCCAAGAATTGTTTATAGAATCAAAAACGTTTTTGTTTTCGATCATTATTGAAGAATTTACAAACCATAAACGAACTGCCAAGTAAATGAGTAATGGAATACCTACGAGAAACAACATTAAAATTATTGGGATAATAAAAAGTAAAAATACCAGTAAATTAGCAGCAATTAATTTGTGAATTCTAGAAAAAACATAATTTAAACAAAATGTTGAGTTTACCTTTTCGTTATTGCAAAATTGTGCTGCACCTAATAAAAATCCCCCATTGCTTGCTACGCTGGCAATTCCATTAACGATAAATAGAGGAAGTAGAGCTATTAATATAAAATCTGAATTTTCAGAAAAGAAATTTACAGTTAAACTCAAGATTTTAGAAATATCTTCCTCCGCAAGTTCTATCTCATTAAAAAGACCATTGATCTCATTTTGTATAGTGAAAAATATTAGTAAAGATACAATTATATTTGGTACAGCTTGAATAATTGAGAATGATAAAAACGCACTAAAATTTTTCTTGTAGGCGATAAGGGTTAACTTTACAAGCTTAGTAAATTCCCCTGGAAATGGAATTAAATCATTAGAGCCCTGTTCTTGATACAAGTTTTCAGGATTCATTTATTATATTAATTTCCGTACATGTCAACGATATGTATAGGAAGTTTGAGTGTTTCAAGTTGACCAACAAATTTTTCTTTGTCTCCTACAATTACTATGACACTTTCATTGGGTTTAAAGTGATTGTTAGATGCTAAATTTACTTCATCTAATGAAAGAGCTTCTATTTTTTTGATACTTTCTGAGAAATCATCATCAGACAAATTGAATTGGACTAATTTGATTAGTTGATTAAGCATTTGATTGCTAGATTCAAATTGAGAAGGGATTCCTTTTAGTAGTCCTTGTTTTGAATCTTCAAATTCTGTAGATGTAATAGGTTTTGATCCATGAATTCCATCAATTTCTAATATGATTTCTTTTATTGATTCAAAAGTGACTTCTGTTTGTACGCTTCCTCTAATTAACCATGAAGATGAATGATGTCCCCAATCTATTGAAGAGTAAAATCCGTAACTGTAACCTTTATCTTGCCTTAAATTCATATTCACTCTACTAGAGTATTCCCCGCCGAGAACATAATTTGCAAATGATAAAGAAAAATAATCTTGATGATCTCTTGGGATGGTGAGGTGACCCGCTCTTATTACTGATTGTGCAGCCCCTGGTCTATCTATAACGTAAATTCCTCCTACGTCATTTTTGAATTTTTTTGCAGAAAATTCAGGATGTGAAATATGATCAGAATGGTTGAAAAAATCAGTAGAGAAATTAGATTCTATTTGTTTAAGTAATTCTGAAGCTTTAATGTCTCCCACGGCTATAAAAGTTGCTTTACTTTTTTGGTAAATATTTTGATTAAATTGATGAAAATCCTTTTGTTGAATATTTTGAATTGATTTTTCAGAACCTATAATAGGGTGCCCATATTCAGAATTCGAGCCTCCGTGAAGAATTGCTCTGGCAGCTGTACCTGCTACTTTGTTGGCGTTATCTTGGCTGCTAGTAATATCCGCTAAAATTTCTGATCTTAATCTTTCAGTTTCTTTATCAGGAAATACAGGATTTTGAGTAATGTCTGAAAATAATTGCATTCCATTATTTAAATTATTTTTCAAACCATTAATTGAAAAGAATATGTGGTTCCTTGATACATCTTCTTTGAATCTGAATGCTAAATGTTCAATTTCTTCAGAAATTTCTTCACTGGTTCTGTTTGTAGTACCTTCAGAAAACATCTCTGTGGAGAATTTTGCTAACCCCGGAATTTGAATAGGGTCAGAAGAAGCTCCAGAATTAGTTAAAAGACCTAAAGAAACTAAGGGAAGATCAGGCTTCTCTATTAATACAATATCTACATTATTATTTAATTTCATTCTTTGAGGTGAGGGAGGGTCAAATTTAATCCTTTTTTGAGTTACAGGCATTTTTGTTCTGTCTGGTGTTGATGATGAAATTGTTAAATTTTGTTTTGGTAACACAGAAAGAGAAACCCGGTTGTCGTTTAATAATTTAGCTACCGACGATATTTGTTCAGCTGTAATTTTTTTATATCTTTCAATATCTAAATTAATGTATTCAGGATCACCTTTCATAACGTTATAATAATTTAACTGATCGGCTTTGCCACCAAATCCTCCCACTTTTTCTAATTGTCTGATATGCATAGCTTCTATGTTATTAATTGATCGTTCCATTTCATTTTGAGATGGAGGAGAAGCAATGATGTCTCTGAGCTCATTAAGTATTTCTTGTTTGATTTTATCCAAAGAATCATTGGGTTTTCCTGTAGTAATAATATGAAATTCACCACAAATTTCCTGAGCATGGTGATATGCGCTGATGTCGTATGCGATTTGAGAATCAATCACAAGTTTTTTCTCTAGCCTGGAGCTTCTTCCTCCGGCTAAAATTATAGATAATATATCTAGTGCTGCTTGAGATTCCGTTAAATCTGGAACAGTGGGCCATGCAAGATATAAGCGAGGTAATTGAACAGAGTCTTCAATTTCTATGGTTGTATCTC
>MDSW01177118.1_pt1 | contig 13049 bp, 9 predicted proteins | sample 811171 | NCBI WGS metagenome assembly MDSW01 (sample SAMN05326641, study PRJNA326480) | marine metagenome | isolation source: seawater | place: Atlantic Ocean: North West | collected 2012 | reverse complement strand
GTGAGTGCTTGCTGCCCATAGAAAGAATCCTGCTCGGTTTCACTCAAAATTTGTCAACCCTAGGTTTTCGCGGAATCAACAACCCTAGGTTTTCGTGGAAATCACCGACGGGTAGGATATGCGGGTAAAAAAAATGCCAATGCGCGCGAGCTCACGCGTTGACGCACTAGCGAGAAATCTATAGAGCCTGCCCCGACGAGACAGGCTCCGGTTCACCAGGTTGTAGGGCTTTCAGTCATCTTACCGAAAGTCCTTGGTAACGGAAGCCGGCGACAAGCAGAGTATTCTCGTTGTCGAGCATGCCTTTGATCATGTCAAGGTCTCGGGATTTTTTTTCTTTAGAGGCCGCCATGTTTATGACCGTCGATCCCCTCCGCCAAGTCCGTCCTTCGCCAGTTCCTCTGCTAGCGAAAACGGAGGCTTTCCCCGAGAAATCCGAAGATAAAGAATCGAGCGTTCGGCCGCGACGCGCAGAATACGCAGCAGAGCTATCATGCAGTACGAATGGTCCGGTCATAAGCGAGTGTGGCATTTCTTCCAGGTCTCGTTGAATATAACCGCGCTTTGAGTCGCGTTGCACCGAGAGAAAGTGTGTGCGTGGCAGACTTCACGTTCGCCGTAAGTAACCCTATCCTCGCACAGACTTAATTAACAGATTAATTTTATTGTACTGTGCTGTACGAGTACACGTACTACAGTACTACGCCCTTTCAGCCGCGAATTCACGTGAATTGACGGAGCTTAAAGGGTAGACCGCTTCGCGGTCATTTCACCCTTAACTCTGTCGCATCAACGCTAATTCGCGGCTTAAAAAGCGTAGGCCTTCCCTATCAAAACCTAATTTGATACCTTCGTAGGTGATTTGTATTTTTAGGGTTAAAAAAAAATAAAAATTGTACGTGTACACGTACAGCTGTACACGTACACCTCGGTGATGCCTCCCAAAACCAAAAATTCATCTCTATCTCCGTGTAGTTGTACTGTACGTGTACAGTACGTGTACGTGTACAGTAAGTTGTATCTGACTTCCGGAAGTACAACAAAAAAATGTACAGTAGTTGTACACGTGTAGTTGTACAACTAGTTGTACTTCCGGAAGTTGTGATACTTTCATAAACGCGTTATTACACGTACGTGTACATCCTGTACACGTACCTTCGTACGAAATTTGCGTGCGTATTCAATATCAAACAAATCGCAAAAGACGTACGAACGGAAGCACGGAAATACTTTCGTGCGCGTTCACGCGCCGTCGCTGCGTCGATCTGTTTCTAAACCGACAAAATTTTCAGTCCAAGTAAGCTTAATCTGCAACACTAATTCAATTTCTGGCTTCGGCATGATTGTGGCACGAGTATTGAAGTGCTTGATAAATGCCGAGAAGTAGCATCATCATTGTAGCCCTAGCTAGACAATGATAAAATACAGTACAAGTTGTACATAATAAAATAGTCAACATACAGGTGCATGTGCAACAACAGTAAACGTACATATCTACATGCTGTACACGTACGCGTACATGTACAACACCATAAAATATCGTACACAGCTAATACCTTCGGAGATCGAAAGAATACTTCCGGAAGTACGTTGTACTTCCGGAAGTACCTTCGTACGAAGGTAATACACGTTTATGCCGTAGCTAGGCCCTCCGTGTACACTACTGTACTATTGTACACGTACGGTATTTTCGAAGGAACGCGTCATGTGTTGATACTAAAGTATGATACTTTATGTACAACTACAACTTTACACTACGTGTACACGTGTACACATAGTTGCAACTTACTGTACTGTACGAGTACTCGAAAACAAGACTATTTTTGTAAACCCTAAACAAGGCTTCTCGGCTTCATTTCAAGCCTGCGAATACGTGGCCATTTCGTGATCTCTTTCTCGAAAACTTCGATCCGGATCGAATCGCAGATCATTAAATACCATGGGGGTACGTTAATACGTGCATGTTTCCATCACGCATGCGCATTTTCGCCCGCAATCTTTACACGAACCGTCGAACTTCTCAGAGGCGACTACGTGTATATATTTTGCCGCAAAACGAATTCCGTTTTCCACGCTTTCGAGACGGCGATCACCCCGATTGCCACAGCAAACACTTTTATTTCTATACCGCGGCATCATACCCTTAGCAAATTAACTCACGAACTCGCGCCAGCTCTAGTTTCTTCGGTTTTCGAACTAAGGATTTAATAAATTATTTTTTCTGATCTTTCACTAATTTTCCAGGCGTATAAGTATGTTGAAGAGCTCTGGAAGAAAAAGCAAAGTGATGTTCTCCGTTTCCTGCAGCGCGTTCGTGTGTGGGAGTATCGGCAGCTTCCCTCAGTTTGCCGCGTGACTCGTCCGACTCGCCCGGACAAGGCTCGAAGACTAGGATACAAGGCGAAGCAGGGCTTTTGTGTATACCGTGCACGAGTCCGTCGTGGCGGCCGTAAGCGGCCCGTTTCAAAGGTGAATATCTAATCTTCTTTCATTAATTGTCATGGGCACGTGCAGAGAGATGCAATGTAGCGAACTTCAACTTTCAACTTTCACTCTACTATCACTTATCTCGAACGTTTTTAGGGAATTCGCTATGGCAAGCCTGTTCATCAAGGAGTCAAGAAGCTCAAGTTCGCTCGCAACCTGAGATCCGTTGCGGAAGAACGCACTGCTCGGCGTTGTGGTGCTCTTCGTGTGCTCAATTCCTATTGGCTGAACGAGGTGCTTCACCTTGAAAATTTTCAGTTCTATTATAGCAGGCATAATATTTTTTCTCAGGATTCTGTGTATAAGTACTATGAAGTAATCATGGTCGATCCAATGCACAAAGTCATTCGAGGTGATCCCCGCATCAACTGGATATGCGCCCCCGTCCATGTAAGGATACCACAACGCGAAAAATCCGAGTGCCTGTCTTGTGCAAACTGAATATCGCGTCACACCTTTCAAATCTTTGTATTCGAGTCCCTTTCTTGAGAAACACCGTGAGTTGCGTGGTCTGACATCAGCTGGTCGGAAGTACCGAGGACTTCAAGGAAAGGTAAACAATAAACAGAGCATTTTTTCTCTCACACCATTCTTTCGTTTCTTACGAAAATGAAAATATGAACTTTTGTCCTCATTTAGGGACACAACTACAACAAGTCGCGCCCCTCCAAGCGAGGAACCTGGAAGCGCAACCAGCAACTGTCTCTCAGACGTTATCGTTAGGGAGTTACGCCGTAAGATTCCTGGCATCAGAATGATCCAGCGAGAGTCTCAAGTTAATTCCTGGAAAGTCCTTTATAGTCACTCGATCTTCTGCCTTGAACAGCTGGAAAGGACAGAATCAAGAGGAAATATTTCAACCTAGCATGCATGACCTGTAATAAAATGCATGCATACTGCTCTACACCTATTTATGCTTTCGAAGTGTTGCCTCTAAGAACGAGATGTGTGAAGACTTCTCCGCGCTGTGCGAAACTGTCAAACTCATCAAAACTCGCACAGGCCGGGCTAAGTATCACGGCTCCACCTCGCCTGACAACTGCTCGAGCCAGGGTAACAGCGTCACTCAGTTGACTGACCTCTGCCTTCGGGTTGATGCCAGCTTCTCGAAGTTCATTAGCTATTAATGATCCTGATTCTCCAAAAGTTATTACGCCTTGATGTTTCAGCAGTGCAGGGACAAGTGCAGCAAAACCAAGTTCGTTGGAAGCAGTTCCAGTTTTTGCCTTACCGCCAAGAAATATGGTCCCAAAAAAAAGTTAATAGTGAGGTGGAGAGGATCAAAATCATACTGGCTCTTCAAAACTCATTTTGCATAGCTACGAGTTGACAGGTCCATAGCAGTTGGTGAAACTTTGTGGAGTCCCTGTAAGTTCACTTACCAAGGAGAACAAGGGCGCGTCGTCCATAACTTTGTAGCCCTACTATTGCGGCCTCTATATTCGTTGCTTTGCTATCGTTCACCCAATGGATACCCCTGAAGGAAGGATTCCCTGTCTGTGCCACAAGTTGCATACGATGAGGCAGAAGCTTTAGCCTATCAAGTCCTACTTTGAGCCGTGCAACTGTGAAATCCTTTGGGCTCAACGAGTGAGCCATGAGTAGTGCAATGCTTGCATTCAGGATGTTGTGAGTCCCCAGAGAAGATACCGCAGAAAGATCTACATAACTAGGTGAATTCTGTCTAGAAGAACTTCTGTTAGACGGCAAGTGCACTATAGCAATCTTTGTATTCAGGTCAACTTTCACACCTGGTAAACTACCTATGTGAGCCAATCTACCTCCAATACACGCAACTCTCTCGTTCGGTGTTTCGGAAACTCGGCGCATAAGTGTCTTAATAACTGCTTCTCGACATTTTTCTAACAAGGTCGCTCCATCGTAATCCAAGTCTACTATATGGTCTGTCGTAGAGTCACTTTCTACCTGATAGCTCTGATGACGCCCTCTTGCACTTTCTCTCTTGGGAAGCACTGCTAGTGTGTGAGTACCCCTCAGGCCAGCAAATATCTGTGTCTTTGCTGTTGCATAGTTCGCCATGGATTTGTGTCTCTCTAAGTGATCGGGCGTAAGGTTGAGAATACAGGCAGCATCAAAGCGCAACGTGCCCGGGTGGTCGAGCTGATAGCTGCTGCATTCGACGACGGCAGCGTCATAAGGCCAATGATGGCCGAGATCAGCAAGATGGCCACAAATATGCTCGGCTAAGATGAATTCCAAAGCACAGTCACTAAGTGGTTTTCCAATATTACCACCCATGAATGTGCGGCAGTCACACGACGCCAACAGCTGTGCTGTGAACGAACAAACCGTTGACTTTCCGTTGGTTCCAGAGATCGCAACTATGGGCAGCATTTTTGGAAGACACTGCGAGGCAAAGGCAAGTTCAGAAATTACGGTGCATTTTGAACCTTGTTTCGTTTGACATAAAGCTGCTGCCACTTGTGGCTGTGTCAGCGGCACTCCAGGGGAGAGCACTATGATATCCGCAATTTGAAATGTGGCTTCCTTGAAGTCGCCCAGCTCTGTACGCAGGAAACTACCGACAGACAAGCACCTGTCAACTTCAGCAGTCTTGGCAAAGTCATTTCTTCCAAAATTCAAATATCTCTCAATATCTTCAACGACGTTTAGTTGTTTGCAACTACAATTATGGTCGACGCCTATAACGGTAGCTCCCCGCACGAAGGCGAGCCGTGCAGCCGACCGACCTGAGTTCCTTGCATGTTGGTCACAAAAGCGGCAGCAAGAAAAAGAGTTAGAGGAGCAGACTTATAAAACGTGAAAGCGACCCGTAAAGAATTTAGCTCTTTTTTTAGGTATGACTACTCTCGCCCCCACCCAAGTCCGACAATAACGACCGTCTTACCCTGAAGATCATGTCCAGACGTGATGGAATGCCTTCCTGAGCACATCTCTGCATATCCACGACGTGCTCGACTCAACGATGCGCGCGTCGAAGACAGTTCACGTATTACAACATCCGCATTTTGCAAGGACAATGATTTCCTAGACCTGTCGAGGGAACGTGCAAGTGCATGCGAGCGGGGCTGCGGTTGCGGTGTTAATCTGCGATCCTGACGAGCGATGAAGCAAACATAACTACAAGAAAACAATTGTCGTGCTGTTCCTTGAGAGCTCATGACTGTCAGTGTCATTTTTGTCAATTATGCAGAAGAACTTTAAAATATTTCTCAGTCATTTCCGGAAGTTCATGTACACGTACACGTACAGTACGTGTACACGTGTACACGTACTGTAACGCGCGTTGTACGTGTACAGCTGTACACGTACAGTTATCTTTTAATACGAAGGTATGATAGTAAAAATAAATTCCTTCATTCGTATTGAATATTGTACGAAAGTACCTTCGAAGGTAAAAGTTTACTACACGTGTACGTTGTACAACGTAATACAGTATGTTTTCGAAAGGCGAAGACTTTTGCGGGTCGAGCAAGTTATCCCCTGCTGTACACTGTACACGTACACGTACAGTACACGTACAGTAATAATAAAACACAAGTGGATAAACACATACAGTACGAGGGTATTTTTTTTTCACGTTCACTTTTCGCAGCAGCCATTTGCGATTTTAGACACCAGATCCATGCGTTTGCGCGGCGGACAGAAGACGAAAAAACGGCGCTCGGGGAAGCGCGGACGTGAGGGGGCGCGTCTGACGGACGCTCAACTTATATAGTCTGTGGAATAAAAAAATCGCAAATTAAGGTCACGCTCCGGTAATCAAATTTCCCGTGCCAATAGTACGAAATTTGCATGCGTATTTACAGTGCAGGGTAGTCTAAATCGCGATGGTCCTAAAATCGCGAATCATTTTGAGGGCATCCGCTGCATGATGGACAACATCGCCACTAAGTTTCAAATCGATCCGCGCAGCGACGGCGCGTGGGCGCGCACGAAAGTTCGTTTTTAAGATTTAGCCTAAATACGCGTACAAACTTCGTACTTTTGGCACGGGAAATTTGATTGCCGGAGCGTGACCTTAAAATTTGGTGACTTCATAGGGACCTCGTCTATTATACTGTATGTGATGGATCCGTTTAGTCACGGGCATTTCAGCAACCGAGAGGCATTCAGGAGATCTAAATGGTTCAATTGTGAAAAACCCGAAGTGCACGAATGAAAACTTCGTCCTGACCGGATGCCTTTGTAGAAAACGTTGAAACCGGGGATCCCACGACGAGTCGCTCAAGATACGAGAGAGCTTTGAGTAGAGGTCCAAACCCCAAGGTCCGACTTGCAGTCCGAAGTGCAGTTTTGCACACCTCTGTTGTCAAGTTAGTTGTGAAGCTGCGACCGCCAGTGCACCGGTGAGGTTTTGCCTTTCACCAATGAAAATAGGGCCTGTATCGAGAGGACTTTTCAACTTTTCAGCGTCAGTCTTGCAAACAGTGATATCACGTTCAGTTCCGTGCGACCCTTTTGCTCCGAAATGCAGTGGTGGGGGATGTCAGCGCCACTCCGAACGGGCGAATGCAGTGTTCTTACTGCTGCATTTGCGATACGACTTGCGTTTATGATATACGGCATGTATCAGGACGCTCGCGCGGGTTTACCTTTCACGGATATCGATTACGGGGTGTTCACAGACGCTGCGAGGTATACTGGTACATATACTGGATCACACTACAAAATAGACCACTTCATTTTTTGTTTTCCTGTCAGTCAACATGTCAAAACTCACGTTTTCTTTGTTTTGCAGGTTCGTCACACTTGGTGATTCCCCTTACGAAAGGGACACGTTTCGCTACTCGCCAGTTCTCGCGTTCACCTGTGTCCTTAACGTCACTTCCCACCCACTGGTCGGAAAGGCATTTTTTGTGGTCGGGGATCTTGTGTCTTGGGTGCTGATCAAGAAGGTGTTGAGTCAACAGGGAGGTAGCGAAACAAAGTCACTCTCTGCAGCGTATTTATTTAACCCGTATACGATAACGATGTCTACTCGTGGCAGTTGTGAATCTTTGACTGCGTTCCTTCTGATGTTAATTGTGTGTTGCCTCCAATGCGAAGATACTTTTCGAGCAGCATCGTGCTTTGCCTTTGCAACCCTTTTTCGCTTGTATCCTATCATTTACTCAGTGCCGCTGCTACTCTATATCGACAAACAAGGTTCGATATTCGTGCATGAAGTGGATCAGAAGGTACCCGCACGCACTCATGATTTGACAACTGCGGCAGTTGTTGGACACCAGACTTCATGCGCTTCTACTGGCACAAGTTTGTTAAAAGGCATGTTTTCTCCAAGGAAAGTGTATTTTTGTACAGTGGCTGCTAGTCTGTCAATTGCGTGTGTAGCATACTATCAATTATGGTATGGAATGGATTTTTTTAGAGAAACATTCGTCCATCACATGAAACGAGTAGATATTCGCCACAACTTTTCAATGTCGTTCTACAGTGCGTATCTCGCGACTGAAGGTAACAGTATTTTTATGGCCGAAAACTTCCAATCGAGGTACACCTGCCTCATTCCACACATAACTGTTATCCTGGTTATTGGCATTAAGTATGCATCCGATTTGCCTTTCTGCCTATTCATGCAAACATTTGCATTTGTCACGCTCAACAGTGTATGCACAGCTCAATACTTTGTTTGGTATCTGTGCTTATTTCCTCTTTGTGTGCCAAACATTAACATTCTGCGGTGCCTGGGAGAATGGAACTCGGCGAATCGTAGTACAGTTAATAGTAAGGACGTGCCGAACCGCATAGCACAGAGCAGAAGACGAAAACGCCGCATTGATTCGCCGATATTCACATGCACGTGTATAGTCAGCTGGTTTACAACTCAAATCGGCTGGCTAGTGACTGCCTACTCGTTGGAGTTCACCGGAGTTTGTAACTTTTGGCCACTATGGGCATTAAGTACACTGTTCTTATCTGTGAATACCTGGTCCATAGTTCTGATGACTTCGATGCACACACCGGCGACCATGCGCAGATGTTTCACTTCACCGAATGACGTAACAGCAGCAGAGCTCGTGAGATAAGATAAAATATATCTGTGCGGTCGTGAACAAAACAAATTGATTGCGCATGTACATTTTTCTCCCAAGTGCATGTTATTCCTTCCCGAATAAAGAAGTTGCGAATCAGAGGCGTATAACGAATCGTCATCGGTGGGCATTATCTACGCCTGACACCGCTGGTACATTTACACATAGTATGAGTAAGATATTTTGGCTCTGGCTCAGTTTGAAGTTCGACACGACTTTTTCATATAAGGTAGGCTAACTTTTTTTTCTACTTCACTGACGAGAAGTTCGGACCAACAAAAGAAGAAAAAGTGATCAACTCAGGTTCGCTGGCATAATTGAGTGTTTCATAACCGAACGCGATGACATCTGTCTCCTTAATCTCTGAATATTTTGACGGGTTCAGTATTTCATCCTCCAGTGAAGCGTAGTCCTCCCGTAATAGTACCTCGCCAACTTTACCATCATAAGCCCTGTGGCCAAGTGAGTTCTTTACTTGGGTATCCAATCCCAATTCAAAAAGTGTAACCTCATCCCTGAGAAAACTGTGCACACTTTCATGTGTAAGGTCAACAAACGTTTCAGCATCTGAGATAGAATATCCTGTGAAGACCTCAGAGCAACCAATTTCTTGCGAATCGTTGTTATCCGTTGGCGCTTGATGACTTGAGTAAAGAAGGGCTATGACGAAGTTAATCTGTCGCACAAACGTGACGTCGCTGTGCTTCGCAAGATCAGCAAGCATCCCAAGAAACCCAAGAGTTCGGGCTTTCGACCGAATAAAATCAGAGTGAAGTAGGCTGTAAAGTGCCCCATTTGCATACGCGCGAACTTGTGAATTAGGGCTCTGCAGTACTTGCTTCAGCACGTGCAGGACAGATGTCTCACTCGTCTCCGAAATATCTAAATATTCCATCATCTTCAAAGATTCTTCAACAACTTGCTTACCCATTGACGTAAGGGACATGTTCATCAGCAACCCCACACCAAGCTCGGCATCATTCTCAGAGAGGGCACCGGGGAAATCAATTTGGACTCCAGTGCTGAAATTCTGCTGTAACAAACACAATATCCACGACATAAGACCGAGAGAAGCCATCAAAGTCGCCGCAGTGCCGTGCAAGCTGAGTTTTTGAAGTGCGCCAAGGAGATGGTGTCTACTACAAACGGTGTGCTCTGCAGGATTGATGACAGAAGACAACGCTGCAACAACACGACTGCCAGGTAACAAGAGATACTGCCTTCCTAGGCCGATAGAAGCAAGCGCATTGATCAGGCTTAAACACTCCCTTTGCACCCGTTTGCCACAACCAACCAGCAGTGCGTCAATAAGGCTACCAGGTGTACTCTCTGGGCTGCTCTCTATCTGTGCGTTGTGGATTGCAAAAATATCGCCTTTCACGAGGAGCTGAACAGCAATCTTACGGTTTTGACTTCGTGACACGCGTGTGATCCGCCAGCGGAGTGCCTGCAGTATACGGATGACAAGATCCTTAGCGAGATTGTCTCCAGGGTCACTCAAGAGTCGTTCGATGCTTGCACGAATGTCCAACACAATTTGGGCGTAGTCCAGTTCACAGAACTGGACAGCGAGTTCATACGGGGTTATCATTTTGTCAGAGGTATTACTCCCATACGCTTTTGGCTGAAAGTCTCCGAGGTGCTCAACAGAGTCGTTGCTGAAATTTTGGTGCCTGGAGTCCTCAATCAGAGACAGGCTTCTCTCCTCTGTAGTTGAGGTGGTAGCTTCATGGTCGTCATTCCTGGAAGTAAACGGCGAACACTCCATGCTCGACGTGTTCATTATGCCTTCAGGAAGAATATCTGCAGAGTAGGCATCCTCGGCATTGTTTGTGGCGTGCTCAACTAGACATTTACGGTTTGGAAAAGTTTCATGGATGTCCTCTGGGAGTACGATTGGTGGCTTAGAGACCACGCGATTCTCCATTGTGTCTAAACCAGCACCCCGAGTACATATGGAATTAGTTGCGTTGTACTCAGCACCTGTACCCGAAAACTCTAGTGAAGGGCATAAATCGTGCATTGATATCTCGCCCTTCAACAAAGGTGTCGTCCTCCTGATAATGTGTATGGGAGCAGCTATCGAGTAAGAGGCAGGTTCATTTTCAGAAAACAAATTTAGTTCATTCTCGCGTGTTGTCGTAAATGTTTTCCAAGCATCATCAGGTGCAGAAGCGTGCGAGTCAACGGTACTGAATGTTTCAATTAACAAACTGGCTCCCGATTGTTCTCTAGCGCGCTCATTGAGTTTCATCGATTCTCCACTTTTTACAGAAGAAATAGCCACCAGATCGTTATATTGCTTAAGAACTGTCAAAATTCGTGGAGGAAGCACCTCATCTGAAGCTTGAGCGATAAATCTCTCGAGATTCGCACGAAGGTCGATGGTCCATCTTGGCTCAAAAAGTTTCTTAAAAATAGAATGTTGCCTCGGGTCTTGAACAAATGGAATTGCGTAGAGAGGTAGCAACTCCTCCTTGCAAGCTGTGTCTACACCACGGTTCTCTAGATAAAGACGAAGCTCCACCAGTCCTTTCCCTAAATCATATGCCACGGCACCACACGTTTTGACCGTGCCAAGTTTTCGCTCACTGTAGGGGAGTGAGGGAAAGACAGCAAAATATACTTGAAGCACAAACTCCATCTGCCGGGCCTCCTCAGCACCGCGGTACGACTCTGGAATGTAGCGCTCATAAATTTCAAAAAAGTCATCACGCTGGCCTTCTTCAAAATGATGCATCTGGTGACCAATATACAGAAGTTAAAAAATAACGAAATGATTTGATGAACTGTGTTAACCTTGGGCTAGTGGTACGTGGTTTTGGAAAAGTCGAAATAGGTGGCCCGGTTTTACCATTTGGAGAAAGATATTGCCTCGTAAGTTGCCAACATCGAGCTCCACTGGTCCCTCGGACATAGGCTTGTGTCGTTCGCGTTGGAATGCCTGGAAGGTGTACGATGAGAGCATTGTGAGATATTTTGTTTAAATAAACCGCCCATCAAGAAAACAGATCCGGATGCTCTTCAGAACCATAATACTGCACGAAAAAGTAGAGATCGCAATAGGGCGAGGAGCGAAAAACGACAAAGTTTACACGGTCACCGTCGCAAGAAAAAGTTGCGGTATAACCGCACCTCGTATGCACTCGGCAGTGGTGGTGCTGAAGTTACTCAGAGATGAGAACGGAGAGCTGCACCTCCACTTCTTTCTCGGGAATAGTCTTAAACATGCCAATATTCATCTTGAACGGCGTCGTGTCCACACTTCGCGCTCCGGACATACTATTTCCGCGACTCGCGCTCTGACTCCACACTTCAAGAAGCTGTCAGCGAGGGGCATTTTAAATTTCTCATTCTAGCTATGATAGCTATCTACAATACGTGTACAGTACGTGTAGTCGTGTACCTTCGTACAGCTGTACAACGCGTTACGTACACAGCCAGGGGATGACATAAATATTTATTATGGTTTATACTCGTACTCGTACCTTCGAAGGTAGTTTGTGTACAGAAAAAGTACACTAGTATCCTCGTACGAGTACTGTACTACGTTTATTACAGTACATAGTACTTTTGTACTGTATCAAGGTACAATGTATGATACGAAAGTAGATACATTGATATCATACCTTCGAAGAAAACATACGCGTTGTACGCACGTGTACAGTATGATACACTACGAGTACGTGTAGTCACAATAGTTCTGTCACAATCAATATGCTCCGTCAATTCACGCTTAGTCCTCTACGAAGGTACCGAAGGTAGCTAGCTACCTTCGTACTACCCTGTAGCTAAGTACGAAAGTACTTTCGTACCTTCGTAGCTAGCTAGCTAGTGGCTATCAACGAAAGGATATGAGCTTAGAAAAAGGATGAGCGTATGATCAAATATACACTGCGTACGTGTAGTACGTTTTTAAAAGGATGAGCTACTGTGAGCTCATCCTTTTAACTGTCGCGCCGCGCGAGGACAGTCAGAGAGGCGCGCGCCGCGGTTGAGGACGGAGCGTCAAAGCGAACATCGACTATACGGCGTAAACGATCATTCAAGCGTGTTTTTTACACCTGGGGCGCTGAATCAGGCTGTCCCGGCGCACAGATCCGTCGTTTGCAAAACAGACTCGGCGTTACAAACATTTGCCGTCTCCTGAGCTCGCGTACGCGAAGTCGAAACTTCATGGAAACAGTTAGGGACGTAAAAAAACTTCGTGAATATCGCGTGAACACATAAGCGCATATTTAAAATTCGCACAACGCAAAAAAAAACGATCGCTTGCGTCGGCAGTTGAACTCCGCGGGTCGAGGCTGTAGCTGCGAAGAAAATTGCTCTTTTACAAATCGACGCGATCGCGCCAGTCTATGCTTTGCTCATGCGATTCAGACACGAACGCGGTCGAGCCGCGCACCTCGCGGGTGATGTCATCTAATGTGCCGTGCAGTTACAGAGCCAAAAACGGCGTCTGCGCGATGTTACAGCACACCGCGCGCTCATCCTTTTAATATCCTTTCTAAGCTCATATCCTTTCGCTGATAGCCACTAGAGGGC
>MDSW01113523.1_pt1 | contig 13049 bp, 11 predicted proteins | sample 811171 | NCBI WGS metagenome assembly MDSW01 (sample SAMN05326641, study PRJNA326480) | marine metagenome | isolation source: seawater | place: Atlantic Ocean: North West | collected 2012 | reverse complement strand
TTAGATATAAGAGATATTGATATTCAAAAAGATAGAATGCGTTTTAGAAGAAATATAGAGAGAATAGGAGAGATTTTTGCTTATGAGATCAGTAAAAAGATGACATGTAAGGAGAAAAAAATTATGACACCTCTTGGAGAATCTATTGAGAGAATCATATCTAATCAACCAGTTTTAGCTACGATATTAAGAGCAGGAATTCCTTTGCATCAAGGGTTGCTTAATTATTTTGATAATTCAGACAATTGTTTTATTGCTGCTTATAGAACTCCGGAAGAAGGAGAAGGCTTTGATATTAAGGTTGAATATATTTCTTCACCAGAATTAGAAGGGAGAGAGGTTATTTTATGTGATCCTATGTTAGCAACAGGCCGATCAATGGTACTAGCTTTAGAGACAATCTTGCGTAAAGGCAAGCCTAAGCATGTACATATTGTATCGGTTATTTCCTCTTCTGAAGGTATAGATTTTTTAAAAAATAACACCCCTATAGAAAATTGTACTATATGGGTTGGTGCTGAAGATAAAGAGATGACAGATCAGGCATATATATTTCCTGGATTAGGTGATGCTGGAGACTTAGCTTTTGGTAATAAGAGTTAGATTATAGAGATATTATAATTAATGGTTAAACATATATTTTTTGATTTAGATAGGACATTATGGGATTTTGAGGTGAATTCTCATGAAACCTTATTAGAATTATGTGTAAAGTATAATCTTAATGATCTAGGAATTAACGATTATGAGAGTTTTATAAAAAGGTATAAATTTCATAACGAAAAGTTGTGGGTTCTCTATAGAAATAATAGTATCTCTCAGAAGGAATTAAGAAAAGAGCGTTTTCATAAAACACTTTCTAGTTATAATATATTTGATCCTGTATTAGCTACAGCTATTGGAGAAGATTATATTGATTTATGCCCAAAGAAGAATAAGTTATTTCCTTTTGCAATAGAGGTTTTACAATATCTTTCTGAAAAATATTCTCTACATATTATTACTAATGGTTTCGAGAAGGTACAGCATATAAAGTTAGAATACTCAGATTTACATAAATATTTTAATAAGATTATTACTTCTGAGCAGGTAGGAGTTAAGAAACCTGACTCTAAGATTTTTGAATTTGCACTTTCAGAATCAGCAGCAATCGCACAAGAAAGTATATATGTTGGAGATGACCTAGTTGTTGATATTATAGGCTGTCAAGCTTGCGGAATAGATGGTGTATACTTTAATCCTGACAAGAAGAAACATGACCAATACCCAAAGTATGAGATTTCTTGCCTTAGTGAATTGAAGGATTTATTTTAAATCCTCCCTTCGTTAGATCTTCCCAAAATTCTGGATAAGACTTTCTAACAACATTTACGTTATTTATTTGTAAAGAACCGTATCGAAGACAGAGAGGAGCAAGACTCATAGCCATTCTATGATCTTGATAAGTGTTTAATTGATACTTATTACAGCTAATTTTTAGTAATTCTTCTTTAATAGATTTGATTCGGTCACTTTCTTTATTTTTTAATGTTGAGACTCCAGTAATCTCACATGTTTTATTTAAAGCAAAGAGTGTACACTTCAGAGGTTGATATAAATCAGGGTTATTTATTAAGTTGATTTTTCCTGGAAAGTAAAATAGATTATCTTTTTTAATTAATACAGTTTTATTTCCAAATATAGATTTTAATGCTAGTCCTTTAAAGAGATCCGCTATTAGGTTATCTTTCTGTATTGAATTCTTATTAAGACCATTAAGCCTGATCTTACAATTTTTAGACAAAGCAGCTATCTCATACCAGAATGAAGCAGCGCTCCAATCTGCTTCTACAACATAGTTTCTTTCAATATATTTTTGGGGTGCTATTTTAATCATATTTTTCTCCCATTTGTATGATATGCCAAATTCTCCCATTAGGTTAAGCGTCATTTCTATATATGATTTAGAAACAATCTTCTTTGAATAAGTTAGCGTTATACCTTCTTTTATTGTAGGGGAAATGAGCAATATGGATGAAATAAATTGTGAGCTTATAGAGGAGTCAATTTCTATCATAGAACCTATAAGATTTCTTCCTGTTATTTTTAATGGCGGGAAACCTGTTTTTTCTAAATATTCAATATTTGCACCTAATTTTATTAAAGCATCTACTAGACCCTTAATAGGCCTTTCTTTCATTCTATCACTTCCTGTCAATATAAATTCTTTTCCTGCCAAAGTAGAAAGGTAGCTAGTTAAAAATCTAAAAGAGGTGCCAGCAGCTCCAACATTAATAATCTTTTGTTTTAAGCTTAATGCATTAGATAAGACTTGAGTATCTTCTGCTTTTGATAAGTTTTTTATTGAAAAAGGTTTTTTGCAAAGAGCTTTGATAATAAGTAATCTATTTGAGATGCTTTTAGATGCAGGCAAGTCTATTTCGCATTCTACAATCTTTGAAGGATGTGAAACATTATAATTCATTTTGATTGAATAGGTTATTTATACTACACCTTCCTATTCCATCTAACAGTGAAAAATTAATTCTTCTGTTTGAATTTTTCTTGTCATTTAGCAGGAAATTTATTAGCTCTTTCTTTGGAGGAGTATAAGGTAATTTGAAGTTGTTAAGAATATAGCTTTGTATATTTAGTTTATCAAATTCTGACAGCTTTGATAGATTAGTCTCTAATATGATTCCCATAAATATTGCTTCTCCATGTAGAATTGAAGTGCCTTTTTTTAAATAATAACTTTCTATAGCATGACCAAATGTATGTCCGAAATTTAAGATTTTTCTTTTCCCTTCTTCTTTTGAATCTTCTAGTACGATATCGTTTTTTATCTTAATCGATATCTTAATTATTTCACTTAAATCTAGCTTATTAAAGGGGGTTCCTTGAATTTGACTCCATAAGTCTTTATCTGCAATTAAAGCATGTTTTACTATTTCTGAAAAACCAGATTTTAATTCATTCTCATTTAGTGTCTCTAAGAATTTAGGATTAATAAATATAGAAGAAGGGTTATTAAATAATCCTATTTGGTTTTTTAAATAGTTAAAATTAACTCCTAATTTACCTCCTATAGATGCATCTGTCATTGCAAGTAGCGTTGTTGGGATATGAATAAATGAAATTCCTCTTTTATAAGTACTTGCTACAAAACCTCCCATATCACCAATCACTCCGCCACCTAGATTGATTAATAGAGAGTCTCTATCAAATTTATAATAAGTAAGTTTTTTCCAGATATATTCGCAGGTATTAATATTTTTATTCTCTTCCCCTGATTTTATCTCGATAATAACTGTTGGTTCTATTTCTGTTAGCAGAGGTAAACAATATTCTTTTGTATTCTCATCTACCAGTATAGCAACACTTGAGTAGTCAGAAAGATCTAGTTTTGAAAGACAATCCTCACCGACCCAAATAGAATGATCTAATGCTTTTATTTCTGTCATTTTGTTACTTCTGGCAATGGATTTCCTGTACATCCATTTGGATATGAAGTGCCTAATAGTATAGATATAGTAGGTGCAATATCACGAATATTGACTTTTCTGTCTGTTATTCCTTGAGGTATTCCTCCTCCCCAAAATATTAATGGGACATGTGTGTCATAACTAAAAGATGACCCATGAGTTGTTCCCCCACTTTCCCAATGAGAAGATAACCATCCTGTTTGTAGATTAACGATAACATCTCCAGATCTTTTTTGATTATAACCTTTCTGTACTAATGAATGAAATGAATCTTGATATTCGTTTTTATGTAATTGATCTGCAGTGTATGTATTTTTAACCCATTCATATTTTAATAGAAAGTCAGCACATGTTTGTCTAACTTCTTTGATATTTAAATTTGAATTTCTTGAAATATATTCATGATTAAGAAAAAGATGATTGTTTGAATAATTTGCGATACATTCATTAGCATTTTCTATGCTAGAAAAATTATATTTCCTCATTAGATGTTCCTTTAATTCATTTATCATTATATTTTTATCAAAATATCCAGCAGGTATATTTCTAGCTAAAAGTTCAGAAGGTTCAGATACAACACCATGATCAGCAGTTATAAAGAGAATAATATTTTCCTTGCCAATTCTTTTATCGAGAGTGTTTAAGATATCTGCAATATCTTTATCTAATCTTATATAGGTGTCTTTTATTTCTGGAGCATGTGGGCCATATTGATGCCCGATATAATCAGTGGAAGAGAAGCTTATAGTAAGCACATCTGTATGCTTATCTTCACCTAGATTTTCTTTTTTAATAATTTCTAAGGCAAGATCTTTTAAAATTGTATTACCAAATGGAGTTGATTTAATTGATTTGCTGCCTTGGGAAAATAAATCATCAAGATTATGTGAAAATTCTCCTTTTACTTCCCATTTCCCTTTCAAATAGGTATATGCTGGATTGCTAGCATTAATTTCTTCAATATATCTAGGAAGTTCTTGCATATAAAAAGTTGATGTAATCCATTCTGCTTTATTATTTAGCCAGTACGCTCCATCTGCAGCATGTCCAGCTGGTAATATTGCTCCTCTATCTTTTAGAGAAATCCCATAAACTTGACTTTTACTATTAAAGAGTTTAATTTCATCACTAAAGGTAGTTGTTAGCATATGATGAGGAGACATTTTTCCATCAGAGGCAACAATATCTATCTTTTTTTCATGACAACTACATACTGTATGCATTTCTCCATCTCCTGCACAATAGATATATTCGCCTGATTTTTTATCATACCAATCATTTGCAATAATTCCATGTACAGAAGGGGTAGTGCCTGTATAAATACTTGCATGCCCTGGGCCTGTGTATGTAGGAACATATCCAAATTGACAATTTCTAAAGAAATGTCCTTCATTCACTAGACGTTTTATACCGTTTTCTTGCAAGTCATCCCAAAACCTATAAATATAATCATACCTCATTTGGTCTACAACAATCCCAACTACTAGTTTTGGTTTTTCATTTCTTTTTTCTTTTTCTTGGATGATATTATTCTGTTCTTTCTTTTCCCGGTTGATTAGAGATTTTATTCTCTCTGTTAAGTTAAGGTCTTGTCCAAAACCGATGGTAGGCAAGCAAATTAATATACAGATTAGTTTCTTCATTTTTTTCTTTTTTTAAGAATCATTACAAAAATTGATAATATAATAGCTACTATTACATCTGCAATTGCAGGCACATCTGGCCAGCCAAAATTCCAGATAGCTACTAGAAGCACCCATAACAACCATATTTTATCAAGATTCATGATTTTCATTTTATAAATATAATATACTAGCAAACTTACAAATAGTCCCCAAAACATTCCTCCTAGAATATCAAAAGGATAATGTACTCCTAGATAAATCCTGCTAAAACCTATTAATATAGCCCATGAAAATAAGCATGCAAATCCTATTTTATTTCTAAAAAGTAATGAAATGAAAAATGCAATAGCAAAAGAGTTAGAGGCATGTGAGGAAATAAAGCCATAAGGACCTCCACAGCCATCAACTATACGTATTCCCTCTAGATTATGACATGGTCTTATTCTTTCGAATACTTCTTTAAAAAGGTGTACTGATCCAAAATCTGCAAGAAAGATAAGAAAGCCAATAGAAAATAGAATCTTTAATGTTTGATCAGAAAATTTTTTATAAATATTATAGATAATAAAAAGGTAGAGAGGAATCCAGAGCCACTTTGATGATATAAGTATCATAATAGAATCCATAGTAATCCATCCGGAAGAGTTTATTACTCTAAAAATATATTCATCTATGTTAGTCAGATTTTCTATCATTCATTTAATTTTTTCCAGATTAGATCTTTTAGCTCTGTAAGCCCTTTTTGTGCTACTGAGGAAATAAATATCCAGGAGATATCCTTTGGGAGCTCTTCTTTAACTTCTGCTATTAGTTCATCGTCTAGCATATCAGATTTACTAATTGCTAGTATTCTATCTTTATCTAATAATTCAGGGTTATACTTTTTTAATTCTCCTAATAGTATTTCATATTCTCTTTTAATATCATCTGCATCTGCAGGCACCATAAATAGTAACGTAGAGTTTCTTTCAATATGACGTAAGAATCTTAATCCTAATCCTTTCCCTTCTGCTGCCCCTTCAATAATACCGGGTATATCTGCCATTATAAAAGATTGATGCTCACGATAAGAGACTATACCTAGGTTTGGCACCAAAGTAGTGAAAGGATAGTTTGCGATTTCAGGCTTTGCTGCTGAAACTACTGACAGTAATGTTGATTTTCCAGCATTTGGAAATCCTACTAGGCCGATATCTGCAAGTATTTTTAATTCAAGTATAAACCAATCTTCTACAATATCTCCTCCTGGCTGAGCATATCTAGGTGTTTGATTTGTTGCTGATTTAAAATGAGTGTTTCCTCTTCCACCCATACCTCCTTTAACGATTGTATACTCTTCTTTATCTTCAGTAATTTCAAATAGGACATCTTTCTTGTTAGCATGCTTTATAATAGTTCCTAAAGGGACATCAATATAGCTGTTCACACCATCTTTTCCAAAGCTATTATTTCCACTTCCATTATCCCCATGTTCTGCGAAGATATGTTTTTGATATCTAAGATGTAGAAGCGTCCACATTTGTTTATTTCCTCTAATTACTACGCTACCTCCTTGACCTCCATCACCACCGTCAGGACCTCCTTTAGCTGTAGTTTTGTCTCTACGAAAGTGGGTAGATCCAGCTCCTCCTTTTCCAGAACGACAAAAGATTTTTACATAATCAACAAAATTCGAGTTCTTAACTTTCATTTTATAGATTATCAATTACAGTATTTATTCTTTTAGCGATATCTTCAATACTGCCGATTCCTTCAACCTCACTAAGTTTTTCTTGCGATGCATAAAAATCTTTTAATGGGGCAGTTTTACTGTTGTATTCATTGATTCTATTTGCAATAATATCTTTATTTTGATCATCTGCTCTGCCAGAGTCCTTACCTCTTTCAAGTAGTCTGTTTATTAGCTCTTGATCTTCTACCTTTAATGATATCATTGTACAGATTGAAGTGTTTTTTTCTTCCAATAGATTATCTAATGCTTTTGCTTGTGCTTTTGTTCTAGGAAAACCATCAAAGATAAATCCATTTGCTTCTGCATTATTATCTAATTTTGAGGATATCATGCCAATTACTACTTCATCTGGCACTAGATCTCCTCTATCCATGAGCGTCTTTGCTTCTATCCCTAATTTGGTTCCGGAAGCTATTTCTCCTCTTAAGATATCACCTGTAGATAGATGTACTAAATTATATCTTTCTATTAATAAGTTAGATTGTGTTCCTTTACCAGCCCCTGGGGGCCCAAATAATACTAAGTTCAACATATGACTATTCTTTAAGTTTATAAATATGTGGCAAATTACGGCCAATTTCATCATAATCTAAACCATATCCTACAACAAAATTATTTGGAATTGATTTTCCGATGAAATCAATATTGATATCTTTTGTGTACGCATCAGGCTTAAACAATAATGTAGCTATCGTAATATCAGCTACATTCTCTTTTTTTAGTAGCGAAACTATCTTTTCTAATGTAATACCAGTATCAATAATATCTTCTAGTATAACAATATTTCTTCCACTAATATTATCTCCTATCCCAATTAATTCATTAACCTGACCTGTTGTTTCTGTCCCTGAGTATGAAGATAATTTTATAAAGGATATTTCACTATTTGGAATGGTTATTTTTCTCATTATATCTGCAGCAAACAAAAATGAGCCATTAAGTATGGCAATGAAAAGAGGATCTTTAATTCTTGACTCATTTAGATTTTTAGCTATTAAATGAATGATTGCGGCTATTTCTGATTCAGTGATAAAAACTTCAAATTCCTTATTATGTAATTTTATATTTCTCATTATACATTCATCATTTGATTTAATATTGAAACAAGAAATATACTTAGTAGGAACCACCCAACAAATCCTTCAATAATTGCTACATATTTTGTAAATCCTCTAACTGGTATTTGTCCAAACCCAAGTGTAGAAAAAGCATTTATACTTAAAACTATTGAATTGATAGCTCTAATAAATATTAAATAAATTATATAAGTAATAGTTAGTATAAAGGTTAATCCTCCTATCCAATATCTTTCTTTCTTTTCAAGATCTACCCACTTTCTGCCAGCCATAAATTCTGCTTTTTTGTATGAGAAATTGAGAAGTTTGTAGCGCAGTAGAGATATTTGGTAAATTGGTTTGGCAAGTACTCCAAGCATACTTGGCATATATACTTTATTCTTGTCTAAGGTGTTTTTAAAATCTGTAAATGTTGTCATTTCTTCATCATGAGTAGAAGAGTAAAAGTCTTCAATTCTTTTTTCAGTGGTAAAATAATCCATCACACTATTGAATCTTTTTATAAGGAAGCCTCTGTCAATTTTATCCCATTCATTATAGAAAATAAAATAAAACATTGCAAAATAAAGCATTGTTAAAAAACAATATCTAAGTGCTTTAAAAGGGTTCACGCCATAGTCTGAGTACCAACTTAGAAATTCTGATCCTTGCCAATTAAACCAATTCTCAAGGTTTTGTTTTTTATAATATAGTAGTGCTTTTTTATTAGTTTGTATATCCTTAAGTTGAATTATAAGTTTTGTTTTCAATTCATTACCTTTCTTATTTAATATTTGGATCAGTTGCTTGTGCGTAGTAATGAGCTGATTTAGCTTAGACTCATATGTTATTATTGTATTACTATCAAGATTAAGATTTTGATCTCTACCATAAGAAATATTTGAATCATATATGAACCCTAATTTATTTATTAGTGTAGAATCAAATTCAACTCTGTTGTAATCAGGCAGTATTATTTCAGAAATTCTAATAACAGAATCTACAATTACATTACTAAATTTAAAACTTTCACTAATATTAATTTTATTCATCTTAAGATAAGCAGATTGATTATTCTTTAGCTCTAGATGATTTATTGTGCCTTCAATGTCAATTCTACCTCCATGCGACATATCAATTTTTTTACCTACAGTATAGTTCTTAAGAAAATCTAATTTTAAATCAAAATTTATAGAATCATTATATAATTCTCCATTTTGAATAATTAGTTCGTTATTATGATTCCATAAATCAATATAGTCTTTTAAAATAGTAATTTTTTGATGCTCCCAAGTAGCGGAAAGGCTTACAGATGATCTTTTATACCTGATTGATCTTCCAGGTTTATTGTCATTTTTAAATTCTAATAATAAACTAATAATACTATCATTAGACAATAAACTTTGAGCATATATTTTGTTGGAATTTACTGTTAAGGACTCTATATTTGATTGTATAGAGAGATCTGTATATGTGTTGTATGCCAGTATAGATTTTTCTGCTATATCTATCAATATTTTGCTGATTTTAGGTGTTTTTTGTTCAAAAATATTATCGCTTATTTCACACTTTTTTATGTCTCCACTTGCGCTCCAATTTCCTATGGTAACATTCTTAAGATCATTTCTTATAATATATATTTCCGCAAAATCAGCTACCCAAAGTTCTTGGCAAATACTAGCTTCTATTTTAAATTTTGGTCCGCTAAATACATAGGTTTTTTCTTTATTATGATTGCTTTTTGCATCAATTTTTTCTATACCTGAATTTGATATTTTTAGGCCATAATATCCTCCTTTTTGATTAATACGTTCCATGTCATCTTCTATTTCACCATGAGAATAGTATTTTAGATATTTAATTTTAGAATCTTTTATATTAATGTAAGACACATCATTTCTTATGAATCTTATTTTTCCTAATGTACATTCTTTAAATGTAATCGATGTGCTCCAGTTTTCTTGACTGTTACCAAATCTACAGTCTCGTATTATAATTTCATTGGTATCACTAAAAGTAAGGTTTTTTATAACCATGTCTCCAACAAATGCTTGTGTTTGTTTAAAACCAAATATATCATGTGAGTTTGGTTTTAGAATGTGTTTTTTATCTCTTATAGTGTCATATATTATATAGCAGTTTTCTAATGTATAGTCTATTCCTTTTTCAGAAGCTTCTTTTAACTCTTTAGCAAATTGAGAAAAGGTGATTGTTCTATCAAATTTTTCTTCTTGAGATAAAATAACAAGAGGCATCAGAAGTAGTATGAAAATTATTTTTTTCATTTAATAATACTTTTTTTCTCAACTGTTCCATCATCATAAATATAAAAGAGTACAGAGTTGTTTTTAACTTCTGTATTTTGACCAAGCATATTTTTTATGCTTATAATCTTCTTTTCTGAAATATGCTGTTCTATACTTGAGGCAGTAGATAGATTATTAAGTTGATTTACAACATCTAATCCATCCCCTAAATCATAAAAATCTATTGTTACAAAATTTGGAAATTTATTAGTCTGCGTATAACAATCCATGGCTCTACCAATAAAGAAAGGATTAGCGTTTACAGCCATTGATTCAGTATGCAACCCATATCCCAAAATAGCATCAGTAACAAAATGGTTTAGAATGAATAGATCATTTATTGGATCTCCTCTATTGAATGAGCAGTTGAAATCATTTATAGTATTAACACTGTAATGTGTCTCTACGGCATAATCCCAGACATAGTGATACCATAATTGAGAGCTATTTGCATCATCTTCATCAGTAAATATAACAAGTCTATTGTCATTATCAATCATGTTTTGGAGTGTAGGCCATCCCAATGAATTATTATGTGTATATAAATAATTGTTGAGACCAGATTGATTTACTATATCTTCTATATCATTAGCTGAGACATAGGACTCAAGTATAATAGTCATAACTTCATTAGGATTGTTGTCTAGAAAAGATTTGATGTTATTAAATAAATCAATAAGGGGAATTGTTCCAAGCATGAACATAGAATGATATGCGGTAGGATTACCAAATAGATCATAAACATCAATCATCAACGCCCTTACACCATCATTCATCTGAGAGGTGATATTATAGCTTTGGTTAGGAAATAACAAACCATCTTGGGCTGAATTAAAAGCGTTATGAGTAGTTAGATATGAAACTTCATTATATGTTTTTGAGCATAGAGTTACATCTCCATTACACTGAGAATAACTTATATCAAATGATAATACTAATACTAATAATATGTATCTTGATTTTTTCATTTTTAGCTTGCCCAAACTTTTCTTAATATTAATTGATTATCTGTAGCGTTTTCTATTTTTTGAATTTCTAATAGCTGGTAATAGTTTCCGATTTTAAGTTTTATATCTTCTTCTGAGAATTTCTTTTTTATTCGAAGCGTTATATCTTTTTTACAATTTTTAATTTGTTTTGATACATCTTTTTTAATCTTATCCTCATTAATTAATATGATTTTATCTTCAGGAGCGATACATTTTTTATCAGCTATTGAGTTCGGTGCAACTTTCTTGATAATTATATTTTCATTATCAGCAAGGCCAATTATTCCTAGATATTGCGCCAATAGATTTGGATTCTTTTTTTCTTTTAATTCTAGGCCAATGATGGAGAGTGATTTTTTTAGTGTAGGAATGTAATCTTGAATGCCATATATATGATCTTCAAATATCTGAGCTACATTTAATCCTCCATAATTGACACAGATATTTCTGAAATCATCTTCGGAATAACCTATTCCTTTAAGAGCAAAATTTTCATATATGTCTTTCATAACACAATGGAGACTATTTTTTTCTTTTGAGTTTTTAATTATTTCAATATCAATCATAAGCATACAAAGTGCCGCATCTGGGTAGATAGATGTTTTCCTGTTAGGGGCACCTAATTTATAACCATCTAGCCAATTGTCAAAACCACTGTCAGCAACAGATAGATTAAATCTACCATAGTTTGTTAGGTGTCTTTCCAAATTTTGGTTTTGTGTTTTTATGAATTCTTGCCAATTGAAAACTCCTGAATTGTAAAGCATTAAATCACCCATGTAAGTAGTGACCCCTTCAGCAACGAAACCCGTTCTAAAATAATTCTCTTTTGTAAAGTCATAAGGAAACATCTCTAGAGGACGAATTGCTTTTATATTCCATGTATGATATAGTTCATGTGAGCATACTCCAAGGAGATCTTCATATCTGTTTTCCATTATCTCATTTCCAGGACCTAAAAGAAGTACTGTATTTTTAGTGTGTTCTACACCATGGTAGCTTCTGTATGGGGTAATTTGAAACAAAAAATGGTATTCATCTACAGGGAATCCTCCAAAGTGAGTTATTTGACTTTTGGTGAAAGCAGAGAAGTCAGTTTTTATTTTTTTCCAATCAGGAGTACAATCTCCTTGAAACCAGATATGAAATTTAATACCACTTACTTCATATGTATCATGTTGTAGATTATCTGAACATATAATTGGAGATTCTGATAGGATATCATAATTTTTTGCAAAGAGACTATTGCCATTCCTATCCAATGAAGATGCAATTTTATAATTATCAGGTATTTCTAATACAACTTCATAATTATCTTCTATTCTATCAACGATATAAAACATACAATTTACAGGATTTAAATACACTTGTTTTTCATCCAAATAAGAAGCTCCTGCGTCTAGCTGATTAGCATAATAATTATATGTAATGGTAATTTCTAAACAATCTTTAGTATCTACTTCCCATAAGTCTTTGGTTATTTTACGAAAATCAATAGCATTGCCATTTTCATTATAGGCTCCCCATTTTTGAATATTTTGAGAAAAGTTGGCTAGTTCATATCTTCCAGGTCTCCAAGCAGGAAGTTGAAATTGCATCTTATCCCGTCCATTTGTTTTAGTAGTTAGTTCAAAATCAACAAAATGTCTGTGAGGCCTATTGTAACTTATCGTATAGTGTATCATTTCTTCTTGTAATCTTGCAAAGATAATAGATTAATATATAATTAGAATTATTTATTTTTTTGACAGATTGTTTAGCGAAAAAATTAGATAAAGGATATCTTAGTTTGATATGTTTTCTATAATATTGCATCATTAATAATTAAGCACTAAAAAACAAGTTTATGGATTATGATATAATTGTACTAGGTAGTGG
>MDSW01097326.1_pt1 | contig 13051 bp, 13 predicted proteins | sample 811171 | NCBI WGS metagenome assembly MDSW01 (sample SAMN05326641, study PRJNA326480) | marine metagenome | isolation source: seawater | place: Atlantic Ocean: North West | collected 2012 | reverse complement strand
TAAAAAAGAATAATTTTTTAAAACTATTTTCTTTAGGAAAATAAAATTCAAATTTTGAAGACAGATTCTAATTATATATTTGATTGCATAATTGTTGGATCTGGTATTATTGGTTTGTCTACCGCATATGAATATATTGAGTCTTTTCCAAAACACAAATTACTAATTTTAGAAAAGGAATCGGAAATTTTTACTCATCAAAGCGGAAGAAATAGTGGAGTCATACATTCAGGTATATATTATAAACCTCATTCATTAAAAGCAAAAAACTGTATTCAAGGTTATCACTTATTAATGAATTTTGTCAAAAAACACAAAATTCCATTTAAAATAACAGGGAAACTCATTGTTGCTTATAATAAGAATCAAATAAATGACTTGAACAAATTATATAACTATGGCATTTCTAATGGTTTAAAAAAAATTAAGATATTAAATTCAAAAGAATCTTTGAAAATTGAACCATATTGTAAAAATGTTATAAAGTCACTTTATGTTCCTCAATCTGGAATAATTAATTATAAACTATTAGGATCAAAAATATTAGAATTAATAATTCATAAAGGAGTAGAATTAAGGTTAAATACTTACGTAAAAAAAATTATAACTAATAAAAATGAAGTTTCTGTTTTTACCAAAAAAAAAATATTTAATGCAAAAAAAGTTATTGTTTGTGCAGGGGTGTTTTCAGATAAATTCTTATCTCCGTCTCTGAAAAAGAAATTTAGAGTTATTCCATTCAAAGGGGAGTATTATAATTTGAAAACCTCAGTTGAAAAATATGTAAAAGGTTTGATATATCCTGTTCCGGATTTAAATTTTCCTTTTCTTGGGGTTCATTTAACTAAAACAATTGATAACGATGTTGAGGCAGGACCTAATGCAGTTTTGGCATTTTCAAGGGAGGGGTATAATAAATTGAGTTTTAGTTTAAAGGATTTTTCCAAAATAATATTTTGGAAAGGGTTTTGGAAATTTATAATAAAAGTTTGGAGATATGGATTTTATGAGTATTATCGTTCATTTTCAAAAACAGAATTCACCCGTTCATTACAAAACTTAGTTCCGGAAATAAAAAAAGAAGACTTAATTCTTGGTAAAACGGGCGTAAGAGCTCAAATTTTATCTTATGAAGGTAAGTTAATTGATGACTTTATAATTGATAAAAATGACAAAATTTTTAATGTTGTTAATGCACCCTCACCTGCTGCAACTTCTTCTTTTGCAATTGCAAAAAGTATTATTAATAAAATAAAAAAAGATAATTAAATTTTATAAGTCTGTAAAACATTTAGTAAAATGATAACTAAAGAAAAAAAAATTGTAGTTATTGGTTTAGGATATGTTGGATTACCATTAGCTATCGAATTTGGAAAAAAATACAATGTAATAGGTTTCGATATTCATAAAGATAGAATTAAAGATCTATTAAAAGGAAAAGACAAAACAAATGAAGCTGATCTTAAGAAAATGTCTTATGTTATAAATCTTAAGAAAAATAAAAAAGATAGAGGTCTAACTTTTACATCTAATTATAAAGATATAATAGATTGTAATATATATATAGTTACAGTTCCAACTCCAATAAATCAATTTAAATCACCAAATCTTACACCATTATTAAAAGCCTCTAAAATGATAGGAAAGATGCTTAAAAAAGGAGATATTGTTATATATGAATCAACAGTTTATCCTGGATGTACAGAGGATGATTGTGTGCCTGTTTTGGAAAAATACTCAGGGCTTAAGTTTAATTTGGATTTTTATTGTGGTTATTCTCCTGAAAGAATTAATCCTGGTGATAAAATTAATACCATAACTAAAATAATTAAAGTTACTTCTGGCTCAACTAATGAAGTTGCAGATTTTATAGATTCATTATATTCAAGTATAATTGAGGCAGGAACTCATAAAGCACCAAGTATAAAGGTTGCAGAAGCATCTAAAGCTATTGAAAATGCTCAAAGAGATGTTAATATTTCATTTATTAATGAATTAACATTAATTTTTGATTTATTAGAAATTGACACAAATGATGTTATTGATGCTGCTAGTACAAAATGGAATTTTTTAAAGTTTAAACCTGGACTTGTTGGAGGTCATTGTATTGGTGTAGACCCTTATTATTTGGTTCACAAAGCTGAAAGTTTAGGATATAATCCCGAAGTAATTTTGTCCGGAAGAAGAGTGAATGATAATATGAGTATGTTTATTGCAAATAAATTGATTAAACTTATGATTAAAAGAGGGATTACCTTAAAAGGAGCTAAGGTACTTTTACTCGGAATAACATTTAAGGAAAATTGTCCAGATTACAGAAATTCAAAAGTTATAGATATTTATAATGAATTAAATCGATTTGGCTTAAATGTTGAAGTATATGATCCTCTTGCTAATAAAAAAGAATTATTTAATGAATATTCTATTAAGTTAAAGAATAGTCTTCAAAAATATGAAGCAATTATTTTGGCAGTAGCTCATAAAGAATTTCTATTATTAGATTATAATTCATTAAAAAAAAATAATAATTCAATAATATTTGATGTAAAAGCCTTTTTGGACAGAAAAATTGTTGATTTAAGGTTATAAAATTTCTTTGATATATGTTATGTATTATACAATCTAGAATGAATTCAAACAGATTACCAAATAAAGCATTAACAAATATATCTGGTATTCCATTACTTCAAAGGGTTATCAATAAAATATCATTCTCAGATAGAGTTTCAAGTATTATTGTTGCTACCTCAGACAAAAAAAGTGATGATCCAATTGCTTTATTTTGTAAAAAAAATAAAGTTAAATACTTTAGAGGAAATCTTAATAATGTCGCTAATAGGTTTAAAGAATTATTAATAAGCCAAGAAGCAAATGCTTTTATTAGAATAAATGGAGACAGTCCTCTTATTGACTCAAACTTAATTAATATTGCTGTTGATTATTTTAAAGTTGGAACTTGTGATATAGTAACAAATATTTTTCCAAGATCTTTTCCAAAGGGGCAATCAGTTGAAGTACTTAAATCAGAAACTTTTATTAAAGTTTGTGATACTAATTTAAACACTGAACAAAAAGAGCATGTAACAAAAATATATTACGATTTTCCGGAAAAATTTAAAATTTTAAGTTTTACTAGCGGAGGCAATTACAGTAATATAAATATGTCTATTGATAATTTATTTGATAAAGAAAAAATAGAATCAATAATTAATAAATTAAAAGATGATAATATTGGTTGGAAAAAATTATGTCAATTTTATTAAATAAATGAAAAAAGAATTAAATGCTGCAGTTATAGGATTAGGTGTTGGAGAGAGACACATTAGTGGATATGAATTAGAAAAACGTTGTAAAGTTATTAAGCTTTGCGACTTTGATGAAAAAAAACTTTTTCAAGTTGGAAAAAAATATCCAAAATATAAATTAACAACAAATTCAAATGAAGTTTTAGATGACCCGGAAGTTGATATAGTTTCAATAGCTTCTTATGATAATACACATGCAGAACAGGTAATTAGGGCAGTAAATTCAGGTAAACACGTTTTTGTCGAAAAACCTCTATGTCTTTATTATGATGAATTTGTTTCTATTGTTGAAGCTCTTTCTAAAAATCCAAAAGTTAAGTTATCATCAAATTTTGTTTTGAGAAAATCACCTCAATTTATATCTGTAAAAAAAGAAATTGATTCAAAAAAATTTGGCACTTTATATTATTTGGAAGCTGATTATAATTATGGAAGACTACATAAACTTACAAATGGATGGAGAGGTAGAATTCCTTTTTATTCAGTGAGTCATGGAGGAGCAATTCATATGATAGATCTTATTAAATGGTTATCTGGAAAAAAAATAAATAAAGTAATGGCAATTGGTAATAATATTGCAACAAAAAACACAATTTTTCGTTATTCTGACATGGTATCAGCTTTATTAAAATTTAATGATGATTTAATCGCAAAAGTAACTTCAAATTTTGCTAGTGTTTGCCCACATCACCATCAATTATCAGTTTATGGAACAAAAGCAACATTTATCCATAATTATCAAGGAGGCGCTTATTATAAATCTCGAGATTCAGATGTAAATGTAGATAAACTGAATTTAAAATTTGAGAATATAAAAAAAATTGAGGTTCAGAAAAGTTTTATTTCTAGTATTTTAAATGGCACTAAACCAGAAGTTACTTCTCAAGAAGTATTAGATGTAATGGCTATTTCATTAGCAATTGAAAAGTCTTTAAATACAAATAATTGGGAATCCGTAAAATATATTAAACCTTATTAAAAAAATTATTAATGAAATTACCATTTGGAGCACCAATAATAGAAAAAGAAGAGAGGGATGCAGTTGCTAAAGTATTGGATGGTCCTATATTAGTACATGGACCTAAAGCGGTTGAATTTGAAGATTCTTTCAAAAAGTTCACGAAAGCTCCTTATGCAATAAGTGTTTCATCTTGCACAGCAGGAATGCATTTAATTTATTTTACTTTAGGTTTAGGCCCTGGAGATGAAGTAATTGTTCCGGCACAAACTCATATAGCTACTGCTCATGCAGTGGAGCTTACAGGAGCAAGACCTGTTTTTGTAGATGCTATAGCTGAAACAGGAAATATAGATATTAATAAAATAGAATCAGCTATAACAAAAAAAACAAGAGCAATATCTATTGTTCATTATTTAGGGGTACCGGTTGATATGATTAAAGTAAAAAAAATTTCCACAAAACACAGAATTTTTCTTTTAGAAGATTGTGCACTTGCACCAGGAGCTTTTTTAGATGGAGTTCATGTTGGATTACATGGAGATGCTGGTGTTTTTTCTTTTTATCCTGTTAAACACTTAACTACCGCAGAAGGAGGAATGATCATTCTTAAAGATGCAAAACTAGCAGATAAACTTAGAATAAAGAAAGCATTTGGTGTAGACCGAAATTTTGGAGAAAGAAAAATTCCAGGTATTTATGAAACAGTTACCCTTGGGTTTAACTACAGAATGAGCGAAATTCATGCAGCTATTGGAATTGAACAAATGAAAAAACTTCCTTTTTTTCTTAAAAAAAGAAGAAAAAATTTTAAACTAATGGAATCAATACTTCAAAGAGTAAAAAGTTTTAAAATATTACCACAACCATATAACAGAAGAAAAATAAGTTCTTATTATTGCTTGTCTTTGATTTTGAATGACGAATTAGCCAAAAAAAGATCAGATATAATGAATGAACTAACATCAAGAGGAATTGGCTCAAGTATATATTATCCTCAACCAGTTCCAAGAATGAAATATTATAAAGATAAATATGGTTATAATGATTCCGAGTTTTTAAATTCGGCAACAATTAGTGATAATTCAATTGCTCTTCCAGTTGGCCCTCATCTAAATGAAGAAAATATAAAAACAATTGCTGAAACATTAATTAATATTATAAAAACTATTTAAAATGAAAAATATTCCATTAAAAGGACGTAGGATACTTCTTATTGGAGGAGCTGGTTTTATTGGTCATAATATAGCTTTACATTTATTAAGTTTAGATGCGGAAGTTTCAATAATTGATGGGTTACAAGTTAACAATGTTACATCAGTTATAGGAAATTCAGATAATTTACCATATCCTAAATTAGCTTATACTGTTTTAAATGAAAGAATTGATCTAATTAATAAATCAGAGGTAAATTTTTATGTTCAGGATGCTAGAAATTATCATGCATTGTCAAGTTTAATATCAAAAATTAATCCCCAAGTGATTATTCATCTTGCAGCTGTATCACATGCAAATCGATCAAATAAAAATCCATATTCAACTTTTGATCACAGTCTTCGCACACTTGAAAATGCTTTAGATAATGCCAAAAACAAAATTGAGCATTTTATATATTTTTCTTCAAGTATGGTTTATGGTCATTTTGAAAGTGGAAAAGTGGATGAGAAATCAATATGTGAGCCATTAGGGATATATGGTGCATTAAAGTTTTCTGGCGAGAAAATGGTAATTGCTTATAATCAAGTATTTGACTTACCTTATACAATAATTCGGCCTTCTGCACTTTATGGGGAAAGATGTATAAGCAGGAGAGTAGGGCAAATTTTTATTGAAAATGCGCTTTTCGACAAAGAAATTATTATAAATGGAGATGGGTCAGATAGTTTGGATTTTACTTATATTGAGGATTTAGTAAATGGAATTACACAAGTTTTAAAAAAAGAAAATTCAAAAAATCAAATCTTTAATCTCACTTTTGGCTCTGCTAGGACTATTTCAGATATGGTTCGTGTTTTAAAAGAGTATTTTCCTAAAATAAAAATTAAAAAAACTTCTAAAGATAAGTTGATGCCCAATAGAGGAACATTGTCAATTGAGAAAGCTAAAGATTTAATTGGTTATAATCCTAGTTGGGAATTAGAAAAAGGATATTCAAAATATATAGAGTGGTATAAAACCCTTTTTAGCAAATATCATAAAAGATAAATTAAATAAAAGGATATTAATAAAATAAATACTTAATAGTGAATATTGTTTATTTTGGAAATGGACAAAGGGCATATATTTGTTTAAATTATTTAATAAAAAATAATATTCAAATAGATTGTGTTGTCTCTTCAAAATTGCAAGAAAAAAAGAAAACGAGTTCCTTGATTTCTCTGGCAAAAGATTATAAAATTAAATACTTTTTAACTGATGATCCAAACGAAGAAAAATCGAAAAATTTTTTTCTTGGATTGAATGCTGATATTTTTATTTTAGGAGGGTATGATAAAATATTAAAAAAACATATTATTGAAATACCAAAAAAACTTTGTATTAATCTACATGGCGGAAAATTACCTGAGTATAGGGGATCATCTCCTCTTAATTGGGTTTTAATAAATGAGGAAACTGAATTTACTATTTCTATAATTAAAGTTGATACTGGAGTTGATACTGGAGAGATAATAAAAGATTATACTCAAAAAATTGAACCTAATGATACTATAGTTGATTTACATAGAAAAGCAAACAAATACTTTCCAAAATTGTTGTTAGATGTAATAAATGATATTAGAAATGATCGTTTAAATTATAGAAAACAAAGTCCAAAAAAAGTTTCCTATTACCCATTAAGAAATACAAAAGATGGTTTTATTTTGTTTGATCAGCTTAATGCAAGTGAGGTTCATGGAAGAATTAGGGCATTAACTTTACCTTATCCTTGTGCTTTCTCATTTTGGAAATCTAAAAAGGTTTATTTTATAACGAGTGAATTAAATGATTTTAAATTTTATGGAGAGGCTGGAAAAGTATATAAAAAAACAAAAAAAGGTTTTCTTATTTGCTGTAAAGATGTTTCGATTTGGATTACAAAAGCAAAATTTGACGATGGATCGGATGCAATTAAGCTAATAAAAAAATATGATTCATTTACTACAATAAGAGGTCAAATCTTAAGCTTATTTGAAAATAAGAATTGATTTTAAATAAAGATTTATGATAATTAATGGACATGATATAAATAAAAAAATTTTTATTGTAGCTGAAATTGGAAATAATCATGAGGGTAATTTTAATCTAGCAAAACAAATGATTAGGCTTGCAGCAGAAAGCGGTGCAGATGCTGTAAAGTTTCAAACGATTATTCCAGAATTTTTGGTTTCAAATATTGATAAGGATAGACTTTTAAGACTTCGTTCTTTTCAATTTTCATTTGATCAATTTGTTGATTTAAAAGCCTATGCATTGAAAGTAGGAGTCACTTTTTTTTCAACACCATTTGACATTGAAAGTGCGTTATTTTTAAATAAAATTCAACCATTATTTAAGATTGCATCAGGAGACAATAATTTTTTCCCTATGATTGATTTGGTTGCAAGTTTTGGAAAACCAATTATTGTTTCAACAGGTCTTGCTAATTTAGATTTAGTAGATAAATTAAATGAAAGAATTTTAAATGTTTGGAAATCAAAAAAAATTAAATCTGATCTTGCTTTTCTTCATTGTGTATCAAGTTATCCTGTCCCATATGAACACGCTAATATTGGATTTATAAAAGATCTTAGCAAGCGTTACCCTAATTCTACAATTGGATATTCTGATCATACAATAGGAACTGAAGCATCTGAATGTGCCGTTTCTATGGGAGCGAGGATTGTTGAAAAGCATTTTACAATTGACAAGAATTATTCAGACTTTAGAGATCATCAACTATCAGCAGATCCAGAGGAACTTAAGAATTTGGTAAAAAAAATTCGTTTTATTGAAAAATTAATTGGAAAGGGTTTAACAGATAAAGAAAAATTTGAAGAAAGTATGATAAAACCTATGAGAAGATCAATAGCTGCAAAAACTAATTTAAAAGCAGGAACTCAACTTGCTATTGAAAATATTACTTGGGTAAGACCTGGTAATGGAATACCTCCTGGAAATGAAAAACTTGTTATAGGAAAAAAATTAAAGAAATCTTTTGAAAAAGGTCAAATTATAAAACCTGAAGATATTGAAGATTTATAAAATTTATGATTTTAACTACAGAAACTTTACACCACACTTTTTTTCGTGAAAGAGATTAAAAAGATTCATAGAAATATTATTGATTTTTCCGAGAAGATCAATAATGCAAGTATTCTATATAATACAGATCATCCTTTTGAAATGCAGGCATTTTGCCTAAACATTACTCTTACCCTGAAGGGTTTAGAATATTGTTTTTCTGAGAAAGGAATTAAACAACTTAAAATTAGGGGTGTTAAATTTTGTCCAGCTGCTATAAAGGGTGTTAATAAAAGAAATTCAGACCCTTTTAGGTTGAAAAGAATAATGGTTAATTCTCAATAAAAAAGGCTATGTGTGGTATTGCAGGTTATATAGGAAAAAAAATAATATCAGATAAAAATATTAATCATTGTATAAAAACTATGTCATCTAGAGGACCAGATGCTAATTCATACAATAGATTTGTTTTTGGAGACACCTATTATTGTTTATTACATTCAAGATTAAGTATTATTGATTTAGATTTAAGATCAAATCAACCCTTTACATTTGAAAATTTATGTATAATTTTTAATGGAGAAATATACAATTATATTGAACTTAAAGGAGAGTTAATTAAAAACGGTTACTTTTTTCAGACAAATAGTGATACTGAGGTTTTAATAAAGGCATTCCATTTTTGGGGAGATAAAATGTATAATAGATTAGAGGGAATGTGGGCATTTGCAATTTATAACAAAAACACAGGTGAATTAATATTATCTAGAGACAGATTTGCAGAAAAACCACTTTTTTATTTTGAAGATACAGATGGAATTTATTTTGCCTCTGAAGTTAAAAGTATTTTTGCTTTGTTAGGTAAGAAATTAAAGATTAATTATAATCAAATTAATCGTTACTTAGTTAACGGTTATAAGTCTCTTTACAAAAAGAAAGAAACTTTCTTTAAAAATTTAAAAGAATTGGATTTCTCTTCTTATTTGATTTTCAATAGTAATATTTTAAAAAAAGAAGTATGTTATTGGAAGTTAAGATCTAATATAAATTCTAGAATGAATTTTTCTGAAGCAGCAGAAGAGGTTAGAGAACTTTTAATTAATTCTGTTAAATTAAGATTAAGATCTGATGTTCCTTTAGCTTTTTGCCTAAGTGGCGGGGTTGATTCTTCTTCATTAGTTTCAATTGCTGCAAAAGAGTTAAATTATAATGTTTCTACTTTTTCAATTATTGACAATGATGAGAGATATAATGAGTTTGAAAATATTCGTTCAACTATACAAGATATAGGTTGTGACCATAAGTTAGTTTATTTAGATCCAAAGCAAGATATGATGAATGAACTTAAAAACTTGATTACTTATAGAAATTCACCTGTATCTACTATATCTTATTTGATTCATTCTTTACTTTCAAAACAAATTTCTAAGAAAGGATATAAAGTGTCTATTTCTGGGACAGCTGCTGATGAATTATTTACAGGGTATTACGATCATTTTAATCTTCAACTATATGGTTTATTTGGCACTTTATTTTATAAAAAAAAATTGTCTGAATGGAATAAACATATAAAACCTTTAGTTCGTAATCCATATTTACAAGACCCGGAATTATACATAAAGAATTCTTTTTCAAGAAATCATATTTTTTTTAATAATATTGAGTTTGAAAAATTTCTTGTAAATGATTTTCATGAGGATTTTAAGGAAAATGAATATTCAAAAAATCTATTACATAATAGAATGATGAATGAACTTTTTCATGAAATAACTAGAGTTATACTTTATGAAGATGATTCAAATTCTATGATGAATTCCATTGAAAACAGAAGTCCTTATCTTGATAAAAATCTTGCTGAGTTTGCTTATACAATCCCAAATGAGTTACTTATTGATAAAGGTTATGGAAAAAAAATATTAAGAGATGCTATGAAGGGAATTTTAAATGAAAAAGTTCGTCTTGACAGACATAAAAAAGGTTTTAATGCTTCAATTACCTCAATTTTTGATTTCAAAAATAAAGAAACAAAAGAGGAATTTTTGGATGATGGAGAGGTATTTAAGTATGTAAAAAAGATTAAAATTGAAGAGTTAATGTCAAAAAAATATTTTTCAAATAGTGAAAGTAAATTTTTATTTAATTTCATAAACGCAAAACATTTCATTAATGAAAACAAATAATATGTTTAATATTCGTTATTGTAAAAAATGTCTATTACCCAATTCTAGACCGGGAATTACCATTGGTGAGGATGGAATCTCAAATGTTTGGAAAGATTCTATTAATAAAAAAAGTGATATTGATTGGAATAAAAATGAAAAGGCCTTCAAAGAATTAGTAAAATATGCAAAAATAAATTCTAATGGATATGATTGTTTAGTTCCTGTTAGTGGAGGAAAAGATAGCACATGGCAAGTTATTAAGTGTCTCGAGTATGGATTAAATATTCTTGCAGTAACATGGAAAACTCCTGGAAGAACAAAAATTGGACAAAAGAATCTTGATAATCTTGTTTCATTAGGGGTAGATCATATTGATTATCAAATTAATCCAGAGGTAGAAAAAAAGTTTATGTATAAAAGTTTTAAAAAGTATGGCACTACTGGCTTACCAATGCATATGGCCTTGTTTAATATACCTCTTAAAATTGCTGTAAAATTCAAAACTCCAATTGTAATTTGGGGTGAGAACCCGGCAGCAGAATATGGATCTGATGCCCCTGGTTTTAATGGCTTTAAAATGGATTCAGAATGGTTGAAAAAATTTGGGGTTATGCACGGGACAACAGCTAAAGATTGGATTTCTAAAGATTTATCAAAAAAAGAACTTACCCCATATTTTGGACCAACTGATAAAGAACTCGAAAAAGCTGGAGTTAGAGCGGTTTTTTTAGGTCAATATTTCAAATGGGATCCTGAAATAAGCCTAAAAGTTTCTAAAAAAAATGGATTTAAAGTCAGAGAAAAAGGCCCTAAAACAGGATTTTATAATTATGCAGATATTGACGATGATTTTATATCTATTCATCATTTTTTAAAATGGCATAAATTTGGTTTTACTCGTTTATTCGATAATCTTGCCATAGAAATAAAAAATGGAAGAATAACAAAAGAGGAAGCTATTGAAATAATAAGAAAAGAAGGGACTCAAGAACCTTTTGAGGATATTGAAAAACTTTGTAAATTTCTCAAAATCACTAAAAAGCATTTTTATGAAATAGTGGAAACCTTCAGAAATAAAAATATATGGTATAAAGAAAAAAATAAGTGGAAAATAAAAAACTTTCCAATATCAGATTGGAAATGGTAAATTTAAATTAATTAGTATTATGAAAATAAAAATAAAGGATAATCCAAGATCTTTTTATCCTACAGGAAATAAAGAGATTATGATTAAAGATATGGGAGAAATTGAATTAATTGCTGATGAATTAATTACTTTTGTTAATCCTTCTGGCAAAAGATATGATTTTGTTTCAAAAAATTGGGGATTTTATGCTACACCATCTATTAATTCGCGTTTAAAAAATGAGGGTTATAAAACAGCTCTTGTTAAAAATTCAAAAGGACAGGTATACATCATGGTAATTGACAATGAAAAATTAGATTTTTTTCAAAAATATTGTGAAATGGATAAACAAGAAGTTTTAGAGTGGTTAGATGAAAAATTTGAAATAAAACAATGAAAATATTTATTAATTAGATTTATAATGAAACCTAAAAATTGTCCTATCACAAATGATTTTAATTCTAAGTTGATTTTCTCGTATAACTCACCTCCAGAAAAAGAGATGTCTTTAAAATTAAAAAAAAATGAAATTTATAAACGCGAAGTATGGCAATTTTTCCCTTCCTGTCATTTTATTAATGTTCATTCAATGAATTTAGAGGGTTTTTATGAGGGGGATTATGTTGACTCAACTTATAAAAATTTAGAATCAATGATTAAGACTTTTAATAAAATTATCTCATTGCCTGCAAATAAATCAGATAATATCGGAAGGTTTAATGCTATTGATTTTTATGCTAAAAAGTGGTTTAATAAAATAAAAAAACGAAGACTCTTAGATATTGGCTCTGGATTAGGAGTTTTTCCTTATGTTGTTAATAAAAATGGTTGGGATTGCACTTCTATTGACCCAGATCCTAGATCAATGTATCATATTGAAAATAATATAAAGGTAAAAGTTTTATGTGGAGACTTTATGCAATTGAAACCAAATGGAGTTTACAATATAGTAACATTGAATAAAGTATTAGAACATGTAGAAGACCCTATAAAAATGCTTTCTTCAGTAGAGGGTTGGCTTAGTAAAGACGGATTTGTCTATATAGAAATTCCTGACGGGGAATATGCATCAAAAGAGGGGAAAGATCGTGAAGAATTTTTTGTAGAGCACTTGCATATTTTCAGTATTGCTTCTACTTGTATTATGGCTACAAGAGCAGGGTTTAAAGTACAACATATTTATAGACTTCAGGAGCCTAGCTCAAAATATACTATCAGAGCTTTTTTGTCAAAATAAATTAAGATTTTAAAATAATCATTAACTATATAATCATGTATCTATTATCTAGATTCAAATTAT
>MDSW01022360.1_pt1 | contig 13052 bp, 7 predicted proteins | sample 811171 | NCBI WGS metagenome assembly MDSW01 (sample SAMN05326641, study PRJNA326480) | marine metagenome | isolation source: seawater | place: Atlantic Ocean: North West | collected 2012 | reverse complement strand
TTCTTCCAGCCGTCCGGATTCTTCGTTTCGTGTGACAACTGGTGAGAAAGAGAGAATCCGACGGCCCGGGCCAAATGGTCACTTTTTCCCACACCATTTTCGCGCCCAATCTGGTAGGTCGCAACGCGCGTGGAATCCGTTTTGAACGCCAAATAAATCAACTCGTACATCGTCTGCAAATAGAGTCGAGGTTCGTCCGGAGTAAGCTCCAGGTTGAGATGATCGGCATCGACCGTCGGCAAGGGCGTGTTGATCCAGCGTTTTGCCTTCTGCACCTTGAGCTCTGCCTCACGCACGGAATCAAGATACTCATCCAGGCTTTTCTGATCCTGTGTCGAAAGTCTCTGGCGCAATCGCCGGGCGTCTGCCAGCAGATCGTCCAGAGCGCTGGTACTGAGCGCCAATCGCCGCGCCGCATCTTGATCGCTCTTCACAAACAGCATGTCAAAGATACGTTTCGGCCGATGCTCGGCAGGAATGGCCCGGCCACTTCGGTTAAACGACAGAGTGTGTGCACCGCGGGGCGTCCCGGTGCCACCATCGGTCGACATCACCAACGATGAAAATCGCGTTTGCTCGCCCACATGGGCGGCGACCACCTGGTCCAAAGAAATCGTGTTCTTGTAAGGTCCGTCGTAAGCGGTTGCTGCTGCGGTCAGGAACTGGTCCGCATTCGAATGCCCATGAATGTCACGGACCTTGGGATGCGAATATCCGGACAACACGGTCATGTCATCTCGCAGCGACTGGAGTGGTTCCATCACTTTGGTAAACGTGTACTCTTTCCCATTACCGAGTGGAAACCAGGCCCAGTCTTTGTACGCCGGATCCTCTGGCAATGGCATGGGAACGCCATCGGGAAAATAAAAACAGGCCAGCCGCTTGGGCTGCGAAGACTTCGGGGCGGCTTGCACTGCAGTCGTAGTAAACGTCTCAAACAGCGGCAGCGCCAAAGCCACGCCTGTGCCGCGGAGGAATCGTCGTCGGTCCAGAGCATTCCAAGGAGTCGTCATCTTGTTTGCCATGTTGAGTCTTCTTGTGTTGTGGTGCACCAACTGTCGGGTCGGCTCGTCTTCGTCATCCACTTCCAAACTTTCGGCGTCATGCCATCCGTCTGATGAGTATCCACCTTATCTTGATCGAAATATCTCACTCATCGCCACCAGACGCAACAATGTTGCCAGCCCATCACCTTGCTTGCGCAGGTCAGCTGTGATTGTGTCAATTCTCGAGTGATCGGCAAAGGTCAATGGTCGCCCCAGCGCATAAGCGGTGACTTTATGCACGAGAGCACGGACAAACTGGTCCTGGCGATTTTCCAGCAAGAACCGTTTCAGTCCACCCATCCCATCGAGCGTCTGGTTGTTGAATAACACACTGGTTGCGTCGACCGGTTGACCGTTAATTTGCTCCCGCCAGCGCCCAATCGCATCGTAGTTCTCAAAAGCAATTCCCCAAGGATCGATTTTAGCGTGACACGATTTACAGGCCGCCTGATTGCGATGGTCCTCGAGCCGCTGCTTCAACGTCAGCTTCGCAATTTCCGGGTCTGCGATATCGATTTCCGGTACTGCCGGAGGCGGTGGGGGCGGTGGGTCGTGCAGCAGATTCTCCAACAACCAGATTCCGCGTTTGAGTGGATGCGAATCCTTGCCGTCCGAATTCATCGCCAACAAACCGGCTTGTGTCAGCAATCCACCGCGGCGATGGGCAGGATCCATCGCCACTCGTCGAAACCAGTTCCCGTCGACATCTGGCAATCCATAATGTCTCGCCAATCGCTCGTTCACCATCGCGTAATCGGAGTGAACGAAATCCAGGACGCTGGCGTCCTGCTGAAGCATCTCGTGAAACAACGCAATCGGTTCGTACTGCATCGCTTCCTTCAACAGCGGATCGAACCCGCGCACATGCTGCTCGATATTCAGGAACTCGAGCAGTTGCATATTCAACCACTGACTTACAAACTGTTTCGAGAACCGATGTGCGCGCGGATCTGCCAGCATCCGATTGACTTGCCCTTCGAGTACTTCGGGCTTCAGCAGATCTCCGCTGTCTGCCAGTTGCCGCAACTGATCGTCAGGGATACTGCACCACAAAAACAGTGCTAACCGCGTTGCCAATTCAGACGCCGAAATCCGTTCGCTTTGCTCTGTTTCTCGCGCTGGCTCGTGATCTTCGTCGCGCACCACGTAGAGAAAATCCGGCGACGACAGCACCGTCGCCAGCACTTCCACCATCGTGCTTTCAAAATCCTCACAGTGCTTGCGCATCGTGCGAAACAGGGCAAGCTTCTGTTCCACTTCGTCTTTCGTAACCGTCCGTCGCCAAGCTCGTGACATGAAAGCCGTTAAGACTTCGCGCGCGTATTTCGACTCGTTTTCGCGATGCGGGCTGTCAAAAAAGATTTTCTGATGGGATTCAGGCGGCCATTGGTCATAGACAGGAGCGGCAACTTCCACATAGTCAATCCGGAGATCTCCTTGCGAAGCCGAACTGTTGACCAGACGAATATATTCCGAAGGGTTCGGCATGGTTCCCATCGGCGAGGTCTTTCTCACGGAATTGCGAGGATAAATCTCACCCAACGGAATATCCCACTGATAAATTTCCGGTTGCTCCGGCGAAGCGGTCACGCGGATGTCTGCGGTGCTGACACGCAGGATGGCCCGCCCTTCGTTACTGGCCCGCCAACCGAACTCCAGTTGCATACTGGGTATCCCAGGCTTCTCGACCGCAGCTCGCGCGGCACGCACGCGCACCCGCATGATGCCCTCGTCAGGTACTTGATTACCCAGTTCGATAATTTGATTTTGGTTACGTCCGTGTGGGATAACGGCGATGTGATCGAACGTCTTGGGAAACTCAACAGCCGAGTCCTTCGGACGAAAGGCGTACTTGGCGCCATAGTATGCCCAACTGCTCCGAACCGTACGGCCGGTCGACAGATCTTGATAATATGTGCCACCATGAGGTTTCTGAAACTGGGCCGTAAGTCGCTCTAACTCCTGCTTCTGTTTCTCCGGATCCTCCTTGAATTTCTCTTTGATCTTTTCCATCTGCTCCTTCTGCTTCGGCCACTCAAATCTGGACGCCTCTTTCATCGAGACTCCCCAATGCAATACCGGTGGTTTCTCACCCCGCACAGTCGCACGTCGCAGTGCCTGACGGGCAAGTTCACGGTAAGTTTCAAACTGCACGACGGTCATGTGCAGCATGGCCGAATCATTTTGAAAACCGTCTTCGGACACCGGTTCGGGTGGCAAGTCCTTCGCAAAGTTGTAAGGCAATCCCAGAATGTCCTGCAGTGCGTAGTTGTATTCGTAACGCGTCATACGACGGAACGAGGTATGTCCACCCGTCGCGCGGCGCACCGTTGACGCTAGTTGGAGTTCACGCGACAGCCAGCCCACCATGGTGTTGCGGTCCTCGTCCGACAATTCGACTTCATCCGGCGGGGGCATTTCGCCCTTGGTCAGTACGGCCAGGACTTCCAGCCACCAAGCAACGTCTTTTCCTTGCAATAAGTTCGGATCGAGCGTATCGACGCGGATGTTGCCTTCGCTGGTTTCCGCACCATGGCAGTCCACACAAGCTCGCTGCAGAATCGGCTTGACGTGCTCTTCAAACGTTCGTAGATCCGCCTCAGGGGCTTTTGCATCACTCACCACTGGAAGCTGCTGCAAATACTTGGACCCGCGCGCACCTTGCGTTTTAAGCTCCTCAAAGGTCGGAGGCTCCACACTGGTGCCGGTTCGCTCCTGCGCTGCACTCGGCACTCCCAGCAAGCAACAAAACAAGGGCAGCCAATGGGAGGTTCGATGCCATGTCTGGTTTGCATTCATATCGACGTTTCGGTGCAAGTTGGAAAGGACACGTACCAGCCCCTCTGAGGCTTTGCCTCCAGTTTATCATGATTCACCACGAGGGGCACGACAGTCGGTTCCGCTGCACCGGCCGACGTGCTTTCCGCCTGATAAACACCATGATTCGGCTGCGAACGCCCCAACTGCTGATCATGCTCAGGTCACCTAAGGGCAGTAAGGGCAGCAGAAGTTCTGGCCTGCGATGCGCCCCGGATTTCCGCTGGCGGAAGCATCGGCGATCACTCCCCCATTACAACTAGTCCAAGTAAAATTGAGCGCTGCTGCCCGTCAGTGTGCCACTCCGTAATCACCCGATGAGAAACAATCACATGAAACGGATCGTCTGGTTCATGCTCCTGTTGAGCGCAGGAGTTCTGCGAGGTCAAGATGCGGCGCATGAAGGTGATGTCACCGACGTGCGGGTCGTCCGCCGAGTCCAACAACATGCCCAAGCCTGGCGGGTCTGGCAGCCATTCATTATCCAAGCCAACAAATCCAAACATCTCATTGTTGCCTTCGGGGCAATGGTGAATGGCAAGAAAGACATGGGCGACATTCTCGTCACGCTTTCTCGAGATGACGGTGACACTTGGGAAGAACCGGTCACCGTCTTTGACCACACACGACGGCAGGGGAATCTGCAGTTCGCCTACGCGAACCCGGTACTGTATCGAGCACCGGGGCAAGCGATCATCTGGTGTTTCGCCATGCGCTGCCCCATCGCACAACGTAATAGCGAGGAATCGCATCTGGCCGCGGCATTCACGGCTGACGGCGGTCGCTCGTGGACACCCGTCGAAATGGCAATGCACTACACCGGACCATTGATTCTTAATGCCAGTATCCTTTCCGTCGAGAGAGACGGGACTCGACATTTTCTATTGCCAGCTCATCGCAACACGCTGGCATCCGACCCACGTGGTTCACGTGATCACTTCATCTTGAGCAGCACGAGCCTGTTGGAATGGAAGCTGGAAGCCTTCATCCCGCAGCCTGCCCACCCACGCGTCTTCCTACATGAGGGACATCTCGGTCTCGGCGATCGTGAGGGAGAAATCAAAATCGTCATGCGAACTGCAGACTATGACGAAACCCAACTCACCACCCAGCCGCCGCGGGCGTACTCCAGTATCAGCAAGGACGGTGGTCGCACTTGGAGCACCGCTGCACCTGAGCCCGAATTACACAACGCGAAATCCAAGGGTTTCTTCACTCACACCCGGTCAGGTGGGCAGATCTACGTCTATAACGATGGGCCGGCACAGCGCGCCAAAGCCCCTGGGTTTCCCCATGGAGGCCGAACCTCCTTGCGATACAAAATCAAACCGTCAGGGGGCGCGTGGAGTCCGGAAAAAACCTTCTATCATGCCGGTATCAAAAACTCTTATCCCACGCTGGTCGAAGTCGCTCCCGGCGATTTTCGCTGCGTCTGGGACAGTGGCACCCAAGACCGTCCCCGCACCCACATTCATTTCGCAAAACTCCGCATCGCGCCCTGACCCCCACGATGTGAACACGCGCAGCACAGCCACATGCTGGGAACATCCATCCGCAGCCCCGACACAACGCCTCAGAGCATCACGTGGCGCCGTCGGTAAGTTGACGGCGGTAGACTTCGATCACGGCACTGTTGTCCACCTCACCCAAACCGAGCTGTTCTGCCTGTTGCAGGAGGGCCTGATGCACCTCACTTAACGGCGTACTGGCACCGGTGCGTTCCGCTTCGGAGAGAATTAATCGCACGTCCTTGAGATGCTGAGACAACCGGGCCTGAAGGGCGTAATCCGCCGCAACCATCTTGCGACCCTTGGTTGCCATCACGCCACTTACCGCCGGAGTCTGCTGCAGGATTTCCAGTGTCACATCGGGATCAAAACCTAAAGACTCCGCAAACGTCAAACCCTCGGCCAAGACAGCTCGATGAAGCCCCAGTAACAGGTTGTGAACCAATTTAAAACGTGATGCAGATCCAACCGGACCGAGATGAAAATACTTTTCTCCGAGGATACGCAACAACCATTGGACCGACGCCAACCTGGCATCGGCGCCGCCAACCAAGAGCGTAGCGTGTCCGCGTCGGAGTTGCTCGGACGACCCTGCCACTGTGGCTTCGATGTAATTCACGCCGCGCTGCTCTAAACGCTCTCCGATCGCCAGCATTTCTTCCGGGTTGCCGGTGGTGGTATCGATCACCGTGGCACCGGGGATCATGCCGGCCACATTTTGCGTGACCACTTCTTGGGCGATCTCGCTTGTGGGAAGGCTGAGCAACACCAGATCGCAGGTCGCAAACACGTCAGCCGCAGACGTGCTTGCTTGACCCCCACTGGCCTCCAATGCCTGCCGTCGCGCGGATTCCACGTCGAATCCCAAGACAGGAACGTGGTGCTCCCACAATCGCTCGGCCAGGGCGCTACCCAGCAAGCCAACTCCGATCAAGCCGACCGTCGCTCTTGGTGTTACTTGAGGTTCATTCATTTGTTTCCTCCACGCTCCGCGTCCGTCAGCAATCATGGCTGCCGTCGAGCGTGATTCATGGTACAAGACGGCGCGTCGCTGAAGCTACGGGTGGGACTCCCACGACAACTCGATTCGCGGAACCAACTGGGGCAACCTGCAGGTTATCCGCTGATTTTGCCAATGTTTGGCTCGCCCGGCCCTCCTTTCCCTTCCGACTTCAAGACCACAGCCATCAAGTGCATCACCACGATCTCGGCCGTTCACGCTTTCCGGCAGGGCAATCACCGCACCGATCGATGGTCACCACTGCGTTGCCCGAAACACCGCGTCACCCATCGTTGTTTAGCGCCAGTTAGTCCCAACCTTGCTGGGACGCCAGTGGTTCAATAGACCGTGTGGGCCTGCGGAATCTCCCCTAAAGAGGGTCAAGCGCTGCAATCTGAGCCAACTTGGCTTAGAGTGATGCTAGTCTCGCATTTCATCGTCTTCCCTTCTCCCTGTTCAGGCCTGCCATGAGATTTTCCACGATTGCTGTGTTGCTGTTCACCGTTGCCATAAGTAGCTCGGTGACGATCGCCCAAGAGCGGCCGCGTCTGAATCGTGCCGTCAAGTTTGCGGAGAATTTTCAGGCTGCGATTCCACGCGCTACGCAAGATCAAGCGGCGAATCAAAAGATCGCAGCGTTCCGTAAGAAGACAGGCAAGCGGCCCAATATCCTGTGGTTGGTCGTCGACGACATGGGCTATGGCGATCCAGGTTGCTATGGTGGAGGCGCTGCCATTGGTGCCGCCACCCCCAACATCGATCGACTGGCTCGACAAGGACTGAAACTCACGTCGTGCTATTCACAGCAAACCTGCACGCCAACTCGGTCTGCGATTCTCACCGGACGACTACCGGTGCGGACGGGATTAATTCGTCCCATCCTGGCTGGCGACAAGCTCACCAAGAACCCTTGGTCAAACGAAGTCAGCTTGGCAAAGCTACTGAGTGCATCCGGCTACTACACGTTGCTAACGGGCAAATGGCACATCGGCGAACTGCAAGGGATGCGGCCGCACGACATCGGGTTTGATGAATTCTATGGCTACTATCCTGCACAAAAAGAAATCTCTCAACGATTCGATCCGCGCCGTTATCCTGACCTCGTCGACGATCCGGAGAAGCTGGCTGCGTTTGATGTGATTGCCCCCGACAATCATTTGACCCATGGCTTCAAGGGAGGCCCCACGCGGCAACTCCAAGCAGTGACATCGACCACCGACATGGGCCGCGCTGATAAAGTGCTGGCCGACTTCTCCATCAAACGCATCAAGGAACTCGCCAAAGGGAATCAGCCATTCTTTATCGAGCACTGCTTCATGAAAGTGCACTGCGACAACTTCCCCAATCCGGATCTCGGTTCACTCAGCGAGGCGAAATATTACTACAAGGAAGCGGTTGCGGAAGTCGACCTGCACATTGGCGAAATCATGAAAACCCTGGACCAAGCGGGGATCCTGGAAAACACCTTTGTCTTCGTCACCTCAGATAACGGCCCACAAATGGACGGTTGGCCTGACGCGGGTTACACACCTTTCCGCGGTGCGAAAGGCACAACCTTCGAGGGTGGTGTCCGCGTTCCCGGCATTGCCTACTGGAAAGGTATGATCCAGCCGGGCCGGGAGAGCAATGGCCTGTTCGATTTGATGGACCTCTTCGGAGTCAGCCTGCACCTGGCAGGTGTCTCCACCGATCAACTTCCCGCGAAACACTATTACGACTTTATCGACCAAACCTCATTTCTGCTGGACAATGCGGGTCAATCCAAGCGTGATTCAGTCTACTTCTGGTGGGGCAACCAGCTAATGGCTTGCCGGCTGCGTGAATATAAAATCCACGTCAAAGTGGTGCTTCCCGAAACTCCTCACATGCAGATTGATTACGCCACGGTTCGCGAAGTTGGCTTAGCACCCTGGCTATTCAATCTCTACATTGACCCCAAGGAACAGTTACCAGTGGGACATCGCCGCAACGCCTGGCTCGCCACACTGGGCGCTACGTTAAAAGCTCACGCAGCGACTTTCAAGAAATACCCACCCAAAGACATCGGCCTGGGACAGTAATCTATAACCCTCATCACGAATTCACTTCGATCCAACCCGAGAAACTGAAATCCACTTAGCAGAGATTGACAGCATGAAATCACGATTTTTTCTTCCCGTTCTCTTGCTCGCCATTGGAGGCCTGATCGGATACATCGTGGCCTACAGCGACGTCGACCTCTTGGCCTTCGGGAGCGAAGTGGATCCAACGACTGTAACCGCGAAGCCGCAGACGCCCACTCCGGAAACGGCGGAGCAGGTGCCTACCGGTAATAGCGGCAACGACCTGCAGGTTGCCGCCCTCAACAATCTGGCCGCAGCGAAAGCCCCAACCGGCAAGAAGCCGAACATTCTGGTCATCATGCCCGATGACATCGGCTACTGGAATATCAGTGCCTACAACCGAGGTGTGATGGGATATCGAACTCCACATATCGATCGCATCGCCAAAGAGGGAGCGCTGTTCACTGATCAGTACGCTCAACCTAGCTGCACACCGGGACGGGCTTCCTTCATCACCGGCATGTACCCCATCCGCTCTGGGCTGACCACCGTGGGCATGGTGGGTGCGCAACAAGGGATGCAAGCCGACGTCCCATCACTGGCGGAAGTCCTCAAGCAACAAGGTTACGCCACGGGTCAATTCGGCAAAAACCATCTCGGGGATCGTAACGAACACCTCCCGACCGTACATGGCTTTGACGAATTCTATGGCTTCCTCTATCACCTCAACGTTCTGCAGGAACCCTTGGATCATGACTATCCGAGAGGCGACAAGTTCCTGAAAAAATTCGGGCCGCGCGGCATCCTTCATAGCTTCGCCACGGACACCTACGACAAACGCATTCCTGACCCTCGGTTTGGTCCCATTGGAAAACAAACCATCGTGGATACGGGAGTTCCCGACAAAAAGGGCTTTGAGACACTCGATACGAAATTCAACGACATGGCTTTCAAATTCATGGATAAAGCAGTCGAAGACGATAAGCCGTTCTTCATCTGGCTTAATCCTTCAAGGATGCACGTCTTCACCTTTGTTCCTGATGAATACAAGGAGAAAGCACGTGAATACACCAGCTATGATGATCCCCACGCTGCCGGAATGATCCAGCATGACGACGACATCGGCAAAGTACTCGACAAGCTGGAAGCGTTGGGTATCGCCGACAATACCATTGTGGTTTACGCCACCGATAACGGCCCCGAACACAGCACCTACCCCTACGGTGGCACAACGCCATTTCGAAGTGAAAAGATGACCAACTGGGAAGGTGGCGTGCGTGTGCCCTTCATGGTCCGCTGGCCAGGCAAGATCCAACCAGGCAGCGAGCTTAATGGCATTCAGACACTGATGGATGTTTTCGCTACGTTAGCCACCGCCGCAGGTGTCGACTATTCTGCCCTCAGGCAACGACTCATGAAAGGCGATACACTCGGGACCGACACAGTTAAAAAAGTCTATCTCGATGGCGTGAATAACCTGGACTACTGGACGGGCCAAGCCAACCAATCGGCGCGCGATGAGTACATTTACTGGTCGGAATCTTCGCTGCAGGGGATTCGAGTTCGACAATGGAAAGCACACTTCGCGCAGCGCAATGGCTACTACGGAACCACCGTTAAAATGGACATTGCACGGATCTTCAACGTTCGCCAAGATCCCTTTGAGAGCTTTGAACAGCACCCCAGAACTTTGGGTCAGCTGCCGCAGCACAAGTCGTGGATGTTTAACACCGTGCTGGCCCGATTGAGTGCCCACTTGAAGACGCTGAAGGAATTCCCTCCAACCCAGCGAGGATCGTCGCTGTCAATCGATAAGATGATCGACCAAATGCTGAACAGCCACCCCTCTTCGAACTAATTCACCACGCATGCAACATCTTCGTGTGGTGTTTGTTTGATGTGAGAACTTGGGGTCGTGAACCGACTCCAAGTTCACCACGTCAAACTCGCAAAGAGGTCATATCGGCGGAAAGCAGCACTCGCAGGTCGAGCGCGGCCCTGACGCGCGCGGTGGAGACATTCTCGCCCCCGCGATCGCGGCAGCGTACCGATTCGATATCGCTTGCCTCACTTGGCTTTGGTTGTGCCATAGCCTTGCCACACCCATTCGATCGCGTGCGGCAGGAACTGCTCCTTGGCATTGCGAATTCCATGCCCGGAGTTTCGACAGAACAAGTATTGGTACTCGTAGCCTTTGGCTTTCAGCACCTTCGCCATGCGATGGTTCGCTTCCACCCAGTCGTGCATACCATCACGCATGACATTGGGGTTAAGCAGGTCACGGTCGCCAACGGAAATAAACAAGCGAATCGGTTTCTTGGACTGTTCCGGGATCAACGTTTCGTGAAACCCCCAAGCGCCATCGGGATACTTGGCATCGAAGGGCCATGCCTGATTCACAAACGTACCCGATGTCGTCAAGACGCGCCGGTACAGGTCTGGGCGGAACCAAGCCATGATCAGGGCAGCCGAACCGCCCGAACTGGAACCCATGGCTGCGCGCCCATCCGGGTCACTGGTCAACTTCACGTCGCAATGCTTCTCCACCCGCGGCAACACCTCGGTTTCGATATATTCTGCAAACAGGCCTGACATATTGTCATACTCTTTCCCACGCTGATGCCCCTGAGCATCGCCGCCGCCATTCGCGATTTGAATCAGGATGATCGGCGGGATACGTTTCTGAGCAATCAGGTTGTCGAGTATGTTCGGCAGCACCCTGTTCGGTTTCCCCTTGGGACCGTCATGGCTGACCATGAACGGTGCAGCTGTACCACGTTTGTACTGGGCCGGAATGTACACGGTGATCTGGCGTTTGTAGTCAATTTCGTGCGTGTCCACGATCAGTGTCTTGGGATTATCAGGGTCGACCGTCCCGAACTTCTTGCGGGCAATTCCCGGGTTATAGATCTTGGTCTCTTTGGAATCGATGGTGAACTGTTGGACGGTCCCCTGCGGAACACCCTCCACGACTTTGCGTTCCGCTGCAGGCACGTAATCAGGACCAATCACAAAATTGTCGTACTTATCGAGAGGTGGTTTTTCACCCGCCTTCAACACCTGAAACGGTGGAGCCTCGGCGGCATCAAACAGGCGTACGGGCGGCGCCGCCACGGCGGTTTCCACCAGCATCCAAGTACCTAAAAGAAACATCATCGCTAACCGAGACATAACCTATCCTCACATATCGAAACGTTTTGAGATCTCCAAACGAAGGCCTGAAGGGTTTTTATTGTAACAGGATCTTCAGACGATTCACGATACGCAGCATGGGGCGGGCAATCTGGAACGCACCCGAATCACACTTCAAACAAATAGATGTAGACGGTAAACGTTCCGTCACCGTTGTCCACATAGCCGACTCTCATGAACTCGTCCTCCGAGACTTGGAACTCCGCGCCAGACAGTTCGTGGTCCTCAACATCCCACCAGGGGTTCATCATCCCCGGGATATTGATCTCGAAACCCTCGCGAAACTCCGCCGGATCGACCCTGGAAGGGTCAAAGACTTCGTCCATCGAATCAGCGCGCACAGTGAATTTGCTCCAGATGATGTAATCGAATCCGGGCGAATACTCCAAGCGAGCCTGTTCTACCTCAACCTCCGAGCGGACACACAACTGGTCACGTCGATTCTCGAAGGAGTTGATTGTGCGATAAGCGAAATAGGCACCACCACACAGCAGCAAGAGCAAGAGAGTCAAGGCAAGAAACGCACCTAAGAGGCAACCGATGAATGAACGCCCGGCGGACGTTTGCCGATTCGTCTCATGATTCATCAGACCGCCGATCCTGTTTCCATCGTGGCAGAGACCACCATACCGCCCCAAGCAGGCTGCCTGATCCTGCACTTTCGCTGGAAGGAGACGATGCAAGGTTTCTGCTGCGACCGTTTCTTGGCATACCGTGACAGACTAACGCGCTTTGCGTGTTAACCAATGCTCCGCGATCTCGCGCAAATCCGGTTCGTCGCCAGTCGATTGGTCGAAATAAAACGCCTCGATTCGATTGATGGAGTGCGACAATTCGACTTGGCGCTCCTGGCTAAACCCGTTGTTGTCTTCAATCCGTTTCAACAATCCCAACACGGAGAACGCATTTAATTCATCAGGCATCTGCAGGTCCACCTGAGTCTGTTCGGGTTTTCGCCGGCGCCACACTACCAGCCCCACACCACCGAGCACCAGAGCCAGAAGGCCGGCTCCAACTGCCAGAACAATCTTGCCTGTATGGTCCACGGTGCCATAGGTCTGCTCCAACGCAATCGTCGGTTCGACGGAGGCCAGATCGGCATCGTTGTAGCGTTGGTAAACGGCTTCTTTCACATCAAGCTTCGGGCTGCCAAACGTAAAGGTCTCCGGCAACTCCTGCAGATCTCCTTTGGCTTGCATATTCACCATCCAAAGTCGTTCGGAAACGATCACATTGTCATCCGCATCCTCGTCAAATCGCGACACGGAAACCCCGTCATCTTCCACCTGGACAATCTCAAAACCCTGAGGTGCGAAATCCAACAGCTCCTCCAAATCGGGTACCAAGCCTTGAGACACGGCTTTGACTTCCAGAATGAGCTTGCCTTCGTCCGCTTGACGTTCATCCAGCGTCTGCGTTAGCGCAATATTTTTCACCGGGCGGATGT
>MDSW01217052.1_pt1 | contig 13054 bp, 23 predicted proteins | sample 811171 | NCBI WGS metagenome assembly MDSW01 (sample SAMN05326641, study PRJNA326480) | marine metagenome | isolation source: seawater | place: Atlantic Ocean: North West | collected 2012 | reverse complement strand
TATGGGAGAGCTACATTTAGATATTTTAGTAGATAGAATGAAACGAGAATTTAAAGTTGAAGCTAATGTTGGAGCACCGCAAGTAGCATATAGAGAAACTATTTTAGGTAAAGCCGAGATGGAATATATACATAAAAAACAGAGTGGGGGTGCAGGACAGTTTGCTAAAGTTAGATTAAGTGTTGAACCTATTGAAGCGGGCAAGGGTAGAGAAATTGAAAATCTTATTAAAGGTGGAGCTATTCCTAAAGAATTTATTCCAGGAGTAGAAAAAGGCGTTGAAAGCGTCTCAGATAGCGGAATATTAGCAGGATTTCCAATAATTGACTATAAAGTAAAAATTTTAGATGGATTACATCATGATGTTGACTCGAGTGTTCTAGCATTTGAGATAGCTAGCCGATCATGCTTTAGAGAAGCATGTCAGAAAGCTACATTGAAATTATTAGAACCAATGATGAAAGTTGAGGTGGTTACACCAGAAGAATTTATGGGCGATGTGATTGGCGATTTGAACAGTAGAAGAGGCCAGGTTGGATCTACGGAACCAAGAGGCAATGCTACAGCTATAAATGCTGTAGTTCCTTTAGCTAATATGTTTGGTTATATAAATAACCTGCGATCTTCAACACAAGGTAGAGCTCAATATACAATGCAGTTTAGTCATTATGATAAAGTTCCACAAAACGTTCAAGACGAAGTAACAAAGAAATTAGCATAATTTATGGAAAATCAAAATATTAGAATACATTTAAAAGCTTATGACAATAAGATCTTAGATTTATCTACTGAGGAAATTGTTAATACTGCAAAAAGAACTGGAGCTCAAGTTAAAGGCCCAATTCCTTTACCTACGAGAATTGAAAGGTATACAGTTTTAAGATCCCCACATATTGATAAAAAAAGTAGAGAACAATTTGAGTCAAGAACTCATAAGCGATTAATAGATATTATTGAACCAACACCACAAACAGTTGAAGCTTTAATGAAGCTAGATTTAGCATCTGGTGTGGATATAGAGATTAAAATTTAATTATGAGCATAGGATTAATTGGTACTAAAATCGGTATGACACGTGAGTTTTTGGCAACAGGTCAATCTGTACCAGTCACAGTGATTAAAATAGAGAAAGGTAGAGTATTAGATGTAATAACCAAAGACAAAAGAGGATACTGTGCAGTAAAAGTTGGTTTTTTTAAGATCAAAAGCTCAAAGTTAAGTAAGCAAATGAAAGGATATTTTGCAAAAAAAAATACTGAACCAAAAAAAATTTTGAAAGAATTTAGAGTTGAGGAAAATAATCAATATAAAGAGGGTAATGAGCTAGGATTAGAAATATTTAAAGATAAAAAATTCTTAGATGTTAGGTCTAAAACAATAGGTAAGGGTTTTGCGGGTGTAATGAAAAGATGGAATTTTGGTGGTCTTAGAGCATCTCATGGAGTTTCAGTTTCTCATAGATCTCATGGATCCACTGGTCAAAGACAAGATCCAGGAAAAGTTTTTAAGGGAAAAAAAATGGCTGGTCATATGGGAGACAAACTTAGAACCATGTTAAACTTAGAAATAATTAAATCTGATCTAGAAAATGATTTACTTTATATAAAAGGCTCTATACCTGGGTCGAAAAACTCAACAGTTTACTTAAGAGAGTCAGTTAAAAATATTACTAGAAAAACAATAAAAGAGAAACATGAAGCAAAAATAAAAGCAACGGCGGCAAAGAAAGGTAAAAAATAATGAAATTTCCTTTATTGAACATTGATGGCACAAAAACTAGCTCAATTGAAATTTCTGATAAGATTGTGAAATTAAAAGTAAATCACAAATTGATAAAATTTGTCATTGACTGGCAACTTAATCATTCAAAACCAAGAACAGCAAAAACTAAACAAAGAAATCAAATTAAAGGTTCTACAAAGAAAATTATTGCACAAAAAGGAAGTGGTGGTGCTAGGCATGCCAGTAAAAAAGCTCCAATATTTGTGGGCGGTGGTATTGCTCACGGCCCGAAGGGCATGAATTATAAAGTAAAGAAAATTAATAAAAAAGTTAGAAAGCTTGCTTTAGCTCAAACACTGTCAAAGAAAAATATAGATAAAAATCTTCACATTTTAGAAGATGTAAAAGTTGAGGTAAAAAAAACTAAGGATTTTAATACGTTTTTGGAAAAAAATAATCTTATAAATGCTCTAATAATTTCAGATGAAAATTCATTAAAAAATATAAACAAATCAGCAAGAAATATTAAAAATGTTAAATTAATAAAAGATGAAGGAGCTAATGTTTATGATTTATTTAAATATAAGAACGTAATTATTACTTCCTCTTCAGTAAAAAAAATACAAAACAGGATTTTGAATGAAAAAAATTAATTTTATAGACTCTATTCGAAGCCCAATAATAACTGAAAAAGCAACAATTTTATCAGAGCAAAATAAAACAGTTTTTAAAGTTCACGAGAAAGCTAATAAAAAAACTATAAAAAAGAATATTGAAAAATTATTTAAGGTAAATGTAATCAAAGTAAATATTATTAACCAAAAAACAAAACTTAAAATGAAACAAGGAAGAAAGTCATATAAAAACGGTTATAAAAAAGCGATAGTAACACTTAAAAAAGGTCAAAGTATTGACCTAACAACAGGAATTTAATAATGGGACTTAAAACTTTTAAACCTTACACAAAATCAACTAGAGGAACTGTTGTAATAGATAAAAGTTCTTTGTGGAAAGGTGCGCCTTTTAAACCATTAACTAAAGGACAAAATTTTACTGGTGGAAGAAACAATAACGGCAGGATAACATCTAGACATATTGGCGGTGGATCTAAACATAAATATCGAGTGATAGATTTTTATAGAAAAAAGAAAAATGTACCTGGTGTAGTTGAAAGAATAGAATATGATCCAAACAGAACAGCTTACATTGCTTTAATATCTTACAAGGATAAAGAAAAATCTTACATAATTTGCCCCCAAGGGTTAAAAAAAGGAGATATAATTGAATCAGGTGCTAATGTAGATATAAAAATTGGAAATACACTTGAACTAAAAGATATTCCTCCTGGAACTTCATTACATAATGTTGAATTAATACCAGGTAACGGTGCAAAACTTGCTAGATCAGCTGGATCATCGGTTACACTCTCAGGTTTCGACGGAGACTATGCAATACTAAAATTAGCTTCAGGTGAAATGAGAAAAGTAAACAGTAGATGTAATGGTACTATAGGCGTTGTTTCAAATCCTGATCAAAAAAATATTAAAATTGGAAAAGCGGGTAGAAATAGGTGGAGAGGTAAAAGACCACAAACTAGAGGTGTAGCAATGAACCCAGTTGACCACCCTCACGGAGGAGGTGAAGGAAAGACATCTGGTGGAAGAAGTCCAGTTTCACCATGGGGCCAATCTGCCAAAGGCTTAAAAACTAGAAAACCAAAAAGAAGTGATAAATTGATAATTACCAGAAGAAAGAAGAGAAAAAAATAATGACTAGATCTATTTGGAAAGGACCTTTTGTACATCCAAGTTTATTGAAAAAAATAGACAAACTTAAAGGTTCAACTAACAAGAAACCAATCAAAACATGGTCTAGGAATTCAACTATTATTCCGGATTTTGTGGGACACAGTTTTATGATACATAACGGAAAAACATTTATACCTATTACAGTATCAGAGGAAATGGTTGGTCATAAATTAGGTGAGTTTGCACCAACAAGAACTTTTAAAGGCCATACACCAGCTGATAAAAAAGCAGCAGCAACAACTGAAGCAAAGCCAGCTGGGGGAGATAAAAAATAATGGATAAAAACGATTTAGTAAAAGCAATAAATAAAAATGTTAGAACTAGTCCAAGAAAACTAGCTTTAGTATGCAATTTTATTAAAGGAAAAAAAGCTGATGTTGCTTTAAGAGATTTAGAATTTACAAGAAAAAAAATTGCAAAAGATGTAGGTAAAACTGTTAAATCAGCAATATCAAACGCAGAAAACAATTATCAATATGATATCGATAATTTATTTATTAAGGAGGCATATGTAGGTAAGTCTCTAGTAATGAAAAGGTTTAGACCGAGAGCAAAAGGGAGAGCTAGTCCAATAAAAAAACCTTTTAGTCGAATTACAATAATACTTGAAGAAAAGAAAAATAAGGAAAAGAAATAATGGGACAGAAAATAAATCCAATTGGTTTAAGATTAGGAATTAATAGAGGATGGGACTCAACTTGGTTTGCTAAGAAAAAAGATTTTGGACGATTTTTAATTGAGGATTTTAAAATAAGGCAATATATTAAAAAAAATATTATTAACTCAGGTGTTTCTGAAATAATAATAGAAAGATCGACAAAAAAATGCACTGTTTCGATTCATACATCAAGACCTGGTTTTGTTATCGGAAAAAAAGGAGCAGACATTGAAAAAATAAAAAAGAATATCATGAAAATTACTGATAGTGACGTTAATGTAAATATTAAAGAAATAAAAAAACCTGAATTAAATTCAAATTTAGTTGCAGAAAATATTGCTCAACAATTAGTAAAAAGAGTTGCCTACAGAAGAGCAATGAAAAGAGCTATGCAGTCTGCAATGAGATTAAATGCAAAAGGAATTAAAGTTATGTTGAGTGGAAGACTAGCAGGTAATGAAATTGCAAGAACTGAGTGGCTTAGAGAAGGTAGTATACCATCACATACCTTAAGAGCAGATATAGATTATGGTTTCGCAGAAGCATTAACAACTTATGGAATCATTGGAGTAAAAGTTTGGATATATAAAGGAGAGCTTATGGCTAAAGATGTTGAAAAAGAAAAAAAAGAAAGGGTAAAGAATGCTACAGCCAGTAAGAACTAAATACAGAAAGGCTTTTAAAGGCAGAATACATGGTAACGCATCTAGAGCAGTTAAACTTAATTACGGCCAATTTGGTCTTAAAGCTGTGCAACCTGATAGAATTATTGGAAAACAGATAGAAGCAGCTAGAGTCGCTTTAACGAGATACATGAAAAGGACTGGTAAAGTATGGACAAGAATATTTCCAAATATACCTGTCTCAAAAAAACCTACAGAGGTAAGAATGGGTAAAGGTAAAGGATCGCCAGAATATTATGCTTGTAGAGTAAAACCTGGTCGAATTATTTTTGAAATTGATGGTGTCAGTGAAGAAATTGCTAGAGAGGCTTTGTATAAAGCTTCTGCAAAGCTACCTATTAAAACAAAGTTTATTAAGAGATAAAAATGAATAAAAAAAAAGAAGATAAAAAATTGACTAAAGATCAAGCAGAAAAGAAAATCTTACAATTAAAAAGAGATTTATTTAATATAAGATTTAAAAAAATTAATAACCAAGTAACTAATCCTGCTCAATATAATGAGATAAAAAAGAGTATAGCTAGATTATTTACAACAATTAAAAATGAAAAATGACTAAAAAAATTTTAAAAGGTAAAGTTACTAGTGCAAAAAATGACAAAACTATAGTAGTAGAGGTAACAAGAAAATTCAAACATCCTTTCTACGAAAAGGTAATTAAAAGGTCTAAAAAATATCATGCACACGACGAGAAAAATAAATTTAAAGAAGGTGAAGAAGTATCAATAATAGAAAGTAAACCTTTTTCAAAAAAGAAAACCTGGCAGGTTATTGAATAATGATACAAATACAAACAGAACTAACGGTTGCAGATAACACAGGAGCAAGAAGAGTTGAGTGTATAAAAGTTTTAGGTGGTTCTAAAAGAAGATATGCTTCTGTGGGTGACATAATAGTTATAAGTGTAAAAGACGCCATTCCAAAAGGAAAGGTAAAAAAAGGAGCAGTACATAAAGCTGTAGTAGTAAGAACAAGAAAAGAAATTTATAGAGATGACGGATCAAAAGTTCAATTTGACTCAAACGCAGTAGTTTTGACTGATGATAAAGGCGAGCCAATTGGAACAAGAATATTTGGGCCAGTCACGCGAGAACTTAGATCCAGAGGTCATACAAAAATAATTTCATTAGCGCCGGAGGTACTATAAATGTTTTTAAAAAAAGGGAGTCAGGTAAAAATAATAGCCGGAAAGGATAAAGGAAAAACTGGAGAGATTCTAGAGATCAACAGAGTTTTAAATAAGGTTAAAGTTAAGTCTATTAACATGATTAAAAAACATATGAAACCCACAAAAGAGAATAAAGGGGGCATAATTTCTAAGGAAAATTTTATACATCAATCAAATATAAAAAATATTGATGAAAAAAAAAAAGAAAAGACAAAAAAAATAGGTAAAAAATGATACCAAGATTAAAGATAGCATACGAAAAAGAAATAATTTCAAAGTTGATGAGTAAACTTGAGGTAAAGAATAAACATCAAGTCCCTAAATTTGAAAAAATAATTTTAAATATGGGTCTAGGAGAAGACGCTTCTGATGGAAAAAAATTAAAAGCATGTTTGGATGATTTAGCGCTTATTGCTGGTCAAAAGCCGGTTATTACTAAATTTAAAAAATCTATATCAAATTTTAAAACTAGAAAAGGGTCAAATGCAGGTGTCAAAGTGACTTTAAGATCAACTAAAATGTATGAATTCATAGATAGACTTATAAATATTGCTCTTCCACGTATCAAAGATTTTAGAGGTCTTTCTATAAAAGGAATTGATACATCAAACAATTATTCTTTTGGTATAAAAGAACATATTGTTTTTCCTGAGGTAAATTTTGATAAAGTTGACAAAATTAGAGGTCTAGACATCACAATCGTTACATCAAGTAAAAACAAAAAAGGAACTTTAGAATTGTTAAAAGAATTTAATTTCCCATTAAACAATAAAAATTGAGGTATTTATGGCAAAAAAGAGTGCAATAGAAAAAAATTTAAGGCGTATAAAATTGGTTAAAAGGTATGCAAAAAAAAGAGCTGCCTTAAAAAAAATAATACAAAATAAAAAACTGGAACTATCAGAAAGGTTTGAAGCTCAATTGAAATTAAATAAATTACCAAAAAATTCCTCAAAAATACGAATAAGAAATAGGTGTGAGGTTTCAGGAAGACCTCATGGAGTTTACAGAAAGTTAAAAATTTCTAGAATTGCCTTAAGAGATATGGCCTCTTCAGGTAAAATTCCAGGAATGACAAAATCAAGTTGGTAGGAGATAATATATGACATTTACAGATCCAATTGGAGATATGTTTTCAAGAATTAGAAATGGTCAGATGAGGGCTTTAAATTCAATTGAAATTCCTTCGTCAAAATTTAGAAAAAATATTTTAGAAATATTAAAAAACGAGGGATATATAAAAGATTATTTTATTGACAAGACTGAAAATAATAAAACTAATTTAAAAATATCTCTGAAGTATTATGAGGGGGATCCAGTTATTAAGGAAATAAAAAGAATATCAAAACCTGGTAGAAGAGTTTACTCTAGAGCTTCTAGTATTCCTAAAGTTATGAATGGTTTAGGATTAGCTATTCTCTCTACGCCAAAAGGTGTTATGAGTGATGCAGATGCAAGAAAAAATAATGTTGGTGGTGAGATAATTTGTAGGGTTTTTTAATGTCAAAGATTGGAAAAAAAAATATATTAATACCTAAAGACTCTTCAATTAAAATTGAGGGTTCAAATTTGACAATTACTGGGCCAAAAGGTTCAACTAAACTTAATATTAATGATAAGATATTTTCTTCTCAAATAAGCGAAAACGAATTTCAACTAAAACCTTTACAAAAGGAAATTGATAAAAAAACATCTATTATGTGGGGTACTTATCGTAGTTTAATAAATAATGCTGTTGCAGGTGTAACGGTAGGACATGAAAAAATCTTAGAACTTAATGGTGTAGGCTTTAGAGCCAACTTAAAAGGCGATAGTTTGAATTTACAACTTGGTTTCAGCCACGATATTAATTTTAAAATTCCTAAAGAAATAAAAATTTCTGTTGAAAAACAAACAATAATTAAAATAAATGGTGTAGATAAAGAGCTCGTATCAAAAATTGCGGCTGATATTAAAAACTTAAAACCAGTTGAACCTTATAAAGCTAAAGGAATAAAGGAAAGAGGACAATTTGTATTGAGAAAAGAGGGTAAGAAAAAATAATGAGAAAAATTATTAACAAAAAAAAAAGAAAACTTAGAAATAGAAAAAAACTAAAAGACGTATCAAGTAATAGACCAAGAATTACAATTTCTAAAACTTTAAGAAACTTATCTGCCCAAATAATTGACGACACAAAAAAAATCACTTTAGTATCTGCGTCTTCAACAGAGAAAGAGATAAAAAATAAAAATATAAAAAAAATTGAAAAATCTAATTTGATAGGAGAAATACTAGCCAAAAGAGCTAAAGAAAAAAAAATTATAGAAGTTTTTTTTGATAGAGGTCCTTACAAATACCACGGTCGAGTAAAAGCATTTGCAGAAACATTAAGAAAAAATGGGATGAAATTTTAATATGAATGAAAATAAAAAAATTGAAAATGAAATAAAAGAAAAACTAGTTGCTATAAACAGAATAACAAAAGTTGTAAAAGGTGGAAGAAGATTTGGTTTTGCCGCTTTAGTAGTAGTTGGTAATCAAAAAGGATCAATTGGAATCGGTCAAGGTAAGTCAAAACAAGTTCCAGATGCAATTAAAAAGGCTACTGAAGTAGCAAAAAGGAATTTGGTTAAAATTCCTTTAAAAGAAGGAAGGACTTTACATCACGATGTTAACGGAAAAAATGGTTCTGGAAAAGTATTTTTAAGATCTGCACCAGCTGGAACAGGTATTATTGCTGGAGGTGCAATCAGGTCAGTTTGTGAAGTTTTAGGTATCCAAGATGTTGTAGCAAAGTCATTAGGCTCTGCGAACCCCCATAATGTACTTAAAGCCTGCGTTAACGGTTTGAAGTCACAAAACTCACCTAAGATTCTCTCATCAATTAGAGGTAAGAAAATTTCTGAAATCGTATCTAAAAGGGAGACAAAATAATGAGTTTAAATAGTTTAACTAGATTAAATAAGAAAAAAATCAGAGTTGGTAGAGGTATTGGATCAGGAAAAGGAAAAACTTCTTCAAGAGGCCACAAAGGTCAAAAGTCAAGATCAGGAGTTGCTATTAAAAGTTTTGAAGGTGGACAAATGCCTCTTTATAGAAGATTACCTAAAAGAGGATTTAAGATTTTTAATAAGCAAAAAATCGCTATTTTAAACTTATCTAAAATTCAAACCTTTATTGATAAGAATAAAAATGATTTAAAAGATATTTTAGATTTAAAAATGTTAAAACAAAAAAAAATAATTAGTAAAAAATATTTAAAATTAAAAATTCTTGGATCAGGTGAGATTAAAAATAACATTCAAATTACTGCAAATTTTGCTTCTAAACAAGCTATGCAAAAAATTGAGAAGGCTGGTGGAAAATTGAACTTATTGAAAAAATAATTTAATATAATTATGTCCTCTGAAACTTTAAATTCTCCAAGTGCGTTTAGTCAGGCAAAAGATCTGAAAAATAGAATTTTATTCACGATACTGATTTTATCAATTTACAGATTAGGCACATATGTTCCTCTTGCAGGAATAGATCCCTCTGTTCTTAAAGAAGTAATGAGTTCAAGTCAGAAGGGTCTTTTGGGTATGTTTAACATGTTTTCTGGCGGCGCAGTCACAAGGATGGCTATTTTTGCACTGGGTATCATGCCTTATATCTCTTCATCAATTATAGTTCAATTGTTAACCGGAGTTTCAGATTATTTTAAAAGCTTAAAAGAACAAGGGGAACTAGGACGAAAAAAAATCACACAAATAACAAGATATGGAACTGTTTTAATTGCTTGTCTTCAAGGATATGGTGTTGCTGTTGGTTTAGAAAATGCTGGAAATCTTGTAATAGAACCTGGATTATCCTTTAGGTTGATAACTACTATATCATTAGTAGCTGGAACAACTTTCTTAATGTGGTTAGGTGAACAAATAACTTTAAGGGGTGTTGGAAATGGAATTTCCTTAATTATATTTGCAGGCATAGTAGCCGAAATACCAAGAGCTTTAGCTTCAACATTCGAATTAGGGAGAACTGGAGCTTTGTCAGCCTTAATGATTGTGGGGATATTTATTTTAGTAATTTTGACAGTTTTATTTATTGTTTTTTTCGAGAGAGCGATGAGAAAAATTTTAATTAATTATCCTAAAAGACAAGTTGGAAATAAAATGTATGGAGGCGAGTCCTCTCATCTTCCTCTTAAAATTAATACCGCAGGAGTAATTCCAGCAATATTTGCTTCCGCACTACTATTACTACCAATAACTATTTCAAATTTTGGCTTTGCTGAGTCTGATACTTTTATGAAAGTTTCATCCATGTTTACTCAAGGTCAGCCTCTTTATATGCTTCTTTATGCATCTGGAATTATTTTCTTTGCATTTTTCTATACTTCCATAGTTTTTAATCCAAAAGAGACAGCAGAGAATTTAAGAAAATATGGTGGATATATACCTGGAATCAGGCCAGGCGACAGAACTGCTGAGTATATAGATACTATTTTAATTAGATTAACAACTGTAGGCTCACTATATTTAACTTTTGTTTGTTTGATGCCAGAATTTTTAATTTCAAAATACCCTATTCCATTTTACTTAGGAGGAACTTCAATTTTAATTGTTGTAGTTGTCGCTATGGATACAGTAACTCAAGTTCAAACTAGATTGATGAGCTCTCAATACGAGTCTCTTATTAAAAAAACAAAATTTGGAAAATAGATAATTAATGAATTTAGTTATTTTTGGCCCTCCTGGAGCAGGAAAAGGAACTCAATCAAAACTTATTACAAAAAATTTTAATTTTTATCAAATATCAACTGGCGAATTATTAAGAAATGAAATTGAAAAAAATTCAGAGTTAGGTATAAGAATTTCATCTATAATTAATTCTGGTAAACTTGTTTCTGACAAAATTGTTAGCGATTTAATTGAGAAATTTATTTCTGATAAGACCTTTAAAAATAGACTTATATTTGATGGTTATCCAAGAAATTTAAATCAAGCAATAAATTTAGACAATTTATTAAAAAAAAATGACCAAAAAATTGAAATAGTTTTAAAATTATCAGTAAGTTTAGGAACTATAAAAAAAAGAATTTTAGAGAGGAAAGCTCAAGAAAAAAGAGCCGATGACACCGAAGAGGTAGCAATAAAAAGATATGAAACGTATGAAAATTCTATTAAACCAGTTATAGATTATTACAAGAAATCAAGTTTATTAAAAGTTATCAATGGAGAAGCGCCAATAGCTGAAATTAGCCGTGAAATAAGCGACATAATAAAGGGTATCTAGGGTTGACTTTAAATTATTACACAATATAAATACGCAGGAAAACTTTAACTCATTAAATATGGCACGAATAGCAGGAATTAACATTCCACAGAATAAAGTTGTAAGTGTTGCTCTTACCTATATTCACGGTATTGGTCTTTTTTCTTCAAAAAAAATTTGCAAAAAACTTGAAATACCTTCAACTAAAAGAGTGAATGAATTAACCGAAGAGCAAGTTTTAAAAATTAGAGAGTTTATAGATGCGAATCATAAAGTTGAAGGAGATTTAAGACGTGAGGTTTCTGTAAATATTAAAAGACTAGTTGATCTTGCTTGCTACAGAGGAACAAGACATAAAAAAAAATTACCAGTCAGAGGTCAAAGAACTCAATGTAACGCTAGAACTAGAAAAGGTAAAGCAATAGCGATTGCTGGTAAAAAATTAACTCCTTTAAAAAAATAATTTGTAATGATTAAGAATAAGGAAAAAACTGAAAAAAAAAATGATGTAAAGAAAGTTGAAGAGATCAAACCAAGTAGTTTCAAAAAAAAGAAAAAAATAAAAAAAAATATAACTTCTGGAATAGCTTACGTTTATTCAACTTTTAACAATACCATTATATCGATAGCTGATGAAAGTGGTAATGTAGTCTCTTGGTCGTCCGCTGGAGCTAAGGGATTTAAAGGTTCAAGAAAATCCACACCTTATGCTGCTCAAGTAGCAGCAGATGATGCTGGAGCAAAGGCATATGAAATAGGATTGAGAACCCTCACAGTGCAAGTGAAAGGTCCGGGTTCAGGTCGTGAGACAGCTTTACGTTCACTTCAATCTAGAGGATTTAAAATTCTGTCAATTAAAGATACAACACCCATGCCACATAATGGAGCAAGACCGCCAAAAAGAAGGAGAGTATAAATGCAATCAACATCAAACGTAATTGATAAGAATTGGAAGGCGCTAATAAAACCGAACAAATTAGATATTTCAAGTAATGAGGATAAATCTGTTGCAAAAGTGGTTGCAGAACCTTTGGAAAAGGGTTTTGGTCAAACTATTGGAAACTCATTGAGAAGAATATTATTGTCTTCAATTCAAGGTGCTGCAGTTACAGCTATCCAAATAGACGGAGTTCTGCATGAATTTTCATCTATTAAAGGAGTTAGAGAAGATGTCACTGACATAGTTCTTAATGTAAAAAATTTAGCCATTAAATCATCTTCATCAAATCCTAAAAAATTGATATTGGATATAAAAGGTCCTAAAGAAGTTAAAGCAAAAGATATAACTTTAGTTCCAGAAGTAGAAATTTTAAACCCTGATCAAATTATTTGTAATTTAGATGAAAAAACAAATTTTCACATGGAATTAATGGTGAGTACTGGTAAAGGTTACGTTCAGGCACAAAAAAATAAATCTGAAGATAGTCCATTAGGTTTAATTTCTATCGACTCTTTATTTAGCCCTGTAAAAAAAGTTTCTTTCTCAGTAGAAAATACTCGTGCAGGAAGCGCCTTAGACTATGATAAACTTCTTATGACAGTCGAAACAAACGGAACCGTAGATGCTGAAGATGCGATAGCTTACTCTGCTAGAATCTTTCAGGACCAATTAGCTATGTTTGTAAACTTTGAAGACCCTCAAGATGTAGTTAAAGAGGTTAAATCGTCTGAACCTGAATTTAATAGAAATTTATTAAAGAGAGTGGAAGAGTTAGAGCTTTCTGTAAGATCTATGAATTGTCTAAAAAATGATAATATAATTTATATTGGTGATTTA
>MDSW01168536.1_pt1 | contig 13055 bp, 22 predicted proteins | sample 811171 | NCBI WGS metagenome assembly MDSW01 (sample SAMN05326641, study PRJNA326480) | marine metagenome | isolation source: seawater | place: Atlantic Ocean: North West | collected 2012 | reverse complement strand
CCTATTGCCGGAAACAGGGGGCAACCCTGATCATCTATTCTCTGAGCCGTCTTGCTCGTAAGCAATGGGAAGCCCTGCGCTTCTTCGATCAGCTAGTCAAAACAGATAAAATCAAGATTGTGATTATTGACGATCCGACTTTGGATGAAACCTCAATTGCGTTTCGGACAATGTTTGATCAGCATGAGCGTGAAAAAATCAGACGAAACACCAAGGCCAGCTTGGCGCGGATACAAGCTGAGATCGAAGAGAAGGGGCACTATGTCACCAAAGAAGGACGGCATATAACCAAGCTCGGTGGCCATGAAAGGCTTGAGCTGGCTCAAGAGAAGGGCAACGCCACCGTCAAAGCCAATGCTGACAAGAGAGCTGCCACTGTCTGGCCGACAATCCAGAAAATGCGGGATAACGGTGAATCACTACGAGCAATTGCACGGCACCTCAACCAACTCGGCGTTCCAAGCCCGGCAGCACAACGCAAACCTGATGCCATCAAGAAAACTTTATGGCACGCATCAACAGTAAAAAACTACATTAATCGTAACCTTCTACAATCGGAGAAAAAGTAAATGACAAACGTAAAAAACAGAAATAATAATCAGGGCCTCGGCTGGGGCGAAAGCTATATCAACCCACCATTCGGACCACCTCATAACGATGTTGACGGCATCCTTGGCGCGGCGGGATGGCGCGGTCTGGAGAAACGCACACTGAGAGAAGTTTGTTCTCTTTATCTTGAAGTTTATAAGATGCGGTTGAACTCCGGCAGAATGTCCACAAAGGCCCTTCGATATTTTACATCAAGCGTACTTAAATATAATTTTTCTAACCTGATGACCATTGGCGCGATTGACAACCAAGGTTACACAATTACCGAGATTTCTAAAGATTTGTTTTGCTCACGCCAACAGGCCACGGTCATGGTAAATGATTGTCTGGCCGAGGGGTGGATTGTTGAGAGCAAACCGCGCCACTATCTATGCTCACCCTCTTATTTAGAGGTAGGTATGTATGATTTTTTACCTGAGTTTTTGGAGGCATTGGGCAAGACACAAATGCTGAAAATAGTGGTAGCCCACAACACCCTGAAAGATGTAAGGCTGTCTGACATTAACAAACGCGACACAAAAGAGTAATGTTGTCGTAATGGAGCAATAACATGAGTAGGTTGACACGGACACAAAAACTAGCTTTGAACCCTACCGTCGATGCCATGCGTCGGGGACTGATGACATACAGACGACGGATGGATGTCCAAATGTGGCACATCGAGCATCTGGGCCAGACCATCGAAATTATCGATGAACTGTCATCTGAACTAAAACGGATCAAAGGTTCAAACAGTTTGCGGAATGTTGACAAATGTACTTATGCCCAAGGGTCAATCATGTATGCGAATAAAAGATTTAGCATGATGAGGCCAAGTGATCCACGCCCCAGAGGCTCTGAGGATTTAGTCTATGATCCCTATCTCATTGACCGCCGAGGTCATGCTGAACTGCAAAAGAGGGATGATTTGAAAGAGCCGCACAACAACAGGAAGGTACCTCTAGGGTTTGCTGATTAGCGTCTAGGGGTACTACAAAAAAATATATAACCATAGGAGTGGTTTATGTCTAAATGTCGCATAATGTATATTGTTCCAGAAACATCTGGAAATCAGTACAGTCTGTACAGCCTGATCAGAAAAGGGCTGAAGATCACCGCAATCGCCGTCGGTTGCTTCGCTTTCACAATCTATCTCTGGGCAGCAATGTGGTTCCTTTGTGCCTTGGATGATGTCTGTTACTACACCAACGTCGGGGTGTAGTCATGCCAAAACTTACCAAAGACGGCCTAGAAATAGGCAGCTCAAGGGCACCCGTAATCTATTTTGGAAAAAATAAATACGGCGATACCGCTCAAGCAACGCTCGACATATTCAGAGCGGCACTAGCCGGGGTAGAAACATTACCGTCCCGGCATAACCTCAAAGCAAAGCGCAGGGGCAATCATTTTGAACCGGCCACGGCCAACTGGGCACAAGAAGAGCTGGAGATAATGACCAGCGGCACGGTCAAAATGTGGGAGCCAAAGGAGCCTTTTCAAAACAGACCGCTCAAGATTGCGTCAAGCATCGACAGAATCATTGAGCTTGAAAAACCCCTGACCCTAACTTACGGGGGTGAGGAGTACACCTTCAGTGGCACCGGCATATGTGAAATCAAAAGTGATTCGCAACACCAAGCCAGACCGCACCGAGAGTGGATCATCCAGGTGCGACATCAACAGCTATGCTCGGGCATTGATTGGGGCATCATTGCGTGTATTGATCAGGCAATGAAACTGCATTTTTATCCGGTGCCCCATGATCAGGAAATGATTGATGAAATGCTGGCTAAGTATGAAGAGTTCTGGGCTTTGATTGAAAGCGGCGAGGACTATCCTGTTGAGGAACAGACAACCGGCGAGGTGATTGATATCACCGAACTGTTGCCAAAAACCAATCAGGATTTGCAACAGCTTTGCTCAGACTATTTGAAAATGGCGGCCGAGGAGAGCCAGTGCAGGCGAGTGAAATTAGAGATCAAAGATGCAATCGTCATCGCATTGGACGGCCTCGGTGTTGAACACGCTCGGTTGCCGGGCTTTGAGATCAAGTCTCAGACCGTTGTGAAGAAGAAACGTAAACAGATCGAAACGGGCGAGACATATGAAAGCCTTAGTTTCAGCGTGAAAGGAATTGATGATGAGTAAGGTTACAGTACTTGAACCAACCAATATGACAGAGGCTATGGAGTTTTCTACAGCCATGTCCAAGTCGGAGATGGTGCCGCAAGCCTATCGCGGTAAGCCACAAGACATACTGGTTGCCATCCAGATGGGCTACGAGGTGGGGCTGGCTCCCATGCAAGCCCTGCAAAACATAGCCGTGATATCTGGCAAGCCCACTGTCTGGGGTGATGCACTGCTTGCGCTCTGTAAAAATCACCCGGCATGGCGTGGCATGACTGTCCAGGTTGATGGTGAGGTTGCCACTTGCACAGTCCATCGTGAATTGAAGAACGGTGAAATTGAAACCACAAAGTCAACTTTTTCTAGGGACGACGCTTTGAAAGCAGGGCTACTGCAAAAGAACGGACCTTGGAAAACATACACAAAACGGATGCTGGGCCTCCGGGCAAGGGGCTTTGCCCTGCGTGATGCGTTCCCGGACGCAATCAAGGGGATGATCACAACCGAAGAGGCAATGGATTATCCAAAAGAGCCAGAAGATCGCCATATGAAGACCGTACAAGGACAAGACATACCGTCTACGTCTAATACGGCGCCGGCAATGCTAGAAGCCGTCAGTGACGATCCTACGGCGATTGAAGACGTAGTGCCTAACCCGGTGTTAGTCCTCAATCTACCCGGCGATAAGACGGAGGAATTTCAGATGCAAGAGGCTTGGGCTACGAGATACGGCGAACTGCTACTGTCGATGCGTCAATATGAAAAGCTGTCTCACGCTGAACGCCGGACCAAGCTCAAGGAGCTGGAGCATCTTAACCTTGAAACTATTGAGGGCTTGGATACAGAGCTGCGTGATGAACTGAAGCTGAAGCGTAACAAGTACAACGCTCAACTCGGGATTGAAGAAAAGGAGGCGGGTGATGGATAAGGCTGGCCTCACCAAGCGGCAAAAAGAAATCTATGATTTTCTCCGCGTGTATCACAAAACCAACGGCATCTACCCAAGTGTCCGGGAAATCTGTCAGGGCAGGGTAGAGGGCCAGCAGCTAATGAAAGAGCGTAGGGGCACCAGTTGTGTGCATGAGGTTTTACACGCCTTGCAAAACAGAGGTTGGATCAAGATCGAACCCGGACAAGCCAGAGCGATAACTATCCTTTAGTCTTCTCACCAACCATCCCGTAAGCCATGGCAAATGCTTGCTTGCGGGGTTTTCCTTCCTTCATGAGGGTCATTGCCTTGGCGGCAACCTTACGGTCAAACTCTTTTTTCTTCTTTGTCTTTGCCATTACTTTTTGCCTTTCAATAAATCCTTGTCAGCCTTTCGGGCACCACCTTTTCCGCTGACAAAAGATTTCACCCTTCCCATTGCCCAACTGTGTGCGCTCTGGCCGGGTCTACTACCACTGCTATAGAATGCACCCAATCCCCTACGATACACCCTGTTAAGGGTGCTTTGACTGTAGCGTCCAGCTCCAGGTATGCTGTCAAATTTTGCCATCAGGTTTTGCTCCTCTGCTTGCTGATCCTATCCATCATCGCCGGGGTCAGCATACCGGCCTTGTAGAGGCGGCGAGTGTTCTTAATTTCACGGCGGGTTGCATCAGGGTTTTTGCTACCGGCTACATACTTTGTTGGAATGCCGCTCTTCTTGTCTTTGGGAACAGATTTAAATTTTCTTTTCATGTTGGCACCTCAATCAATGACAGGCGGTCAGATATACGTTGCGCTCGGTTGGGTGTTTGCTTGGCCCACCGGCTGTCCAAAATCTCCTCGGCAAGTTGACCCCACATATGCTCGTTGGCATACCCAATAGACTTTACAAATTTACTGAGGGTTGGCCTACCTAACTGAAAGCACATATTAGCCAAGCAGAGCTGGGCCTCTTCGGGAAACCCATCGAAGTCACGGAAGATCATGCGGCAATCATCAATCGTCACAGAGATATCTGTCTCAAACATTTCGTCGATGCGCTCGTCGCTTATTGAATCGCCCACTTCCATAGGCCATTCCGGGTCATCAGCCGTAATCAGGTGCCCGATTCCGACGGTCCTCTTTTCCATACTACAGAGGTACACGGCATTGCGACGGCCCTCGTCAGCAGCAATCTCTTCACGCAGTTTGTCGATGTTCATTTGGTCAGCCCCTTTTGTTTCTCATACGTTCTAAGCGAACCAATCCCAAGCATCCCACCAAGCACAGTGAGTAGGGTGCCCATGTCAAAAGCTGGCAGCTCTGGTAGTTCCAAGCCAGCGAATGATGCTCCAAATATAATTAGGTCTTTGAGGATGAAGTGATATGCAAAGGCAATGGCACACACCCAGCCGACCGCTGGCCTCCATCCCCCCTTGAAAATAGAACCGCTTGCAGCTTCAGCCTTGTTGATTTCTAACTGAGCAAGTAAGGCTTCCTGCGCATGTTTTTCTGACATCGTGGCTATCTCATGGGCGAGCTTTGCCTTTTGATCTTTGTCCTCAATGAACTTATCTAGTAGCCCAGATACGGGGCCGATCAATGCTTGTATCATCAGCACTTCTCCTTTCCGGCACAACCTGCTGGGAAGCAGTGCGCTCGTAGTTGATACCACTCGTTTTCGTAAGAGGCTTGCCACATTGTTTCGTCAATGAGGTAAAGACACTGTTCTTCTGTCATTTCTTGTTGCAGTACAATTTGATTGCCAATGTAATGCCAGTCGTTTCCATCATTACCCCACATAGTAATAACCAAAACAAATGTCTCAAACATTACTCACCTTTATGTTCATGCCCCATCCAAATACCGAACACACCTGTCATAACGCCCATGACAACGCTGACAAAACTGGCAGCTTGTGTAGTTTGATCGTCTGGTGGCAAAGACATAAACCATTCAGCACATCGCCACGACATTGCTGTAGATACAAGCATCATAAATCGTGGTAATACTTTCCATTTCAAAAACTGTTCTACAGTAATCATAACACCACTACCTCATAACTACGCGCAATAGTCATAAACATTACAACAAAGAAGAAAATAGCTACCAAGAGTACACCGAAGATAATTGCACACGCTTTAATTGTCTCTGCCACCTCTTGTTGCCTTCGGGCCGCTTCAACTTGTGCTTTCTTTTTCGCTTCCTTTTGTTCCCTGAGTTTCTGATTATGATGGTTAAGTATCTCCTGCCATGTCGACGGCTGGTCGGCTGGTTTAGGCCATCTCATATTTATCATGGTGGCAATCTGTTGCATTTCCTCGTTGAGCTTCTTCGCCTCTAATACAGCGTCAATTGAGCTGCGGATATTTATGTCACCAACCCCGGCTTGCTTGTTTCGCTCCTCGTTTAGTTTCTGTTGTGCGGAGAAGAGGGTGCTTATCTGATCCCCGATTTCAGCCACAGATTGAACGTCATTTATTCTGGCTTTGATGAAACCGATTGCGTTCGATGCCGCAGTTACCGCAGCGATTGCCGTGGTAATTGGCTCCATCTATTTTTTGGCAGTCTTCTTCGGACGGCCCTTCTTCTTCACGGCAACCGTAGGCTCAACTTTCTTCTTTGCCTTGGGCCGCAGCTTGGGGTTCAAGTCATATAGTGTCGGCATCAAAAGTCTCCCTATTTTATGAAACCATTTGTTCAATATCTTGAAGATACCATTTGACATTGTACACCTCAAGCATAAGGACTTTCGCCAAGGACATCAGTATCCCAGGCTGCTTTGAGGGCATCAATACTTGCAGCATTAGTAATCGCAGAAGCTGCTGGGGCATCCCGGAGATCAGTCTTTTTAGCTACTGAAGCTGCCTTTGCATCTGCGTTATCAGCTTCAAGAGCTTTCATGTACACTACATCCTCTGCCTCAAGCAGTGGTGCGCGAACCTCTCGGATTTTATCCTTAAAAATCTCCTTTGCCTTTGTCATATCTTCTGAAATAACCTTGCCAGACAATGTCCACGCCCCTCTAAAGTGACGGTCACTAGGCTTGCTCGTTAAGTCAGCAGCGTCAATCGATTTGCCATCTTTATCTACAATGTATGTTGTTGTCATCGGTGTCTCCTATGCGGCCAAATCTTCGGTTACTAAATCGTCTGAAATCTTCCAGGAATTACGCCATTCTCTTGTTGCTGGAAGCTGATCTTTGCGGCAGATAACCATCTTAGGTTTGTTGCCCTCATTCCAATTTCGCCAAACGTGTTGTGGGCAGTCTTTCATTATGAGATATTCCAAGGCCTGCTCTTCAGTCATAGCTTCAACAGGTTCTGTGTTATGAAGCAAATAACCCCTTGTGTGCTTCTTAAAGTCGGGCTGTGCCTCATCTTTGGCTAGTTCCCAGTATACTTGCACAGGTGGCAGAATACCGCCCTGCAATGCACAAGCCATCCAGTTAGGATCAGGCACAAGTATCTTTGCACACTCATCTATCTTATCTTCATACACAACACGATATTCAGACTGATGCGGCTCAAGGTTCTCCTTCGCCCAGCATAGTCTGTCAAATAGGTGTGTGCCTTGAAATTCTGGTGTTTTTATTATGCTAGGTCTCCATGTGACACTATATCAACTGTGTCTGTATCGTTTACACTGCCATCATATTGATAGCATTTAAAACTAACGGCACTTGCTGTTTTTGCAGAACCACTAGTTGATATATAGTTAAATGCTTCATTATTTCCTGTAGTAGCACCTGTAACAGCAAAATGTATGGATGAAAAAGCGTTTGTTACAGCTAATGTGTATGTACCAGTTCCACCGTCTGTAAGAGATGAATTGTTTAATGAAGTGTCAACAGCGGCAGTGCCTGTCCCATCAAAAACAGCAAAATGTTTTGCACTACCATTCACAACGTACTGCGTATCAAGTGACCCAGCGGTGCTGTGTTCTAGGGTATCTGCTTTTAACTTTCCATGTGCCATTATGACCACTCCTCAGTAGGCGCATCAGGCCATGTTGGACTAGATGGGTTTGTTTTACGGATGGTTCGTATACTTTCTCGATAGGTTTTGAACAAAGCCACACAATCACTCGTTAATCCACAATCCGATAGTTGCGTCCAATCGGTTTCTTGCAAAATAAGAGCTGCTGTGCTTTTAACATCTAGCGTCATTTCAGGCGGTGTTCTTAATTGAATGTTTCTGTAATTTGCCATGATATTATCCTAAGAAATACCCAAAAAATCTGCAAGTATTCGAATCATTATAATAAGTGCCACTGGTTTGAGTAAAAACAGCATTAATAGAGTCATTAACAGAGCAATCTACAATGCAATCAACATTTAAATTACTATAAGACTGAACACTGCTGGAATTTGTAGGCGCATAAAAGCTATAACCAAAACCTGTCGCAGTACCAGCAGATGTTGTTCTTTGAATTGAAGGGTATAAACTACCGCCGCCTGTTACTTGAACTATGCCTAGCTGTAAATGGAAATGCCATTTGCCCGCCACGGGTACGACATATTTATTGTTGCTTAAATCAACGCCACTTCTTGTGTCTATTGAAGTAGCTCCAAAAGGTATTGGGCTAGTGTTCACATACGCAGCATTATTGCCTGTTATAAAAAAACATGGGGCTTGTGGAATTTTTACAACGCCATCGCTATCAATAGTTATAGCCGTAGTGTCGTTTGTGTGAGCAAGTTCGTTTACAAGTATCTTACTCATGCTAGGTCTCCATTAATAGAATTATAATTTAACTCTGCATCAACATACCCCGTATTATACGATGACGTACCAAAAGAACCTGTTGCTAAACCACCGCATCCCCCAGCAAAGTTATTAGCAAACGCTGTGTGATTATTACCTGTGTTAGCATTATTGAAATGGGTAGGACTAAAGTTAGCATCAGACATACTGTTAGTAAAAGCTATCGGACTTGTTTGTCCTGTCGCTGCATCTGTTATGCTTGAAATATTAAATGAATCTCTAATCGCTTGAGTGCTTGTTTGATTAAAATTAATCCAAGCCTTTGCCGCACGTTGTCTAGTCAGCGTAGCCGCACCACCGCCTGTGCTTTGTATGGTATCTGCTTTTAATGTACTCATCTAAACCACCGTGTATGTTTCGCCGGAGCCGACTGTAACAGTCACGCCTGAGTTAATAGTGATTGGCCCGGCAGACATGGCGTTCTTGCCATTTGTGATAGTGTAGTTGGTTGTTACCGTCTGACCGTTTTCATAGAACACTTGATCTGACCCGCCGCCAGTAGCACCAGCCGCTATACCCGTCAAGGCTGACCCATCTAATGCTGGCATAGCCCCTGTTAGCTGTGAAGCTGCAATGCTTTTGTTTGTCAGTGTCTGTGTTGCTACTGTGCTAACCAGTTCACCATCGCCGCCGGGCGGCAGTGTTAATGTGTTTGTGACACTAGCAGAATGTGGTTGTGCTTTGACTGTTTGACCATGACTGTTGCTCTCGCAGTTGAATACTACGGTGCCAGGATTGGTGTTGCCTTTGACGACGACATTTCCAGTGCCATCGGCTGTAAGGTCTATCGTGCCATTGGTGTTGGTTGAGGTAACAGCGTTGCCATCTAGCTTGAGGTTATCAACCCGAAGGTCTGTTATTGCACTGTTTGTGCCAATCGTGACGCCATCAATAGCACCGCCATCTATGTTGACCGAGTTATCAGCCTGAGTTGCTATAGTGCCGAGGCCGAGGTTTGTGCGGGCTGTGCCAGCATTTGCAAGATCACTAAGATTATTAGATGCAAGAAGGTCACCAGCCCCCGATCCCGCTGGGCCTTGTGGACCTTGTGGACCTTGTGCCCCAGTAGCCCCCGCCGGGATACCAAATGTAAAATTCAACTGAGCTGCTGAAGAACTGCCACCATTGGCGACAGCGGCGGTTGCAGATGCACCAGCCGATAGACTGTTTGTAGTTACACTGCCAACTGCTACTGATGCAGCGGCTCCGGCACTTCCAGCGGCTCCAGTGGCTCCAGCCGATCCTGTTGCGCCAGCAGGGATGCCCAGGCTAAAAGTAGCCGTGCCGCCAGACACGCTGACAGATGCAGTCGGTGACCCGCCAGCCGAAACCGCTGACACATTTACCGCCGCGCCGGTAACTTGCTCGGTAGCCTCCGGGTTGCCGGTTGAACTGTCAAAACCTAAAACCTTGCCAGCTCTATCAGCCTTGGCCGGTAGCGTCATATCAATGGTTGTGGGGTCTTGAACGGGAGCAAGCAGTGCCCGTGTGTCGCGCTCTTCACGATCACCGTTCATCATTGTCATTGTATCTAGGTCAGCTTCAAGGGATGCCGCTGTTATGTTGCCGCCACTCGTATAAACACTTGTCCTTGCTACTGGCACGTCCGACAGGATTGTAACGGTTGTTGCATTGGCCGGGATGTTACCGCCCGTAAACTTTGCCACCCCGGTCCCGTCAGTATTCAGCCCAGCCGCCGCCGAAGAGTTCACGATGTTGTAATGTGACCCGGCAGTCTTCAGGGTGCCATCGACATAAACCTTAACATCGGTTATGGCATTAACCTGAAAAGAAAAGCTAAAGCTGTCATTGCTGCCATCACCCGTAGCAACAACACGCCTAACCTGATCATTTACACTAAATGTTGCCATCCTTTACCTACCTTCTACGTTTTGTACACTAAATTCATTTGTTTGTCACCTTATGGTGTCTGCATAATTATCCGAGCATCAAGAGATGGGTCTGCTTCCCTCAGTCGTATTCTTGCTTTAGACTTGGCGTTGGACAATATACCGCTCAATTCTTTGAATCTGTCCTCATCTGTCGGTAAAGTAAAGTAACCGCTATCAGGGTCTTTTAGTTGATTTTGCAGTGCATTTAGCAATGTTTCTTCCGGCTTAAAGCCCAGTTCCCCCAACAGCCTCCCACTGCTATCAACACCATTAATCAACTTTACATACTCATTGAATTGTTCATTGTTTAGTTTAATGCCGTCTATTCGATCTCTATGAAAAGGAAACGCTCCAATCCCGGTTTCACTTAATCTCAACAATTCTTGATCAAGCTCATTATACTGCCCGGTCTGAATCCTTATTGGGTTAAAATATTCATCTTTCCTACCTTCGCCCTGCGTTTTAGAACGGCCCCAGAAATCTAGTTTATCTGGCAACCCTTCTGTAAAATATGGGTTTCTGGCCTTTGCTTTCTGCATCGCCGTATAAAACCCTTGCATGAAAATTGGAGCCTCGGTGTACAGATTGCCGCTAATAGGGTCTACGCCGGGAGGCAGCTTTGTGCTAGACGCATAGGGGTCACTGACCCTTTCCATTGTGGCTTGAAAACTATTAGTGCCGACTAGGGGGTACTGACCATCAGTCAAATAGTTTGCGGCATAGCTGGCGAAACCAAGGGTTGAGCGGTCTATGTTCCCAGCTACATTTGTAGCAACACCGCCAGCCGTATCCCCAGCCCACTTTGCCATTCTCTGAAAAATGTCTTCTTGACTTTGCATTGAAGTGCCAGTTGCTTTTTGCAATTCTGCCACGCCTTGTAAGAATGGCAAGCTGGTTGCGTATTCTGCAATAGACAGGGTGTAGGCTTTTGCTAGCGTTGCAATCGCCGAAGGGTCATCCTCGTATCTGACATATTCAGCCATATCGGCCCCCATCGCCAACATAGCCGAGAAGGGGTCAAAGCGACTAAAACTACGGAAACGATAGCTGCCATCCTCTTGCTTAAATCCTATAGAGTAGGGGGGAATATTTGCTGAACTGGATATGTTTTGCCTTGTGGCAAAATCTTTGCCAAGTCTGCCGGTCACAATAATGTTATCGCCATAATCACCATTTGCTATTGCAAACATTACAGCGGCGGTCCCGTTACCTATCGCCAGCTTGGCTAGTGCGTCATCCAGCTCTTTGCCAGATATGTTGCCTTTCATGGCCTTGTATAGAGGTGACCAGTTTAGTGTGCGGTCAAACACCTCATTGATGATATTCGTTGGCGTATTATAAAACGGCACTACAGTTTTGATAAATGGTATGGTGTTGATGGCTGGCCCCATACGCCCAAAGAAACCTTCGGGTGCGCCTTGGAACGTCATCTTTCTAGCCTCAACGGTCATCATATCTTTGATGTCTTGAGGCGTGTCAGTCATAATTTTTACATAAGCATCTTCAGCAAGTGCCTTGGCCTCATCGCGAGAGAGGTTTGACCTTCTTGCTTGCTGAAACGCTGTCTGCATACCTCGATATGCTTCGCGGTACAGAACCTTTCGCATGGTAATTACTTTGAAATACTCATCTTCGCTGGCAAGCATTCGGCCTGGTATGCGTGAAGATATGCCCATGACATCAACAAACGCTTTGAAATAGTCACCTTGGTTTATTGCCGCTCCTACGTCAGCCAAATTGTCAGTGCCGCCCAAGGCTCGACGGTTCCGCAAATCAATCTTACTTACTAAATCAGATGTCTCTCCAGTGCCAAAAGTTTTAGCCATTAGCAGAAAGGCATCTTTTTGTGCCATCGCCAAGCCATGAGCTTCCGCTGCCATTTCGCCCATATATCTCAAATCGCCCACATCTCCGCGACGGCCTCCTAATGTGCGAACTTGACCAATAACGCCCGCAAGCCCGCGCTCGGCAAGTGCCAACAACTGAAATGAAGCATTACCGGCCATGTTTACAGCGTGAGTAACGGGGCTTGACAGTAAAGCGTTTATGTATTGTTCCATCGCAAAATCATAGGTTTTTGCACCCCAACCGGCTTCGGCATATTTTGCTTTGGCCGAGGGACTTTGCAATGTAAGAAATGTATTGAGGTGATAGTCAATTAGGCCATCATCCATACCAGCTACAAACTCATCAAGCTGACTAGCGTAGCTACTAAGGTTCATTCCCTCTAGCTTCGATATGTTGCTGACTACAGCCAAGCCTCGGCCATACTCGCTGACATTGCCAGCCACTTGAGCGGCTAGGTTACTTTGCACGGTGGCTATAATTCTGAGCCGTTTAAACGCATCTTCTTTTGCAGCCTGATCAGTCATATCAAGTGCTTGCTTTGCACCGTATTGCAACTCACGCCCTAGCTTTATGATTGCAGCAACACCGCCAAGGACGTGTTCCGGCGGGGCAACAGAACCCGGCTTTCGCCCTAAAAACCTATGTATAATCGTATCTATGCCGGTTTCTTCGGCCATTGCCATCAGTGCGTCCATGCTTTTTGTTTCACGACGCATTTGCTCAAACAGCTCTTTGTTGTTTTCTTTTATGTTCTTGAGGACTGTCTCTACATCAAAATCTTCAAGTTTAAGCCTATCCCCGGTTGCTTTTGCCAAGCCTGTTGGTGATCCAAATATCTCGCCAATACGTCCGAGGTTCAGACCCTTCTTATAGCCTTGATCGGCTAGGTATTTGTTGAGAGCTTTGAGGTCATCTTCGGGCATT
>MDSW01156954.1_pt1 | contig 13055 bp, 10 predicted proteins | sample 811171 | NCBI WGS metagenome assembly MDSW01 (sample SAMN05326641, study PRJNA326480) | marine metagenome | isolation source: seawater | place: Atlantic Ocean: North West | collected 2012 | reverse complement strand
GGAAGTCACCGGACCAAACCGTGATCTGCACAGTGGATTGTACGGAGGCGCAGTGGCAAACCCGATAAACCTTTTGACAAAAATGATTGCATCGCTTCACGATAAAAACAATCATATCACCATTCCGGGGTTTTATGATGATGTGGAAAAACTTTCCAAAAAGGAACGCGAGAAAATGGCGGAAGCGCCCTTCAGTCTTGAAAATTATAAGAAAGCATTGGACATTGACGCAGTTTATGGCGAAAAGGGATATTCCACCAACGAACGCAATAGTATCCGCCCAACTTTGGACGTAAATGGAATTTGGGGCGGATACATAGGCGAAGGCGCAAAAACAGTTATTGCGAGTAAAGCATTTGCGAAAATAAGTATGCGTTTGGTGCCGAACCAAGACTGGAAAAAGATTACCGAGCTTTTCAAAAAACACTTTGAAAGTATCGCCCCCGAAGGCGTTCGGGTAAAAGTGAAACCGCACCACGGCGGGCAGGCGTATGTTACGCCAATAGATAGTTTGGGCTACAAAGCTGCAGAAAAGGCGTATGAGGAAACCTTTGGCAAAACGCCAATTCCACAACGCAGTGGTGGCAGTATCCCGATTGTAGCTTTGTTTGAAAAAGAACTGAAAAGCAAGACTATTTTAATGGGCTTCGGGCTGGACAGTGACGCCATCCACTCGCCAAACGAACATTTTGGGATTTGGAACTATTTAAAAGGGATTGAAACCATTCCGCAGTTTTATCACTATTTCACCGAATTGAGCAAGTAATTTTTATATAAGCTAAGTTTCATTTAAAGGCATTTTAAAATCCCCTGATTGCATCCCCAAAAGTGTAACTACTGATAATCAATAAATTCGCTACCTTTAGGATTCAATATAGCTAACCAAATATTTTGAGTTGTGAAGAGGGGCAAAAGTTTCTGGGATGAACTAAAGCGGCGCAATGTAATAAAGGGAGCCATTTCATATATAGTGGTGTCATGGCTCCTTATTCGCATTGCTGCACTGTTGAAGGATATTACGGAAATGCCACTTTGGATTTCCAAAAGCTTATTTTACCTGCTTTTGATAGGTTTTCCCATATATTTATTGCTTACTTGGATTTTTGAATTTACACCAACTGGTTTAAAGCGAACCAGTAAAGTAGCCGAATCTGCTTCCATCCGAAAAAAGACTGGAAAAAAACTCAATAAAATTATAATTGGAATATTAGCGCTTATTCTTGTTGTTTTAGTTATTGACAGATTTATTATAACCGACAGAAAAAATAACAATACTTTCGTTGATCTTCCCATAGCAATGAATTCCAAGACCATTGCGGTCCTTCCATTTGAGGATTTTTCTGAAAAAAACGACAACGAATATTTTGCGGATGGACTTACGGAAGAACTTCTGAATTTATTATCGCAGATCAAAAACCTGAAAGTTACTTCCCGTACCTCAACCTTTTCTTTTAAAAATTCAGACTTACAGATTCCCGAAATTGCAGAAAAACTAAACGTTACCTATGTCTTGGAAGGTAGCGTGCGCAAATCTGGAAACTTACTGCGTATTACCGCACAGCTTATTGAAGCAAAAGAAGATAAGCACCTATGGTCTGAAACGTATGATAGAAATATGGATAACATATTTGCAATACAGGACGAGGTTTCCGAAGCTGTGGTAAAAGCACTGGAGCTAAATTTGTTGGATTCAAAACCATATCCAAAGTCAAAAAAAACCAATCCCGAAGCTTATAAATTATATTTACAGGCAGTGCACGCATATAATTATTCCAGCGACGAACAAAAACTGGTAGAAGCTGTTTCCCTAGCCAAACAAGCACTGCAAATAGACAGTAAGTACGTGCCGGCCTGGCTGCTGCTTTCAAGAGTGTATGAAACCCAGGCCAACAATGGAACCTTAGGTTTTAAGCAGGGCTATACTTTAGCAAAGGATGCTGCAAAAAAAGTATTGGAAATAGACCCCGAAAACGCATTGGCCTATGCATATTTGGCAGATTATGAATTAAGCTATGACTGGAATTTTACCAAAGCCCAACAATTAAATGCAATAGCCCTAAAACTGGACGGCTCCAATCCCGAAATAATAAGCCTTACATCTACGCTTGCATTGGCTTTGGGCAATGTGGATAGTGCCGTTAGACTTCAGGAATATTCAGCAAGTTTAGACCCCCTAAATCCCGACTCCTATTATCAGTTGATGAATGCATATTATTGTGCGGACCAGTTAGACAAAGCCGTGGCAGCTTCCAAAAAGTGTATAGAATTACAGCCCAATCGCTATGCCGTGCATTATTATTACGCGCGAATCTTATTGCAACAAAACAGAACTGAAGCCGCTTTGGAAGCTATTAAAAGAGAAGAAGATGAAGGATGGAGCCTGCAAATTTATGCCGACATATATTATAAATTGGGCGATATGGAAAAATCTGATGCCTATATGCAGGAACTCATAGCAAAATACACCAATGATATGGCCTATCAAATTGCAGAAAGCTATTCCTTTAGAAATGATACCGAAAATGCTTTCAAATGGCTGAATAAGGCGTACGAGGTACACGATGTTGGGTTGAACGAAGTATTATCCGAACCCCGCTTTCGGAATCTGCACTCCGATAAAAGATGGCAAAAATTCATAGACAAAATGGGCTTTCCTAAAACTGAAAACGGTAAATAATGAATCCAAATGATTTTTTTAACGAGCTGAGAAGAAGAAATGTCTTTAAAGGCACCGTTTCATATTTGGTGTTTTCGTGGGTATTGCTGCAGGTCATAGCCATACTCACCCCTATTATTAATGCGCCCGTTTGGGTGGGAAAAATGATTTTAATCATTTTGATCGTTCTGCTCCCGGTTTGGGTCTGTATTTCATGGTTTTTTGAAATTACGGCCGATGGCATCAAAAAAACCAGGAACGTTCCCAAAGAAAAATCCATAACCCAAAAAACGGGTCAAAAACTCAATACTTTCATAATAGCTTTTTTGGCGCTCGCGATAATTTTATTGTTTGTGGATAGGTTTAGGTTGCGATCCCAAAAAAACGAACCCGCCATAGCCCTGGAAACCAATCCGGAAAAATCCATCGCCGTTTTGCCTTTTTCAGACATGTCACCGAACAAACAACAAGGCTATTTTGCCGATGGCCTGGCAGAAGAGGTACTGAACTCGCTCGTTAAAATAAACGAACTCCAGGTTACCTCGCGTACCTCCGCCTTTTCATTTAAAAATAAAGCAATGGACTTGTCAGAAATAGCCAAGACCCTGCAAGTAGCCTATATTCTTGAAGGCAGTGTACGCTCCCAAGACAGCATTATAAGAGTAAGTGTAAACCTTGTTGAAACTAAAGGCGACAACAATATTTGGTCGCAGAGTTGGGAAAAGGAACTAAAAAACATTTTTAAGATCCAAAATGAAATTGCCGAGGCAGTGGCTGAAAACCTTCAATTGCGGATATTGGATAAAATAATTCCGAAGGCAGAAGAACCAAATACCGATGCCTATACCCTATTTTTGGAAGGCAGGCATATATTTCACAATAATTTTGACGATTCATCTTTGCTCAAAGCTGAACAATTATTGAATAAATCTTTGGCTATAGATTCCACTTATGCTCCAGCTTTAATAACATTGGGCAATATATATCACTCAAAAAATAATTTTGGAATTATTGATTATGAAGAGGCTAAAAAGCTCACATATCAAGTGGCAGAAAAAGCCATACAAGCAGACAGCACCTATGCAGAAACTTATGCCTTCCTGTCGTTGTTATCTTTGGAATATGAAAATGATATCGGAAAAGCCGGAAGACTCGCCGAAAAGGCTTTGCGCTTAGAGCCCAATAATGAAACAGCCCTCCACAGGGCGTCAGAAGTAGCGCTGTTGCGTGGCAATACTGAAGAGGCTATTGCAATCCACAAAAAAGCAATTACACTCGACCCCATAAATGCTGGCAATTATTACAGTCTAGCCAACACCTATTATATGGCGAAAAAATTCAAGGAGGCCGAAATAGCTATAAAGGAATCCATTGACTTAAATGCCAATCAAGATGTTGCATACTCATTATATGCGCTAATATTAATGAACCAGAAAAGATATAAAGAAGCCTTAGAAGTCATAAAAAAAGAACCTTTGGAAGGATTCAGGTTACACATAGAAGCTATAGTGTATCATTTATTGGGAGATGAGGAAAAATCCAATGCCGCGTTGACTAAAATGATCAATGAATATGAAAAAGCTTGGAGCTTTCAAATTGCGGGAACCTATGCAGTATTACAAGACAAAGAAAAAATGTACTACTGGTTGGAAAAAGCCCGGACGTACAATGACCTTGGGTTAATAGAATTACCAAACGAACCTATGTTTGAAGCCTATAGAAACGAAACTCGCTTCAAGGAGTTTATGAAAAAATTGGACTATAAATATTAGTCTATATTTTTTTTACAAAATCAGTAATAATTACAATCTGTTGTCCGTCAACTTTCCCTTCAATATATTTTTCGTTTTCGTGATCGAGAGAAATTCTGCGCACGGCCGTGCCCTGTTTGGCAACCATACTGCTACCCTTCACTTTTAAGTCTTTAATCAAAACCACAGAATCGCCCGCTTCCAAAATAACGCCGTTGCTGTCGCGATGCACTATTGCTATTCCGGTATTTTCGGCAAGACCAGCTTTTGCCCACTCCTTGGTTTCGTCCTCCATATACATCATATCCAGTAAATCCTGTGGCCAGCCTTCGGCTTTAAGTCTATTGAGCATACGCCACGCCATAACCTGCACAGCTGGCACGGTGCTCCACATACTATCGTTTAAGCAGCGCCAATGATTGGGATCTACTTTTTCGGGGTCTTCTATTTGATCTTTGCAAGTTTCACAAATTAAAATACTTGTATCGGCAACATCAGTTGGGGAGTTTGGCACTTCAAAAACACTAAGATTTTCTTCGGAACCGCAAAGCTCGCATTTGTTATCGCTTCGGTGCTGCAATTCTTTTTCTAAACTCATCTTAAAATAATTTGGGTCAAAGATATTCTTTTTGAAATCGAAATCGAAACAGAAATCGAAACAGAGCACTAATATTAAGGTTTAGATTGATCTTTTGGAGTTTGGGATTTGCTGTTTGTAAAATTTTCTACCTCTACATTTGTAGAATTAAAATTTTTGTTCTACGTTTGTAGAATACAAATAGATTTCAATGATGGCTTTATCAAATTCAGAAGAACAATTAATGCAGATTTTGTGGAAACACGAACGCGCCTTTATGAAGGATTTAATAGAGGCATATCCCGAGCCCAAGCCCGCAACCACAACCGTTGCCACGCTTTTGAAACGGATGCAGGACAAAAATTTTGTGGATTATAAACAAATTGGACGTTCGCGGGAATACTTTCCATTGGTAAAAAAGAAGGATTATTTTTCAAAGCATGTAAACGGGCTGATCAAAAATTTCTTCAACAACAGCCCATCACAGTTTGCTTCTTTCTTTACCGAAGAGACCAATCTTTCAAAAAAAGAATTGGAAGCCCTTAAAACATTGATAGATTCTGAAATTAAAAAGAAGTAGTTATGGAACTATATTTACTGAAATCCGCAGCCATTCTTGCCGTCCTTTTCGCTTTTTACAAAGTTGCTTTGGAAAACACCTCCATGCACACTTTTAAGCGTTTTTATCTCTTCGGGAGTTTATTGGCCGCTTTTCTAATTCCGCTTATCACTTTTACCAGTTATGTTGAAGTTTCGCCCATCGTCCCAATTTATTCCGAAGTAACTCCGCAATTGAATTATACCGAAGTTGAGCAAACCGGCAATTATTGGCCTTTTGTACTTTGGACGATTTATGGCCTGGGGGTGCTGTTTTTCAGCATAAAATTTTTCAGAAATCTTTTTGGATTAATCCAACAAATTCGAAAAAATCCAAAATTTAAAAACACCCCTTTTATAAATGTGCTTTTAAGTGAAACCGTCATTCCACATACTTTTTTCAATTATATATTTCTGAACAAAAAGCAATTCGAAAACCGTGAAATTCCGCAGGAAGTTATTTTTCACGAAGAAACCCACGCGCGCCAAAAACACAGTTTGGACATCATTTTTGTTGAACTATTGCAGATTGTGTTTTGGTTCAACCCGCTGTTCCATTACCTTAAAAAAAGCATCAAACTGAACCACGAATTTTTAGCGGACCGTGCCGTTTTAAACGCAGGTGCCCAAACTTCTGACTATCAAAAAATATTACTTGCATTCTCATCAAATGCAGCTACGCCTTCACTGGCGCATTCCCTGAATTATTCATCAATCAAAAAACGATTTACACTTATGAAAACACGCACCTCCAAAAGAGCCGTTTGGATTAAAAGCCTTTTAATTTTGCCCTTGCTTTCCGTATTGATTTATGGGTTTAGCACGAAGGAAGTTTTAAAGAAAGAAGTTCATTCAGAGCTTGTTCAACAAAAAGCCACCAAAGCCGAAATTGAAGAGTACAACAAACTGGCGAAAAAATACAACGCGGTTGACATTGAAGAACGAATCATCAAAAAGAAGGATTTGGAACGTTTGGAAACCATTTACCGCAAAATGACCGAGGAACAGAAAGCAAATGCAGAGCCGTTTCCTGAGTGTCTTCCTCCACCCCCACCCAAACCTCCAAAGGCTCCGAAACCTCCAAAAGTAAAAAAGGGCGAAAAAAGTGATGTTCCACCGCCGCCGCCAGCCCCAAAGGTTTCTAAAACACCTTCAGCAGAAAACGGAAACTTATATATGGCTCCCGAGGCTCCGCCAGCGCCAATTGCAGACCCAGTGGAATATGTAAAGGAATTGGGGAAACGGGGAGCTACTTTTTACATAGGCCCACATAAATACAGCACAGACGAAGCGATTGAAATGGTGAAAAAAAGCACGAAAGATGTTACTATAGATGTAAGCCAATACCCGATAGTTCATTTAGGCGGATGCTAAATTAATTACCAAATATTATTTAAAAAAATGCTTCCAAAATTTATAGTTTGGAAGCATTTTTCTTTGTTGGGATTTTTAAAGTTTATTCCAAGTGTCGTTTAAAACATTTACATCGGGCAACATTTTATTGGGATCCAAAACCACGCGCTGCACTTGTTTGGTTGTTTTTAAAAGGTGCGTCCAGCTATTGCCGCGCTGCCAGATTTCAACGGGAAGTAAAATTTCTTCTTTTGAATTGTCATCATAAATCACTTCAAGTTGCACCGGCATCGGGATTTGTCCGTCGTTTTCAACGGTAATCAGATAATTCCCCAAATAGGGTTTTACTTCCGAAATACCCAAATCGATATTGCCATTACCGTAAAACCACCCTTTCCAAAACCAGGAAAGATCTTCGCCCGCCACGTTTTCCATATAGTTGAAGAAGTCGTTTGGCTGCGGATGCTTGTAGGCCCAAGTTTTAATATAGCTATTGAACGCGAGGTCAAAACGCTCGGGTCCCAAAATATATTCGCGAAGTAGAATAAGCCCGGCTGCAGGTTTATAATAGGCCGTAAAGGCGAGGTTCATGGATTGGGCTACGTCTGGATAGGTATCAATCCCTTCACGGTTTTCATACGTTAAATAGGGAACTATTTTTTTGGGTGTTTCCTGGTCAGAAAAATATTCGCCATTGTTAAAGGCCTTGGTGCTGTAATGGTTTATAAAAGTATTGAAACCCTCGTCCATCCACGGATAGCGCCTCTCGTTGCTGCCCACGATCATCGGGAACCAATTGTGGCCGAATTCGTGATCGGTAACGCCCCAAAGATCCTCGCCCTTACTTTGGTAATGACAAAAACTTACACCGGGATATTCCATACCGCCCACGCTTGCCGCTACATTTATTGCATTGTGATAGGGATAAGTAAAATATGTTTTAGAGTAAAACTCAACCGAAGCTTTTGTGAATTCCGTTGAGCGCGACCAAGCGTTTTTACCGTCGCTTTCCTTTGGGTAAACTGATTGTGCCAATCCTGTTTTGCCATCGCCAAGATTCATGCGCGCTGCGTCCCAAATAAATGCTTTGGAAGCGGCCCAGGCCACATCGCGGGTGTTTTCCATTTTAAAATGCCAGGTGAGAATGCCATCGGTCTTCACAGAAGCAACAGGCTTACCAACTTCTTCCGGCTTTATGATGTAAACGGTTTTATCGCTTTTCTCAGCTTGTGCCCATCGGGTTTGCTGTTCTTTTGTAAGTACATCTTTGGGATTTTGTAAAACCCCGGAACATACTACCGTATGATTGGCTGGTGCGGTAATTTTCACGTCATAATTTCCATATTCGCAATAGAACTCACCTGCTCCTAAATATGGGTCAATATTCCACCCCACTACATCGTCAAAAACCGCCACTCGAGGATACCATTGCGCAATGGCGTAAATAGTTCCATCTTTTACTTCCAGCCTGCCCATGCGGTCCATTCCCTCTACAGGAACCTTAAATTTGAAATCCATTTTTATTTCAACTTTACCTCCTTTGGCTTCCAAAGGCTTGTCCAGCCAAAGCTGCATTCGCGTATCGGTAATTATATGTTTTGAAGAAGTTCCGGTCTTGGTTTTTGCCGAAACATTTTTCAACTCAAATCCACCCTCCACGTCGCCACTGTAACGATTGCCCTGAACTGGAGTGGTCAAAGTTCCACGGGAGTTTTCAGTAAAACGGTTTTGTTCAAGATATAACCAAATAAAATCTAAGGTCTCCGGACTATTATTTGTGTAATGAATAGTTATATTTCCTGAAATCGTGTGCGTTTTATCATCAAGCGTGGCTTCCAAATTATAATCGGCCGAGTTTTGCCAATATTCCGGCCCTGGTTTTCCCGAGGCGGTACGATAAACATTCCCCTGCCTATATGAGAAATTGTCGAAGAGGTGTTGATTGTCGGGCTTTACTTCCTGCGCAAATAAGTTAAATGAAACGGTGGTGAGGAGCAGTGAAACCAAAAGACTGCAAGTGAAATACTTCATTAGTGTTCAGTTTTAAAAATAAACGGCTAATGTACTAAATGCAATGTAAAAATGCTGTTAAAGAATTGTCATTGCGGAGGTAAAAGGGCATAAAAAACCTCCAAAAAAAGGAGGCTTTCTTAGTAGCGGGAACAGGACTCGAACCTGCGTCCGCCGCGGCGGATATGGGCTTGACGCGCTATTCAAAATGTACGTTTTTGGCGATCCATTCCCTTCCGACGCCCGTCTTGAGGTATTTTTCAAAACACATGGCCTCATTTTTGGTCTTAAAAAAACGTACGAAGACCACGCTCCAGGGCCTATAACGGATTGTCCAACCTTTTTCCGAAAGTGCATTATGCGATTTAAAACGTTCGATCAGGTTTGAGGTATGGCCCTTATAAAGTTTTTCCGTTTTAGACGAAGCCAGTATGTAAACCACGTATTCTTCCATATATGCAAAAAACAAAAAAGCCCCAAGTTTCCTTGGGGCTATGTTGTAGCGGGAACAGGACTCGAACCTGTGACCTTCGGGTTATGAGCCCGACGAGCTACCTACTGCTCTATCCCGCGATATGGACGGCAAAGATACGAAGCTTTTTAGAGTTTACAAGGAAGAAATACTAAATTTTTCAAAAATAAAGAATCGCCCATTTTTACTTCCTTACTTTGTCTATATTTAAATTATGAAAAGGAGTTTTAAAAAAATTGTTTACACTGTTCTAGCTTTGGGAGCAGTATTAATTATCGGTACTGTTTCTATAAATATTATCTTGAAAAACAAGCTTGAAGATTTTATAAAAACACGCTTGCCAGAAAACATGATTCGTTCCTATGACGATATCACTGTTGAAACTTTTGGCGGTTCTCTTTCTATCACCAATGCTTCTCTTATTATAAGAAACAAGAAAAACAACCAAGAGCATACTTTCGTTAATGTGGAGAAACTTAAAATCTCTGATATCAGTTATTGGAATTATTTATTCAATGAAGAAATTCATATAGAGAATATTTCACTGGAAAGTCCCACAATAGCTCATTACGAAAACCGAATAGAAAAAAATGAAGATTCCCGCAGAAACAGTTTTGTTTCAATCTACAAGCCGATTATCATAGAAAACTTAAAAATCAACAATACAAAATTGGCTATTTTCGAAAAAGGAAAAGATTCTACAAAACTATATACAAAAGGGCTTTCAGTTGAACTTGACGGAATAAAAATCGACAAAAAGACCATCACCCAAAAAATACCAATTGAATACAAAACCTATAAAGCCAAAAGCGATACGGTTTTTGTAAAACTTGGCCCTTATGAAAATCTTACAGCGAAAGGTTTTAGAATAGAAAACCGAAATGCCAAGTTTAATGATCTAACCCTTAAAACAAAATATTCAAAAAGGAAACTCTCAAGATTGATTACTAAAGAGCGTGATCATTATAACTTGTCGCTTAATTCAGTTTCTATTAATTCTATTGATTTCGGTTTTAAGCACAATCGATTCTTTGCAAAAAGCACTATGATTTCATTAACCGCTCCGTCGCTTGAAATATACCGAGACAAACTAGTGGTCGATGACCTAAAGACCAAACCATTGTACAGTAAAATGCTTCGTGATTTGTCATTTGAATTAACAGTAGATTCCTTAAAAATAACCGATGGAAAAATTAAATACGAAGAACGCCAAAATGTAGAAAATATGGGGGGATCTATCAATTTTGAAAACTTAAATGCCGAAATGGCTAACGTGAGCAACACTTATAAAAGCCCTACCAAAACAGAAATAGAAATAAAATCCAATTTTATGGGAAAAACCCCAATCACAGTAAATTGGAGTTTTGACGTTCAAAATATGGAAGACCAGTTTCAATTTAGGGCTGAAGTGGGGCAGCTTGTTGCTGAAAGATTAAACAGTTTTACAGAGCCAAATCTAAAAGTAATGCTGGAAGGCAATACCAATAAAACCTATTTTACAATTGATGGAAATAATACCAGCTCAACAATAGATATGAAAATAAACTATTCAGACTTTAAGGTAACTTTGTTGCAAAAAGATGGAAAAGACAAAAATAAGTTTCTCTCTACGATAGCTAATATCTTTATTTCAAAAAACAGCGAGAAAAAAGATGAGTTTTACAAAGAAGGAAAAGCAAATGCCACTCGTAACAAATCTAAATCAGCTTTTAATTTTTTGTGGATAAACGTTAAGGAAGCTCTTATTAAAATTTTAATTTAAACTAAAGCTTAATGACTGATCCACTGTATAGCGTCCAGTCTTTGTTGTGTAGGGAAAATTCGAAGTTCGGCATTGAAAAAAAGCTTTTCGAGCGTACTTACAATCTGCAACCATTTACGATCCGTCACTACAGCCACCCTATCAAAACGGTTTCCGGTTTTAATTTTAAACTGTAAGCTTTTAATAACAGCTTTAAGTGAAATATCTGCATTAATAGTATCTTCTATATATAAACTCACCTTATCATACACCTCAAGTTTATTATTTACTTCTATTTGGATTTTTTCTACTGAACCTTCATCATACGGGCCATCAACAATAAAACCAATAATATTATCTGCAAGCGTGAAAGAGGAGATCATAGGGAAGTATGTCGGGTTTGTTTCTATAAATTTATGAAATTAAAACTTACTGACCAATACTGTTCGCTGAAAAGCCAATAAGTTCCTCATCTTGAAAGGTTACTTCCAATTCAATGGGGTTGCAACAAATCTCACAATCCTCAATATATTTTTGATGCCGAACCGAAGTATCAAGCAACATTGAAATTTCTTCCCAACAATGTGGGCATTGAAAAAAGTGTTCGTACATAGCTATTATTTCAATAAATCATTTTCCCCCAGCTCTTTCTCCAGGGCTTCTTTTACAAATTTATACCCTGCGTTTTTTGCGTAAAAGAAATTTGCCAAAAAAGAAAGAAACTTATTTTTCAGCAAATGTTTCACTATCAACCCGATTCTATCCTTGATTTTGGATTTGTAACGGCTTTCAAATTCTGAAAATGATAATTTTGGGTACGGCAAATCCTGAATTTCGGCATCCTTTCCGTAGTTTATTTTATCCACCTGGTTGTCAAAATTCCGCAGTACGCGCATATCAGGGATGATTGGAAAGAATTTTTCTCCGTTCGGGTCCATAGCCGGCACCGAAAACTGATATCGATCCTTAATTGCACTATTGGGAACAATACTCAAGCGTTTTTCAATATCTTCAGAAGCTACCGCAAAATAATACCGTAAGAAAACCTGACAGTTTTTTCTGCCCAACTGAAAGTCATGCTCCCGAAAATCACGGCTCAAAAAGCCTGCAAATCCACCGATGGGAGCAGCAGCCAAATCATTTTTGGGACGAACCCACTTCCCGTCCTTTTCAATTTTACGAACGGGTTCTATTAAAAACTTAGTTCTATCGGTCATGTCCAGCGCGTCCAAAATTCCATCCTGGTTGAACATTACTTGATTGCGAAGCGCTTTTAAAAGCCCTCCTGCTATGCTCATAATTCCACTGCCGCTTTCAGCAACGTCGTGATCTTTGTTCGGAAACGGATCTATCATTATTACTCCATACTTGCAAGCTTCTATACTCTTAGGGTTCTTTTCCCGCAAAACTTTCAGTCCAATTCCGTAGGGTTCGTTATTAATAACGCCTCCATCCACAGAGTTGAATTTATAAATAGCACCTTCAGGTAAAAGTGGTTCGATGCCCTTGGATTTATTGAACAAATATTTCGGGTACCGTTTTATGTATTCCGCAGAAATAGCAACCTCCCGTGATTTTAAACCAATTGGAAATGCTGCGGTACTCAACGTGGCATCCTTTAAATATTGAAGATGTGTTTCGTTTGAAAGATCGAGCACATAGTACAGTTCGTCTTCCTTTGTAGGTATCCCGGTGGGATATTTATCATTCTTTAACTTATATCTGAAAAAACCACCGTGATTTGTGATAACCGTTCCTTTTGAAGTATCGCGCCCGATATCATCAAAATTTACCATAAAGTTGATACCGCGCAGGTTGGTAGTAGTCAAAATCACGTCCAGACTGTCTGAGGCGTATTTCGGAATTTCACGTTGCTCACGTACCGCCAACGCTTCATC